>Ga0209137_1000339_pt1 | contig 51038 bp, 48 predicted proteins | sample SaaInl5LU_22_DNA_FD_184642 | JGI IMG/M metagenome (GOLD analysis project Ga0209137, IMG submission 184642) | Marine microbial communities from expanding oxygen minimum zones in the Saanich Inlet - ESP_105LU_22_DNA (SPAdes) (version 2) | ecosystem: Environmental > Aquatic > Marine > Intertidal... | reverse complement strand
GCTCCCACAATAGCATAATTACCACTTATGGCTACACTACATCCAAAATAATCAAGTTGTGCTCTATCATTTGATACTATTTTTTGTTTTTGACTCCAATTTCCATTTGTATCTCTTTCAAAAATATAGGCCGAACCTGATGCAGAACCGTAAGTATTACCACTTACGTTATGGTCTTCATAATCTGCTCCAACAATAGCATAATTACCACTTATGGCTACACTACATCCAAATTGATCACCTGCTTCTCTATCACTTGCTACTATTTTTTGTTTTTGACTCCAATTACCACTTGTATCTCTTTTAAAAATATAAGCTGAACCTGCTTCGTCAAGATTATTAACACCACTTGCGTCATGGTCTTCATAATATGCTCCAACAATAGCATAATTTCCACTTATGGCTACACTATATCCAAAATAATCATCTACTGCTCTATCACTTGCTACTATTTTCGTTTCTGTTAATTGTGTAAATGGTGGTGCTACTAAGAACTTACTATTCAATGGGTTCAATTTACTAATACCATATGTCATATCATATGCATTTATTGCAAACAATTGATTCTTTGTTGATATATTTATATTAGACAAATAAGCCCTTTGAACTGATTTCACATTTGAACCTATAAATGCTAATACATTATCTGTTTCAGTAGTAATATCGTCTGATACTATCAACGCATTAGACACATCTCTATTTCCAGCTAAATGAAATGCATCTATACAGAATTGTCGTTGCGTTTCATTTCCAGACAAATCACTCTGTTGCTTACTTAACAAGGCACTATTTGTAGCTACATCATCATATGTAATGAATCCTAAGCCTTCATCCACAGTTGGTAATGACATTATATATTTAATTTTTATTTTTTATTATTTATTATCAAAAAATCAACCTTTAAAAATATAAGCTGCACCTGCATTATTTAATCCAACATTACCACTTACATCATGGTCTTCCCAATATGCTCCCACAATAGCACAATTACCACTTATGGCTACACTATATCCAAAATAATCATCTGCTGCTCTATCAATTGCTACTATTTTTTGTATTTGATTCCAAGAAGTATCAGTATCTCTTTTAAAAATATATGCTGAACCTGCATTAGATTGGTAAACTGCTTCAGTATTAGTACTAGCACTAGTACCACTTGCATCATGGTCTTCCAAATATGCACCCACAATAGCATAATTACCACTTATGGCTACACTCCTTCCAAAAAAATCACTGCCTTGTCTATCACTTGCTACTATTTTTTGTACTTGGCTCCAATTACCACTTGTATCTCTTTCAAAAATATATGCTGCTCCTCTTTGGTTTTCTTCATAATTTGCACCCACAATAGCATAATTACCACTTATGGCTACACTCCTTCCAAAATAATCACTGCCTTGTCTATCACTTGCTACTATTTTTTGTACTTCATTCCAAGAACCATCAGTATTTATTTCAAAAATATAAGCTGCACCTGCTCCAAAGAGATACACATTACCACTTACATCATGGTTTTCCCAATATGCTCCCACAATAGCACAATTACCACTTATGGCTACACTATATCCAAAATAATCACCTGCTTCTCTATCACTTGCTACTATTTTTTGTATTTCACTCCAATTACCACTTGTGTCTCTTTCAAAAATATAGGCCGAACCTGCTCCTGATTGGTAATTTGCTTGAGTAGTAGTACTAGTACTAGTACCACTTGCATCATGGTCTTCCCAATATGCTCCCACAATAGCATAATTACCACTTATGGCTACACTACTACCAAATTGATCATCTACTTGTCTATCACTTGCTACTATTTTTTGTTTTTGACTCCAATTTCCACTTGTGTCTCTTTCAAAAACATAAGCCGAACCCGCAGAGTGAAGTTCATTAGCACCACTTGCGTCATGGTCTTCAGCACTCGCTCCAACAATAGCATAATTACCACTTATGGCTACACCCCCTCCAAAATAATCATCTGATTGTCTATCACTTGCTACTATTTTTGAGGAATCCTGACTCCAATTACCACTTGTATCTATTTCAAAAATATAAGCTGCTCCTCTTTGGTTGTCTTCACTTCTTGCCCCCACAATAGCATAATTTCCACTTATGGCTACACTATATCCAAAATTATCATCCGCTTGTCTATCACTTGCTACTATTTTCGTTTCTTTTACTTGTGTAAATGGTGGTGCTACTAAGAACTTACTATTTAATGGGTTACTCAGTTGAATACCTTCTATCATTTTATAAGCATTGGAAATAAAATTTTGTGATAATGAGGAAATAATTTGATTAGACAAATAAGCCCTTTGAACTGATTTCACATTTGAACCTATAAATGCTAATACATTATCTGTTTCTATAGTAATATCGTCTGATACTATCAACGCATTAGACACATCTCTATTTCCAGCTAAATGAAATGCATCTATACAGAATTGACGTTGTGTTTCATTTCCAGACAAATCACTCTGTTGCTTACTTAACAAGGCACTATTTGTAGCCACAGTATCATAGGTAATGAATCCTAAGCCTTCATCCACAGTCGGTAATGACATTATATATTTATTATTTATTATATTTCTTGTTTTTCACCATAATAAGAATCAAATATCTCCATCCCTGATTGAATTGCATGATTGCGTGTTTCTTTTTGTGAAGCCATTTCTAAAATATTATCCAAAGACACAATATTCTCTTTTACAACAATGAAATTTTCAATATGTTGATTTTTACATCCAATGATTTTATGAATAAGATTCACAAATACGAAACCCATGTAATCCAATAAATTCGGGTTCTCTTTTAACACAATAGATTCGCTGAATTTTTTGATGACAAGAATTTCTTCCTTGTCATGTTTTTCCAAAGCTGGCTCCAATGGCAAATCAATCATAATACTTCCATCCAAATAATATGTGGTTTCTTGTTTGTATGGTGGAAAAATAAAAGGCACAGCACAAGAAGCGTGAATAGCATCCAATACTTTCATAGTGGGCGTGGTTATATGATTGAAATCAGTATACTCTAGGTTCTCTAATTTCGTAGAATAAATATGAATATCCAAATGATTATGTTGATAAAATTCCTCAAATGTAATATTTACATCCAATTCTTTGTATGTGAACAAATGTGAAAAAATATCAGCAAATACATTACTATTGAAAATACCGAATGTTTCATATAAATGCATAAATGAATCAAATGTAAGATGGAAAAGTTCTTGCCATGGTTTATTTATCAAATAGTTATCTATGACTTCGGGTTCAATATTTAATGCAAGTAATAGACAAATAAGAGAACCTGCAGATGTACCGTACAAAGATTCCAGGTTCTCATAAACGATATATTTTGATTGCAAAGCTTGTTTGATAATACCATAGAATGTGAAAACAGAATGTCCTCCGCCAGAAATAATAATACTTTTAATCATGGTTTATATATTCCAAATTTTTTATATATTAATTTATAAAAATGTCGTCAATGTTTTTGTTTGATGAGAACACACAAGATTCCAAAGTAAACATAGACGAATTATACGAAAAAAGACAAAAACGGGACTTAAAACAGCTCGGTATTTTCAATAAGGTTCTCAATAGGATTCATAAAAGGATTAATCACACAGCAAAAAACAAATTCAATCAAGATACACACATCTGGTATAATGTCCCAGAATATTTAGTGGGAGAACCTGTGTATGATAAAGGTGAATGTATTGCATATGTGTATAACCATTTGGAAGAAAACGGATTCCACGTAAAATACATACATCCAAATACATTGTTTATATCATGGCACAATTGGATTCCATCTTATGTTCGCAATGAAGTCAAGAAAAAATCAGGTGTGGTGATAGACGAACGCGGAAATATTATAGAATCTAAGACACCAGAAGAGAACCTACAAACAAATCCATTGAATCAATTACCAAATTATGAGAAAAAAGAAGAAACCAAATTTTTATCTGTGAAGGATTACAAACCCACCGGCACTTTCTTATATGGTGATGACGTAATGAATAAGTTGGAAAAACGATTAAACCATTGAAACAAGACATATATTTTGTTGTAAAAACAATGTATATATAATATAAATGAGAACCTGTAAAAATATAAAAAGAAATAATCGTCGTGCATTTACAAAAAAACATTATAACTCAAAAGATGGTATGTTGACAAAAATCTGGGGACCTACCATGTGGCATACATTACATACGATTAGTTTTAATTATCCTGTGAAACCAACTCAGGAACAGAAAGTAAAATATCGGAATTTTATTTTGAACTTGAAGCATGTATTGCCTTGTGGTAAATGCCGAGAAAATTTAGTGAATAATTTCAAACAATTGCCATTAACAATGAACAAAATGAAATCGCGATATACATTTTCCAGGTATATTTACAATTTACACGAATTAATAAATACTATGTTGAATAAAGTCTCTAATTTGTCGTATGAAGATGTTCGTGATCGTTATGAACATTTTAGAGCACGCTGTAAAGATATGCCCAAAGTAGATGCTATTAAAACAGAAAAAGGTTGCACGGAACCCTTAAAAGGTATGAAAACCAAATGTGTTATGAAAATAGTACCAGATGAACATAGTTGCGAAACCTTTGAAGTAAAAGTGTAAATATTTATTGAGAACTTGGGATTATATGTAGAGATATTATATACATATAATTTATAAAATGTCAACATACGATAATTCAAATAATGAAATAGAGGTTGAAGAAAAACAAGTGTCCACAGATTTTTGGGGTGAAAATCCGAATATATTGTTTCAAGGTTCTCATTTATATGAAGTATTTCCTACAGAAAGTATGGACTTTAATCAACAATTGAATGCTACTACAAGGCTAATAACATTAATGTGTGTTATATATTTCATATTTTTTGCAAACAAACGTGTGTTGATTGCAGGAGTAATAACAATAATATTCATATATGTAATACATTATTATAGTAACTATATTAGCGAAAACTTTGAAAATGGTTATAACACAGTCGCAGGTGAGCTAGATGTTCCTTATGATATTGCAGAAGACGTATTTGATGAACCAACATCATCTAATCCATTTAGTAATGTGTTAATAACAGATTATGAATATAATACACAGAAAAAGCCGGCACCCCCGAGTTTTAATGAAAATATAAATGAAAAAATAATGAATGAATCCAAAAAAATGGTCCAAGAAATGAACCCCGACCAACCAAATATAACAGACAAATTATTCAGAGATTTAGGTGAACAATATACTTTTGAACAATCATTACGCCAATTTCATAGCAATCCTAACACACAAATCGCGAACGATCAAAAGAGCTTTGCGGAATTTTGTTATGGTGGTATGGTGTCATGTAAAGAAGGAAATTTATTTGCTTGTGCAAGAAATAAAACAAACTATAATTTATATTAAAAAGTATAACAAATGAAGATTATGTATTATTATATATATATTAATATATAAGATGAGCAACTTTCATTCCATGGGACGCATAGGTGCAGATAAAAGTGATAATAGTCAAAGAAATCAAATGAACGCTAAGTTTATTGATCACAGTTTAGCGAATTATTTCAACAATACAAATTCACACGTACAATTTGCTACACAGAATCATGCTATCAATTTCAAGAATTCTATGGGTGGTATTCCTGGTAGTGTTATTGAACAAGATTCTATCTTGTCATTGAAGAGCGAAAATGAAAGACCTTATGAAAAGCTTCAGTTACATCAACGACCTTTTGTAACTGTTCCATATTTAGGTCGTGGTCCAGGAAATATTGACATTGAAACCAAATTGAAACATGGTACTAGTGATTTGGAAAAGAAGAGTACATCAACCATTATGGATAAAACATTTATTGACTACAGCAAATATCCACTATTAGACGAAGTCAAAGAAAAAATTGCTAACCCTGCGAACTCTATTGAAGAGGTCGCTCTTGCTGGTTGGGTTCGTGGTGGTATCCCAACAAGAGAACTCACACATGAAAACGATAAAAAATAAACGAAATAAAGGAAATAAACCTATGAAAATACAATTTGTATATGACATATAAATTGTGTATAGACGTTAGCTACAATGATAATTTCACTTATAGAGATAAATTAAGACAATTTTTGAATATGGATATTTCAAAAGTAGATTTAGATAATTCTATGGATGAAGAAACCTATGACGAACTATTATTTGATTCTGAGAACATGTCATTATGTTTAACGGATATTTATAGTAAAACCAATACCAATACTTTATTTAAGGAACTCTACAATATTGGTGCAAGCAAAATGTTCTCCACAGATGAAGAAATTGGACTATGTGTTTTGCTTTCATATGATTACTTCTATTTGTTTTATTTATGTTTAGTAGACTTCCATAATGACTGTTTTGATATTAACAATACAAACTATATTAGATTAAAAAATAAAATATACTAATATATATAATGGCTTCAACACGTAATAAGAATACAAAAAATGATTATGCAATGGAAAAAAGAGAACTTCTACAAGCAAGTGACTATTTAACATGTAAAGGTTATGGTATTGTACAACAACCATATCACCCAGGTAATGGTCTATTGCCAGGAAAAACATGCCGCAATGTATTGTCCAGTAATGCATGTGATATTGAATCGCATTTATTTGGTATTGGTGTAAACAATTTGGAAAATCCTCAACCTGACCTGCATCCACAATTGAACGAAATAAAGAGTCTGAATGTTTTTGAGAAACCAGTGGTATATGTAGTAGAACCGCGTATAGCCAAAAAGGACCAACGACCGTTGATTTTCAATTAAATCTATTATTTATATCACTATAAATTTTGAAAAATTATAATAATAAGTTTTCAAATTAATCAAATTGAACGACAATTTTCACTTCTTCTTTTTTAATACATTTTGTTGCTGAAATAGATAACTCTTCGCGTTTTTTCCTTGTTTTTGTTAAGTCACCATCAACAGATACGCGTCTTTTAGATGAACTATTACGTTCGTTCATGTCTTTCTCAATGGTAGCATATTGTTTTTCAATATAATCCACAATTTTATTTTCCAACGCCCATTTGAAGAAATTCAATTGTCCAATGGTTGTTTCAATACATGAACCATCTTTGTATGGAAAAGAAATGCGTTCCCATCTACAAAATGGGTCAAAACGTTTTTTGCTATATGCCTTTAATTTCAATTTGTAGTCATTATACACTTTGAATCTGTGAATAGAATCATTATTTTTGATTTCATATACAATGAAGTATTTCTTGGCGTAATTTGTGACAAACCAATCCACAATGCGTAGTGATATTTTGGATTCACCATTGATAATATCAACCATTTTATTCAAATAATTAGAATCGCTATAAAAATTCATCAAATTATCAAGCAACAAATCATTTTGTGTCAAACATTTTTTATATGCCATTAATAGTGTTAATTATTAATAATATTTATATTTATATTATTAATAATATAATAGTATTATGTGTTAGGTGACGAGTGTTTTTTATTGTAATTTTTTACTCTGTATAATTCAAACATGATGGCTAAAACCTGCTGCTTCGGTCATTTCAATCATTGACTTACATTCTTGATTTGATAAAATATTTTTAACTGAATGAATTATATCCTTAACATGATGACAACATGTGTTATTAATTTGTTCTTGTGACATCTAGATATTTACAATATTATTTTTTTATATCATTTTACAAATGTATTTTTGACATTAAAAAATAATTATATGGTAAATAATCATTTTTGTTGTTAGCACTAATACGCTAGTTATTTTTTATATTCTTTCGGTTTGGGATAATTAAAAATTAAAAAAATTGATTATCTTTTTAAGAATTTCAAGATAGACATATATCATTCATTATTATGTATTCAGAAGAAATTATATCTGTTTGTGCTTTAGAAAAGTGTAAATCTAAATGTATAAACGAGACAAAATATTGTATCAAACACCAAATCAATGTATTCCTTGATGAGACAAAGGCATTGAATAAGCGACCGTGTGCGAATTATATTCGAAAGTGTCGTTCACAGTTGGATGAGTCATACACAAAAAAGAGGTGTGAAGATTGTCTAAAAAAAGAAAGAATAAAAGATAAGAGACGGCGTGGTTTAGCAGTAGATACGACCGTCACTGAAAATAATACAAAACTTTGCTCAAAATGTAATACGGAAAAGGATATGGAATGTTTCAAAGGCGAAAAAGGCGGAATTACAAAAACGTGTGATACTTGTAGGGCTCAAAATAAGAAGCAAGATGCGAAAAGAGACAAAGACCATAGAAATGCGGTGGCACGTATAGCGGAACAAAAACCTGCACGAAAAGCGGTGAAACAGGCATGGACTAAAAACAATCACGATAAAGTTGCTTTGATAACCATGAACTACCGACAACGACAAATTGAAAAAGATATTGATGGGTATCATAAACGTCAGGCGGATAATGCCAAACGCTGGAGGGAAAACAACCCGGAAAAGGTGTGTGTGAATAATACAAAGAAAAGAGAATCTATTGATTTACAATATAATATTTACAAGCAATCAGCTTATCAACGAAATATAGAATTTTGTTTGAGTTATCCTTTATATGAATCAATTGTGAGTTCTCCATGTGTATATTGTAATGAAGTCCAAGAAAGAGGGTTTAATGGTATTGATCGTGTGGATTCTACTGTTGGATATGTTGAATCTAATTGCCAAAGCTGTTGTCAAATGTGTAACTATATGAAAGGTTGTTGTAGTGTTGATTACTTCTTGAAAAAAATAGAGCACATTTTGACATTTCAAAATAAGACCGATGGAAAATTGTGTTTTGAACTTATGCCGAACTATAAGAGTAGATACTATAGTGATTATCAACGCTCTGCTATTAGAAGAGGAAAATCATTTGAAATATCACGGGAACTGTTTGATAAAGTTCGGCTACAAGATTGTTACATATGCGGAAAACAAAATTCACCTGATCATAAAAACGGTATAGATAGAGTGGATAATTCAAAAGGATATATAGACGGAAACATTAAGTCTTGTTGTTCCGACTGTAATTATCTAAAAAGAAATTATGATTTGGATTTGGTATTTGATAAATTCCAAAGAATATACAAAAATAAAGTTGAATTATTGGAGGTTATGGAAAACACTACAAATAAACATATTGTTATGAATAATGTAAAGTTGTCGAAACAATCTAGACAACAACAATACAAAATGAATCGTCATGATAAAAACAAAAAGTTATTAGAGAAATATTCCAACGAGGAATATAAAATGCGTCGTGCCAAAGAATTGGCATTAATGCGGAAACAGAAAAATCAGACATGAATTTCATATGAAATATCTTTGAGGTGATGTAACAATCGCGGCTTCTGTATATCACGATGATATTGCTTGAAAAACTCATCTAATCCCATAGAATCTATATTTTTTTCAGTAAGAAATGGCATTAGATGGCCTGCTCCTATACAAATATGTATATCTTCATTTGTATGACTATATTTCTCATAAAAGTGTAATATATGTTTTGACATTTCATATTCTCTTTCAATCAAAGTGTACTTTATGATAATATCGTTGATATTTTGGTTTGGAAATATTGTTTCGAATATATTGTTAACGATAATTTGTATGAATCTATAGGGTATTTTTGATGGAAGGCCTCCATATAATTTTGCACGTTCACGGATATGTTGTTGCAGGTATTCATGAATATTATTATAATCGGTAATATCGAACTGAATATCTTGAATAAAATATTCAAAACTCTTGTACCAATCTTCATCCTGATATTTTTCTATATCCATTTCCACGTTGTTTTTAAAAATTAGAACACACAACAAGAAATGAACCAATACGGGAAGTGAATACTTCCCACCGTCCTTCAAAATATCATAATGAACATCACAGGTCAATTGATATAATGTACATAAAGATACATATGGATAATTATTCATAGATTCAAATCCATTTACATATTCCAAACTATTTGGCTCGTATTTTTTACATTCTAATAGTAGAAAAATTTCTTTATTCTCTGCACGTTTTTTAAGAATATTTTTCTGTGTGATATACGGTTCTATATGAACTTCGGGATGAAAAATTATCATTATAAATATTATTAAATAATGAATAATATTTATTTAATTTTTTATGATTTATTTTTTATATTTTTGATAAAGTAGATACAAATATTACACTTATGCCCAGAAAAGATCGTCCAAAGCGATGGCAATATTTGAAACGTTGCTGTATGCTACGCCAGCCATGCCACTCATGACACGAAGGACGTTGTAGTTAACAGCGTACACACGGACCTTGGCAGTGTTGGCACCGCTGACAGTTCCAGAAGAAAGAACAAGTTGAAGAACAGCGTTATCAATTCTGGAGAAGTTGCATGTTCCAGATGGTTGGTGCTCCTCAGGGCGAAGGGCGAAGGAGTAGACGTTGATACCAGTGTCAGGGTTTCTGGTGTGGTGTTGGTAAGGTTGGACAACGTCAAAGTAGGATCCCTCACGCTCAGAGAATCGGTCTTGGCCGTTAAGCTGAAGCTTAGCGGTGACGACCGGGTTCTCACCCCAGCAGTGGAGGTCAAGAGCGGTCTCAGCAAGAACGAATGTTCCGGCATCAGATACGTTGGAACCACCAGCGGCGGCAAGACCAGCGAAGGCGTTGGTTCCGTTGGCATCAGTGGCACCGGCGGCCTCAAAGACACCACCAGAGATGAAGGCATTGGAGCCAGAAAGCTCATCAGGGGCACCGAAGGCATGGACGGCGTTAGGAAGAGCGTCAATGGCATCAGTGTAGTTGAATGGCTGAGCACCAAGAGTCTTGTAGAGGGTTGAACCACCGTTCAATGAAGAGCAGTAGTCAACGTTGGCATCAGGTTGTACAACCCAGATGAGCTCCTTGCAAGGGTGGTTGAAGTTGAGCTTGATCTTGTTGGAAGAAGAACCAACAGATTCATCACCAGTGAATTGAAGTTGTTCAAAGAGGTACTCATGAGGGTTCTGAGCCATCTTTCTACGTTCATCGGTATCAAGGAAGATGTAATCAACGTAAAGAGAAGCAGCAACAAGGGATTGTTGGTAGGCCTGGGAGACAGATACTGATACATCTGAGGTCTCAGTAAGGTTGCTGACAGCCCAGAGACACTCACCAATAGGTCTAAGATCAAGGTTGATCTTGACTTCGTGGTATTGAAGGGCAATAAGAGGAAGGGCAAGTCCAGGGTTTCTGCAGTACCAGAATTGAAGAGGAATGTAAAGAGTGGTCTCAGGAAGGGCATTTCTAGGAGCACATACTTGGGCAGGTCCTCCGACGGCGGCACAAGGTCCGTTAACATCAGCGAAGGTAGGGTCAGTGATGTATGTAAGTTGAGTGGTGTTACCAATCATCTTGTGGTATCCCTTTTGTTGTTCGGATGTTAGGGTAAGTTGGTTCCAGATGTGCATCCAGTCACCGTATTGTCTGTCTATTCTTTGACCTCCAATCTCAATCTCAACCTGGGAGACAAGTTGTTCCCCAGGGAAATCAAGCCATCTGGCGTAAACAGGGTCAGTTTGTCCATTGACATTCTGGTTGATTTCAGGAAGAGTTACCTGAAGGTAAGTTCTGTAGGCAAGATCACCGTTTCTTGAGATAGTGCAAGAAATGCGCTTTCCGAAGTCGGCTTGTCCGTTGAATGTCTGTTCAATGGATTCCATGGCAAAGTTTGTGTGTCTTCTGTAAGATACCTTCCAGAAGGTGATTTCAGGAGTTCCAGTAAGGAATACGTCTTGAGCCCCGTAGGCTACCAATTGCATCAAAGCGCCACCCATTTTGAGTTATATACTATCTAAAGAAAATAATTTCAGAAAAAAACGTTTAATTAAATTAAAATTATATTTTAAAAACTTTCCCATTTTTTCTTATAAATTCTTCTAAATACTTCTCCTCATAAACTTCCTTCTTATTTTCATGCTTCTTTGTAAATATATAACTCGAACCATTCTTTTTTATCTTCCAATCATCATTCAATGCATTCATTATAAAGCACATCTTATAGAATTCATTCTTGTCTATTGTCACATTCTCCATTTATTATATTTCATTATTTTTTTACAAGTATTTTAACCACAAAAACACTTATAGACACATTCATAATTAAATTATGAAAAAAATACAAAATATTGATAAAACACATAGTGAGTTTTTAGATAATTTTGACAAAAATGAAAATATTGAATTACCTAAACTTTCTCAGAGAAAAAAAGTTTTGTTGAATAAATTAAAAGATACTACTTTGAAAATTGATGAAAAAATGTCTTTGAAGGATGAAATCAAAAGCATCAATAGTCAAATCAAATCCATTAAAAGTGAAAAGAAGAATTACTTTCTTGATAATTCTAAACATTTATTCCATTATTTTGAAGAAAAAAAGAATATATCTAATGGTACATCCACTAGTAATGTCAACATGTTGAATTCCTTTTTCAAAATTAAAACAAATGAAGACAATGTCAAGAAACCTGATATGTCTAAACAAGCTATTATCCAATATTGGAAAAATGTACACAATGAAATTACTAATTTACAAGACTTTATCAACAATAGCAATATGTGTCACATTTGTTTGGATGGCGAAATGATTCCACAAGAAGATGATGGAATTATTATTTGTAATAATCCTAAATGTGGGCAATTCGTAACTCATATTATGGACAGCTCTAAACCCAATAATAAAGAACCTCCACACGAAGTTTCATATACTTCATATATTCGCTTAAACCATTTCAAAGAAATATTATCACAATTTCAAGCAAAAGAAACCACACAAATACCTGAACATGTGATTGAAAATATCAAGAATAGAATAAAAAAAGAGCGTATTAAAGACTTACATAAAGAACTGACATATGGTAAAATGCGCGAAATTCTAAGGAAATTAGGTTATAATAAATATTTTGAACATATTCAATATATTAATTCATTGTTTGGTATACGACCACCGATTATGAGTGAAGAATTACATGAAACATTATGTGTGCTCTTTATTGAGATTCAAAAACCATGGGCCATTCATTGTCCTGCAAATAGGACTAATTTCTTTAATTACACATATACATTGTATCAACTATGTGTGTTGTTAGAACAAACACAATATTTACCTTATATTCCTCTTATGAAAGATCGTGAGAAACAATTAGAACAAGACCAAATTTGGAAAAAAGTATGTGAAGAATTAGACTGGGTCTATTACCCCACAGTATAATACAAAAATCATAATATAATGCTTATGATTTTTTTATCACTAATATATAATTACCTTATTACCTTATTAACTAACTAATATAGAGTCTACTTCATCCCAGAGTTTCAAAACCTTATCGGCATAAAGTACTTCGCGACCCGTCCATCCTGCCAATATTGCACCACGATATAGGTTCTCCGGCATTATACTATCATTATACCCAGCTGTTTGTACTGTGAAACAGCTCATTTTTGGATTTATCCTTTTTCTATAATCCTCCAATAGACTCAATAAATCAATATATCTATTATAACTATTTTTGCCAAACTCCCAATTTTTTATTTCCGGGTCATTACCATATAATCCACCATGACCCGCTTGCATATCAGAATAGCAAAAGAAGTGGTCAAATCTATATTTCTCTGGATTTTCCATGGAACGCTTATAGAACAACCACAAACCATTTTCTGTAGAACCACCAACATATGTTCCTTTCATACCAGCTAATTGATTTATTTCATCATATTGTTGTAATATTGTCTTTGACTTATCCACTTCATATTCCAACAATTTATCACCAAACAAACCTATCATACCACGTCCACTACACGCATTTGCCGTTATTATCGCTGATAAATTACCAATATCTGCCACAGTTGTAGAACCATACTCCGACGTAAAAGCACCATGAGCACTACCGCTGTTATCTGAAAGCACTACAATGTCACCCTCCAATTTTGGAAAATTATCTATTGATAATTGTATGCAATCTTCTAACGCCTTTACCATAATTGCGACATCGCGCTTCCTCAATGGTCTTATATAATAAGGTTTCGCATTTGAATTCGTGGTTTTTGCTTTTTTGGAAACGCCACTGAGGTTTTTCAACGCCTTATATGCAGTTATATAATGAAACGGATACAACTTTCCATGTTTAACCCCACGCTTCATCATTTCACAATAACGTTCAATGTGTTCTTCGTTGCGAACTTCATTTGCAAATCCACGCAAGTTATGAACACATGCTTTGTGTGGCATATTCCATTCCATGAGCTCAATTGTTTGAAGCCAGTTGTTTCCTTGTGCCTTGAGTGCTTCCCACTTCTTATCCTTACTGTCTATTTGTAGCTTTCCATTATCCATAAGTTCACTCAATATTGCATTTGGTCGTGGGTGACTAATACGCGCACTATCAATCACCTTCTTTCTGTATTTTTCCGCCTGATAAGGTGTTATTTTGTCCAATCTCTGACACATTGTGCGCTTTAAAAATGATGGAAATTTCGTCTTGCTACCATCGTGTAGGCTCTTCCATGCATCCAACAAAGTAATCATATCTCCTGGTATCAAAAACATCTCTTCTACCAAGTTGCGAAAATACATCGGATATTCATTGTTAAAATCAACACGTTTTGCATGCTGGGCTGCCAATGCAATCACTAATGCTGGACCTGTGCGAAAATACTCATTTACACGTGCGTCTCTTGCCAAATCAATGGTTCCCTTAAAATCTGCATCCAATGCTTCATTTACTGATTCATAAAATATCTCCAATCTTGACTTTGTTAGATGCCCTGGAATAGTAATATACTTTGAAATTTGTTGTATTATTTCCTCTGTTATTTCATTTGTTTTTCCACTTTTTTCTGATTTTTGATAATAAGAAGGTTCTTTGATATAACATGAGGTTAAGGTCAAACGTAACTTCAACAAAGGATTGTTAGGAAAATAAGATTCGCCAAACATGAAATTTTCGTGCATTGTAGTAGTCATAGTTATCAAGTACTATATGCTTAATATTGTGAAACCTTTAAATCATTTCAATTTTTTATACCAGTGAAGATTGAAAATGTCCCATTTTTAATCTTCAAGGGTTTAAATTACAATCATTATATAATAATATGAAAATTATTATATACTTGAGTAACACATGAAGTGTTGAATAAAAAAATTTGGAATATAAACTCTTTGTTTATTTCCAATACTTATATGCAAACTTAGTGTTCACATATGAACCTCATTATTAGAACATTTGCGATGTAATCAATATATCCAATTCTCAATACATTTGAGATAATCATATATTGATTTTATAAGATTCTAATTACATGTTACATATAATAGAAATATTGCTATGAATATAATTTTAATTTTAACGATGTAACTATAATGCCCGCTTCTCGTAAATGCAGAATACAGATGTGTGTTCTTTGAAGAACGTATACGAGAGAATCCACAATATAGTTTTATTTCATAACAACATTTTTATTATATGATACTCTTTTACCATGTAATAGTATCTTACTATGTAAGAGTTTTTATTATGTGGTTTTTAAATTCAATATTGCTTGACACAATAAGAATTTTAAGTCAAATTATACGATGTAACCACATAAACCGCTTCTTACTCTTTTTGAGAGTTTTTGATGTATGGTTTTAAATTCAATATTGCAGGGCGAGCAATGGAGCAGAATTTTAAGTCAAATTATACGATGTAACCATACACCCCACTTCTCATAACAGGGACTACTCCCTACTATTATATATATTATTTTTTTATATTGTTTATTGTAAATATTTATGAGTTAAATAATCTATTCATGTTAATCGCCTCTTGGTTCACTTCTGGTTCGCTAAACAACTTCATAAACATTGCATTATCCCTAAAACGAATACTATAATTTTGCTGGATTTTATTTCGCCCTATTCGTCCCATCGCCTGAATGATCTTTTGTTGGGTCATTTTCGTCAAATCCTTTCCTACATAACCATGTGAGAACATATAGTTCGTTCCATATATATAATCTGTTGATGCTATGATAATGTAGAGCTTTTGTTCATATGCCAATTCCTTCATAATTTCCAAATATCGTACATCACTGTCATTGTCAAAGGTACCAATACCCATTAACAATAAGAGCTTCAAATCATTGCTTACACTCAATCCTGCAATTTGCTCTACATAACTATCGCTTATGTTTGGTGCATATGCCTCATTCTTTGTATTACCATGCCATTTTTGTTGATGTTCCGATGTGTTCGGTATATAATTACGCTCCAATGATATTTTTACGATTTGCGTCTTCAAATGTTCTATTTCCTGTGTCAATTTCCGAATTTCAGGATTGTTTTGCTCCTGACGCTCCGCTTTCTTGGACGTTTCTCTTTCACTTGTTTGTAACGCCTTCTGCTTATCATCCAACTTCATTTCTATTTTATCTATTTTGTCATATATTTGATTGTTTTTCAATATATTGCTCAACAAATTATCATACAAATATTGCGGTATTTGAGCTGTTTTTACATAAAACTGCGCTATCTTATTTACTTCATTCGCCATAAATATCGTTGGTCCATGTGTAAGTGTCTGGGCATCTTTTGTGGTCAAAAACAACCCATTCAATTTATTACTGTTCAAATCCATAGATTGATTCTTCATTATTGTGCTTTGTGACGTCTTCTCTATACTTAATGTTTTCCTCAAATGTTGTGACTGCACATATATACTATCTTTTTTCATATTCATATAATCAAATATTGTGCTCCAATGCTCTTGTCGTACGTTCTTCAAACAGAGCAAATAATAGTATTTTATAGAATCCATTGTAATATCCCTCACATGTATGAAGTAATTTTCAATCCAATATTGCTCTTGAAGCATCTTGTAATCATTCATATATACAACGAAATCTAGGACTTTCTGTAAATCAAAATAACGCAACAATGTCTTATTCCTTTCACAATGATTCACACATTTTCGCATATCACTGAAGTCTTGAAATAACATATGTGGCAACACACACTCTCCTTCCATATTAATCAATGAAATGGATTTTTTATAATCATAACTCTTGATGCTATGAACTTCCGCGTTTTCAAACTTCGCCTTGAAATCCATAATCGTTTCAGCGATTTCCTCTTCAAATGGCAAAGTCGCACATGATAATACCATCTTGGATATCTTATTTTCTCTCCAGTTTTCATTAATCTTTTCATGCAACTCATGTGTATCATAATCCATAGTTATTGTTGGTTCATCCCAATATGTTATGATGCGTTTTTCATCATTAAATGCCAACATATATCGCATTGCTATCAAATATGACTCCACGTCGGTTATCATGATTTCTACCTTATTACCAACAGAATTATCTACTTTGAATATACCACCAGTGCGTCTATTTATGCTATATTCAGATGCAGCAAAGTAATGCAGTCTTATATCTGAAGTGGTTTCACAACCAAATGCAAAGGCCACTTTCTTTTCCACTGATATGGCCGATTTTGCCAACGCCAAACCCACATGTCTGGATACACAAATGAATATTATTCTATATTGATTTGCCAAACCAATAGGACTCAGCGTTTTCCCCGTACCGGTTGGTGCAACATATAATACCAACTTAGGCTCAGGGTTCTTGAAAATACTGAAGAGCCGTTTTTGATGTTCATATAATACTACGTCTTCATATTTCGCCAAATATGGGTTTTGTTCTATGTTTTTATTGGCATGTTTGATGAAATCCTTCATTTCATATAATGACGATTTTTCACTCAACAATGCATCTATGAATTCCAATACATACTTATTTGTATATAATATTGTTGAACGGCGCAATATTGACAATGTGTAATATTCGTAGTTGGTTTTTGTTTTCAACATGGATTTCACTAAATCCAACACTACAAACTCAAATATGTTTTGACGCCTTGTTTGAATATTTTCATCCAAATTATCAATACGCATAATGTCTATTTTTCTGGGTTTTTTCGCTTTCTCATTTTTCACTTTATAACCAATACCAAGCTTCTTCAGCAATTCCACAATGATGGGCTTAAAATATTTCTCATATAAGTATACTTCATTTTCACTAGTTCTTTCTATTTTTATGATTGAAAACATGGATAAATTCATATTTGTGCGAATATTCACGTCTTCATATCCACGATTAATCACAGACAAAATGAACTTGTCATGTTCCTCTACTTGCTGTTCCGTGCTTTCCCATTCGCTTTTAGTGAGCTTTCTTTGTTTTAGATCCATTATATATTCTTGAATTTTATGTTTATTCTATTTTCCTATTTTATGATTTCAATTTTTCAATTATGTCTTCGTAAAAATCTAAATAAATACTTTTGTCCTATATTTACATATAATTATAAATGTTCAATTTTATTTGGTCTCACAATGAAAACAAAAGATGTTTTGTTAGTTTTGAAGACATAAAAAAAACATTCTTACATAAAGACCAATATTTATTGATAAATACATTGCCAAATGACCAACAGGATTATTTGATTCAAAATACAATCATGAGCAATGAAGAAGAAAAAGTCATGAATTCTATTTTATATGATTCCACTGTTCCTGATAAGCCTATCATCGTATATGGTAAACATAGTTGTGATCGTTCTGTTTACGACAAAATGGAACAATTAAAAAATCTTGGTTTAAAAGATATCTATATATACGTAGGTGGATTGTTTGAATGGTTATGTTTGCGTGAAATTTATGGCATTGAAGAATTTCCGCTGAATCGTCAATTTCATAACGACCATATTATTGATCTGTTGAAGTATTCTCCGAAACATTACCTGTCTTGACACTATAATGATTTAATGTTTGTTGTAGGAATTGAAACACTGGATATGTATTTATTGTTGAAGCGTCGGTTTCTTGGTAATAGATTGGCTTTGAGAATTTTTCTATCCACAATTTGTGATAATTATCACATTTTATCAAATAACTGAGTGGTATATTTGATTCGCCATTGCGATTGCGCTTAACAATGCGTTGACTGCATATGTCTGGTGGTGTGGTCAAATATATCATTCCTGATAATTGGTACATGGTATCCACAGAATCTTGGAAATATGTTTCATAAATTTGATACAATATGGGTTCTATGACTCCATCTTTATTAAGCATTTTTGCGAAAATTTCGCGGTCTGCTTCCAATGAACGTTCACATAAAATGATTTTGGCGTCTGGGTGATTTTTTATTGTATCTTTTATCAATTTCAATCTTGATGTAAATGCCATAATTTGAAACGCAAATGCATATTTTTCTTGGTCTTTGTAGAATTTCTGCAACATTGTTTCGCCATTATGCTTTATGGATTCCCACATGTCTACTGGTTCTGGTAATATTATTATTTGTGGGTCTAGATTTTCCTTGATTAATTGATTAATGATGGTGCTCTTACCGGCACCGATATTTCCTTCTAGTGAAATTAATAATACCATGGTCGTTTTATGCGATGATATTATTCTACTTTTAATGTTTCAATTTTTTCATTAGGTGTCTATTTTGTGTGTATTTCTTTTTCTTTTTAAGTTTCTTTTTATTGTTTTTTAGTGTTTTACTTCCGCCACTTCTAGTACTAGTACTAGTACTACTTTCGTCTATTGAGAGAATTGTTTGTGTAGGAATATGTCCATAAAATGTTGATATGTCAAATACTTGGTCTATTACTTGACTTGCATTTTGCGGTGTATTCAATAATACAAATTTTACATCTATTCGTGAAAAGAAATCCTCTGTTCCATTTCCTAATTTTTTAATAATAATATGAAATCCTTTTTCTAATGAAAGTTCTTGAGCTGGGTTTTTATTATTTTTATTATTTTTACCATTACTATTTAAAAAACTCATGTTGATATTTTTCATGTTAGCGCCATCATTAGTGACTGAAAATACAACAAAGTAATCAGTTAATGATAAATACAAATATGGTGGTATTACAATATGATCTTTAATATCTAATGGTGACTCAATTTCCATAATATTATTAACAGAAACATTTGGATATAATGTATTATAATGTCTTGCAATTACATTTTTATGTGCTTCTTGTATCGCATTTGCATCACCCAGAACGATTGTATCATTCAATAATGTTTTTAACTCGGCTTGTACGAAAGGGTCATCTGCAATGTTATCTTTGAAATTATTATCATCATATTGTGTTGTCATATATGTTTTTGATGCTTTCCATAATTCTGATTGTATATCTTGTATGTTTATACCTAATTGTTGTTGTATTTTTTCTATATTTTTCATTGACTCTGTTTTATTTGATTCCATTTTTCGTTGTGCTTCTGCTTCTTTTTTCGCTTCTGCTTGTGCTTGTTCTAATGCTGCTTTCGCTTCTGCTAATTCTTTCTCTTTTTCTGCATCTGCTGTCGCTTTTTCTTCTTTTGCTACTGCTGTATTTAATGTATCATCTAATATGTTTCTTGCCTCTTTTGCTTCTGCTTCTGCTTCTGCTGCTCTCACCGCTGCATCTGCTAATGCTTTCTCTGCTTCTTGAAGTACTGTTTTCGCTTGTTCTGCTTCTTCTTGTAATCGCTGCAATAACTGATTCCGTTCAGCAGTTAGTGTTGAAATTATTTTATTCATATTGTCTCTAAGATTCTCTATTTCAGCAACTTGTTCTAATGATGTTGCAGTCAATGCCATCTTTTCTTCAATCAATTCACTAATTCGATTACTTAATTTATTATTTTGTTCGTTTGAATTTCCTTTATGACCTTCAATTTGTATTTTAAGTTCTGCATTTCCTTCTTTAAGTAATTGATTTGCTTTTTTAAGTGTGTCATTTTCATTCTGAAGTATTGTGTTATCATTTTTACATTTTGCAATTTGTCCTTGAAGTTCCGTATTACCCTTTTCCAAACCACCAATAATATCATTTATTATTTTTTTTAGTTCTTTTTTATCAATTATACAATTCGACAAATCATTCGTACTCATTTTTATACTTATATTAACGCTTTATAAAAAATTGAATCAATAAAACATAATTATTTTATCTACATAATATCCATATTTCTAAAATGTCACAAAACATTGTCATGGTATTTGATACTGAAACATCCGGATTACCACCAAAAGAATTACATAAACAATTAGATAAACTTCCAACTATAGTCCAATTAAGCTTCGTATTATTTGACATCAATGAAAAGAAAATTATCAAAACATACAACAAATACATCAAACAACCAGAAGCCACAAATTTCAACTCCCAAGCCTTCAAAATCACTAAAATAACAAAATCCATGTGCGATGATGGTGTTCGCATTATTGATGCATTAATGGAATTTCATAGTGCATATTTAGACAGCAATCATATTGTAGCACACAATCTAGAATTTGATAAATTCATGATTGAACTTGAAATCATTCGTAATTACGAAGGACTCAAACAACATAGTGATTTCTTCGGACCACAAATCATATTCAATACTACATTCAACAAAATGTGGAACATTCAAACATTTTGTACAATGAATGAAGGCAAATATACTACGAAAATTGAATTGAAAGGTAAATATGGAAAACCATTTTACAAATCTCCTAAATTAGAAGAATTACATAAAGCCCTGTTTTCAACTACAATAGACTCTTCACTCCTCCATAATTCACTTGTAGATACACTATTATGTTTAAAATGTTATTTGAAAATGAAGCACAATTTAGACACAAATATTGACATCCCAAATTAATCCAACAGCTCAAAATCTAAATATGGATTGTTCACAATGTTATTCAATACAAACAACAATAATAATTTCTCATTCTTAAATTGCGACTTCACCTTTTCAAAACACAATACAATATGGTTATAATTCTCATATTTTTTCATTTTGATATAATCTATTACATCCAAACAACTATAACCATTTTCATAAATTTTCGTTGATAAATTCAACATTTGATTATGATCAATAGACTCTTTTAACAAAATATCAACATTCTCATCAAACCATTTTGTTGTTGATTCATCAATAGAATTCTCGTAATAATTGTGGATTTCGCCTTTTTGATTAATCATATAAGGCACATAAATACAACAAAAACGCGATAAAATAGGATTCAATAACCGCTCTTTATGTTCTATCACTATGAAAAACCGCGTAGTATTACTAAATTGCTCTATACAACGCCGCAATGCACTTTGCGCATCATTCGTTAAACTATCCGCATTCATTAAAATAATGGACTTAAACTGTATATTCTGATTCATATTCGTTTTGGCAAACATTTTCAATTCATCGCGTATAAAACGAATCCCTTTTCCATGACTACAATTCACAATCATTACATTTGTGCGAATACTTTGCTTATCTTCATATATGGTATGAAGGAAATCAAATAAAATCGTCTTCTTACCTGAACCAGAGGAACCATGAAAAATAATATTGGGTATATTATTATTTTCTTTAAATGTTTTTAGTTTTTCATATACTTTATCATGACTCATATTGACTATTTATAAATATTTATATCTATATTATTGTTGATTTTATGTTTTATTGAAATAATAACTTATCAATAGTAGTGCGTACACAAAATATACGATGACTTATTATTCCAATAAGAAACAATACAATTAAAATTACAATAACATTGTAATGTGGTAAATAAATATTTATAAAAAAGGCCACCATTATTGTTAATATAACATCAACAATAGCAATGTCTAAAATACGATATTCATGTAAACCTGTATTTGGTTCGCCAAAAATATTTTTATATTTACAAAACATATATAATTCATATTATATTTTTGTATCAATTCATTTTCTCAATTTTCAATTGTTTTGTGAATTTATAGCGCTCATGATACATGGTTCTCCGACTCAAGTTGCAATGTAAACATGCAATCGCCACATTGTCATTATTATGTCCAAAATCATTGTCAATGCGTTCAATAGACCATTGCAAAGGATCTCGCGCCTCATTGTACAAAAGCTTAACATGTTGATTACAATAAAAACATGTATAATGACATTTTTTCAGTAAATCCCATATATATGCATTGTTCACAAACTTAAATTCGTCATATTTATTTTTCTTTTTATCTTGTGCCTTGTAACTCAACAATTTATTGTTTATTTCACTATTTATTTTCTCCAAAATCTCTGGATTTTCGTCATTTTCATTTTCATCTATATGTTCCAAAAATTCAATCTGCACTTTTGTCTCGTAAAATGAGGTGTTTATATTCCATGATTTTGATTTTTCACGTATCTTCCGGGGTTTTTCCAATATAATTTTCTTTTCCATGGCGTTTATTATTTATACAAGTTATATAGAATTAAAGTTATATATTTTTATATAAATATAATGAATGGTCATCTTTATGATTCATCAGGTAATATTCATAATATAAATAAATTATTGGAAAATGAAATGGTCAATAATAAAAAAAATGTATGGATAAAATTAGACAAGAAAATGAAGACGCAGAAACTCCATATTTACGCAGAAAAATATGGAAAAGAACATAGTTTATCAATGAAACAAATCAAACAACTGAAAATCTATTTTTCGTCTTGCTTAGACCAACAAAAATTGCAGAAGACGAAGGATATTTCATATAATAAAGAAACCGGTGAAATAACAAGTGTTCCTATGTTATTTTTCAATGTTCAAACAAACAATTTTACATTGAAACAATGCGATAAACATGTATCTACAATCAAATCTTTGACACCCAAACGGTTGTCTAAGAAAAGCGACAAAACTGACAAAAATGGTTTAGAAAATGTTGTCCAAGAGAAAAAATTGAAATAATAATAATATATAGTATTACTTAACATAATCATATAATATATTCTTACTAATATATATTACATGGAGTTTTTGGCGAAACTAAATAATCAAGAGCATAATGTATTGGAAGACGCAGTATTTGATTATTTACAGTCCGAATTAGAAGAAAATATATTAAAATATAGTAAAAAAGATTTTGAAAAATATTTATGCGATAATATTACAGAATTCTATTATGATGCATGGTGCGATGCTGAATTAATTGACGACGATGAAGATACATATGACGAGCTATATGTTCATTTCAACATCATCATACTATGTTTCTTTGAAATCAATGAAATATTTCCACCAAGGTCATCATGTCAATATGAACTAATGTGTGACCAAGAGCAAATTAATCAAAACACAAAACAAATAGAATTATTAAAATCCATTGATCAACCCAAACAGAAAACCGATGAATGGTATACGTATCGTCATAATATGTTAACCGCTAGCAATATATGGAAAGTCTTTGGTAGTGAAGCAAATATAAATAGTATTATTTATGAGAAATGTCAACCGCTTAATAACAATCAAGTTCACAGCCATAGTCTTGTATGGGGCAATATGTTTGAACCTGTGTCCATTGACTTCTATGAAACTTATTACAAAACAAAAATTGATGATTTTGGCTGTATATTGCATCCGACACTTCATATGATCGGAGCATCTCCCGATGGTATTAATGTAGATCCTAATAATCCAAAATATGGCACTATGTTGGAAATCAAGAATATTGTTAATAGAGATATTGACGGTATCCCAAAAGAAGAATATTGGATACAAATGCAAATCCAATTAGAAACATGTAATTTGGAATATTGTGACTTCTTAGAAACCCGTTTTAAGACGTATGAATCCATTGAGGATTTTTATCACTCCACGCATGAATATAAAAGCGTTATTCTAGAATTTCAAAATCCAGAAAAACAAACAGAATATGTTTATGTACCATTGCAATGTGAAAATAAAGGCGCTTTCATATTAGAAGCTATGAAGAAAAAACAAGATGAAAACTATAGACATGTACGGAATTTATATTATTATTTGGATGAATTTTCCTGTGTATTGGTTCGCCGAAATAGAAAATGGTTTCATGAAGCCAAAGACTACATTGAAAATTGTTGGAAAACAATATTGCATGAAAGAGAACATGGTTATGAACATCGTAAACCAAAACAACAAAAGTCTATGTTCTCAAAAAAGGTGTTTGTAACATTACAAAATGATACACAAGTAATCCATAATTTACCCATGTCGCCAAATAATGTAATTAAATTAGGTTAAACTTATTTTGTATATGTTTTGTGTAAAAATTTATTTTTTATTCAAAAACTAACTAATGAAAATAATATGAAAATTATTATATAATTATAGATATATTTGTATAATTATGTCAAAACCAGATGATTATGGTAACGATGAATTGCAAGTAATCAAACGTTCAGGTGTTAAAGAGGCAGTTGAATTTGATAAAATTTTACAACGTGTGAAAACGTTAAGTAAACAATACGATTTGAAAGTCAATAACAGTGCCTTGGTAATGAAAGTAATTGACCAATTATACAATGGCATTGAAACCACAAAAATTGATGAATTGACTTCTGAACAATGTGCATCCATGTCCTCTATTCATCCTGATTATAACAAACTTGCTGGCTATATTGTTGTTTCTAATCATCAGAAAAACACAAACCCACTATTTAGCGATGTTATGAAATCCTTATATTTTTTCAATGATAAACATGGTCAGCATAAACCATTGATTAGTCATGAATTATTTGCTATTGTAGAAAAATATGGTAACATGCTTGATTCTATGTTAGTACATGAACGTGATTATTTTATTGAATATTTTGGGTTTAAGACTCTTGAACGTTCTTATTTAATGAGAATAAATAATAAAGTAGTGGAAAGAATACAACACCTTTGGTTACGTGTTGCCTTAGGTATACATGGATATAATATGGATAAAGTGAGAAAAACATACGAATATATGAGTCAGAAATATTTCACACATGCAACACCGACTTTATATAACGCGGGTACACCACATCCTCAGCTTTCGTCGTGTTTCTTAGAGGCCATGGAAGACGATAGTATTGACGGTATTTACAATACATTAAAAGATTGTGCCCTTATTTCTAAGTGGGCTGGGGGCATTGGTCTTCACATCCATAATATACGTGCAAGCGGTAGTCATATTAGAGGTACAAACGGACATTCCAATGGTATTGTTCCCATGTTAAAAGTATTTAATAATACCGCTAAGTACGTCGACCAATGCATTGTTCCTGAAACATATATTTATACTACACAAGGTCCAAAAAAAATACAAGACGTTATTGGAGGTGAAACCCAGATTATCAATGAGAATGGTGAAAGTGAAGTCATTGAAAATGTATTGGAGCACCCATATGAAGGTACTATTTATTGTATTGAGACAATGCATTCATTGTTTAAATTACATATTACAGATGAACATCCTGTATTATGTTTAAGTGGCAATGAAAAAGGAGTAAATTATGATGTAATCAAGAATAGAATAGAGAAAAATATAATTAAAAATGAATGGAAAGATGTTAAAGATCTTTGCGAAGACGATATGTTGGTTTATAAAATACCGAAATACGAAAAAGATTATGAAACCCTCACCCAAGACGATTGTTATTTCTACGGTATTCTTTTAGGGGATGGATATTTTGAAAATGACAATAAAAATGGACACATTACGCTTCATTGTGTTACAAAAAAGCATTTATTGGATTTCTGTGTTGAATATTTTAACAAGAAGTGTGTCAAATATTCTATCAATGAAAACGAAAATACAACGCGTATTCGTTGGAATAAAAATATTGTCTTACCATTCAGATACAGCGATGTTTATGATGAAAATAAAGAAAAACATATTACATCAAGATGGCTGAACCTTCCTATGGAAAAGGCCAAATACATTATAAAGGGTTTGATTCATACAGACGGTTCTATCTATAAGGAAATTGTGTTTGATAATACCTCTATAAAGTTAATTGAGTCGTTGCGATATTTGATGCTCCGTTTAGGTGTTCTTACAAGTGGAAATATTAGAGACAGGCGTGGTGAAAGTCATGACAGCCATCATGGAATAATAGAAAACAAGAAAATTAGTTACTCGCTGAAAATTCCACAAACAAAGGAAATTTGTGATCTATTGAATCTTGAATCCATTGGAAAATTCTTCAAGTTTCTACGTAGTGATGACTATTTATATACACGAATTAAATCTATAACTACATCTACATATAACGGGACATTATATGACTTGCAAATGAATGATGTGCATAGTTACACTACTCATAATGGGATTATTCACAATGGTGGCGGGCGTCGTAACGGTTCATTTGCCATTTATTTGGAGCCATGGCATGCAGATATTGAATTATTCTTACAAATGCGTAAAAATCACGGCGATGAAGAACTGAAGGCCCGTGATTTATTTTATGCTCTATGGATACCAGACCTTTTCATGGAGCGCGTGAAGTCCGATGGACTGTGGACTCTTATGTGTCCAGATGAATGTCCAGGATTATCAGATGTATATGGAGATGAATTCAACAAACTATATTGTGAATATGAAAAATCAGACAAGACTCGTCAAACTATGAAAGCCCGTGATTTATGGTTCCAAATTATGGATTCACAAATGGAAACTGGTACACCTTATTTGCTATATAAAGATGCCTGTAATAAAAAATCCAATCAAAAGAATATTGGAACAATAAAATCCAGTAATCTATGTACTGAAATCGTGCAATATTCCGATTCAAATGAAACTGCTGTATGTAATCTAGCGTCTATTGCATTGGCGAATTTTGTGGAAAATGGGGTTTTCAATTATGAAAAGCTTCATGAAATAACTGAAATCGTTATTGATAATCTAAACAAAGTGATTGATGTTAATTATTACCCTATTGAAAAAACCCGTACTAGTAATATGAAACATCGTCCTGTTGGATTAGGCGTAAGTGGGTTGGCGGATGTATTTATTAGAATGAATTTGCCTTTTAATTGTGCTGAAGCAAAACAAATCAACAAACATATATTTGAGACCATATATCATGCTTCTTTGAAGACTTCTTGTGCATTAGCAGAAGAATTTGGTCCATATGAAACTTTCGCAAACTCTCCTGCTTCACAAGGTATTCTACAATTTGATATGTGGAATGTTGACCCGGGTCAAGAGCGTTATGATTGGAAATCATTAAAAGAAAATATTATGAAATATGGATTGCGTAACTCTCTTTTATTGGCGCCCATGCCTACTGCATCAACAAGTCAGATTCTCGGAGTAAATGAATGCATTGAGCCTATTACAAGTAATATTTACAATCGCCGTACAATTGCTGGTGAATTCATGGTTACAAATAAATATTTGATGTATGATTTAATTGAATTGAACTTATGGAACGATAAGGTGAAAAACAATATTATTTCTAATAATGGGTCTATTCAACAAATTGATATGATACCACAACATATCAAAGATAAATATAGAACAGTATGGGAAATACCAATGCGTGATGTTATTGACATGGCTGTTGATAGAGGTGCATTTATTTGTCAAAGTCAGAGTTTGAATCTCTGGTTGGAAGAGCCCAATTACAATACATTGACATCCATGCATTTCTATGGTTGGTCAAAGGGTCTAAAGACAGGTATTTATTATTTACGCAGACGTGCACGTCATCAAGCCCAACAATTTACTATTGAGCCAGAAAAACGTGAAACTCGTGAAGGCAGTATTGACGAAAGTGTATGTGAAATGTGCAGTGCTTAGATAATATACTGCATTTGTAATATAATGTTTTTATAATTAAAAATATTATCTCATATATGCATATATGAAAGACGATAATCAAGATTTCAACCAAAAGGTGAACGTTGCATCTACATTGGCTTTAGAATTATACAGAGTATTGATGGGTGCTTTTCTAATGGTTTTTGTTCCACAAAAATGCGACGATCACATTTGTTCTATTAGCGAAAATATCAACAGAGACGGTATATTATCACATGTTACTGTGAGTTCCAATGCATTGACATTATTTGCTTTTTTGTTATTATACATTATTGAAGTAAGACGTGAAAATAAACTCATTACTTATTTGGAAGTGAATAAGTCAACGCCTTTTGATAATGATTCTGTTGGTAACGCATTATTGAAATTAGAAAGTGCGAAAAAAAATAATATTTTAGCCTATGATATATATTATCAAAAAACAGGGTATTTATGTACTGGTATATTTATTGTGAATTCTGTATTGAGTTCAATTGTAATATACAGTCATTATTTAGATAGCAAAACAATAACTGTTTATTTGACGAATTTATTATTTATGTCATTAAAAGTCTATGATGTATACAATACTGTAAATACAAAGCCTAATATTTTTTACAGTGCTTATTTGAAAAACAAGGTTCAATTTAATGACGTTGATCCTGATAAAATGATTGTAGATTCTAGTGGAAACAATGTTTGATTTATCTTCTTCTAGTAGTATTACGTTTTCTTTTTTTTCTTGAAACAGAACCACCAGTCATTCCAGATGATGCGCTTCCAGATGATGCGCTTCCAGATGATGCGCTTCTTGACCGCCTCCCACGAATGTCACGTGCGTGCTGACGTCTTCTTGACATTCGTGGAGGTGTTGTCATATTTCTTCTTTGTCTTGGTGGTGTTAAACTACGTCTTGTTCTTCTAGAACCAGAAGAACCTGTAGAATCCGGAGATGCAATATGAAGCGATTCTGGTGTACCGATTGACAGCATTGGTGAATCATTAATTATTGGTGACATCTGTGGCGATGACATACGTGATTGCAATGGTGAATTTCGTTCTACCCTTCTCCCAAGTAAATCAACGGTTTCCCATGATGAATCTGGTCCTTGGGATGGTAATGGTAATGGTGATGGCGTTGATGATGTTATTAATGGTGATGATTCTGAACTTTGTCCAGGCCCTTGACTTATAGTATCATCCAATATAATATTATTACCTTTTCTTAATTCCGCTAAAACAAAATCATGGATAGATGAATAAAAATCTTTTTTAATTGTCACTTTATGATAATATAATGATACAATATTATCTATTTTCAACTTGTCAGCATTCGGAATATGTTTGGTTTCAAATTTACATATATCGCTTAATAAAATTCTCAATCTAGAATCTTGATAAATATTATCATTCATCAATAATTTAAACTTATTATAAAAACTACGATACATGTTAGCTATTTTTTTGGAAGGAAAGAATATATGCTTTAATGCTGTAATATAAAAATCAAATACTTCATACATACTATGTATATCGTTTTCAACATAATCCTGTGAAAAGTAAGTCAATAAATGGACTATTTTTTCTTGAATTATATCTTCGTAATCACGTGTTGGATCGTTTTTCTTTTCATTCTTTATTTCTTTTAATGTTTTAAAAATCTCTTTGCGAAAATCTTGTAAGTACATTATATATATAGTTCACATTATATTGTATAAAAAATTATGTAAAAAATATTCATAAATTATTTAAACCCTTGAAGATTAAAATGGGACATTTTAAATCTTCACTGGTATAAAGTCATATAATTATATTATATCATATGACTTCATTTATTAGCAGTGAAACACATATACGCGAACTCATCAACAATGATGATTTTGATTCCTTAACACATCTTCTTCAAAATTTTGATTATACAAACGAACCATATTTTATTAGAAATATAGAATTATTACTTACTAAATTAACCAATCCAAAAACATCTGAACAATATAATGAAGGATTCAAATTATGACGATGTAGTTACGAAGACTTCTAAAAACATTCTACATTTACTGCAATTACAACAAGCAGGAAAAAGAAGACCAGAATGTTTTAGTCCAAAAAATATGAACGGTTGTGATACTCCTTTATAGGAAGATAAATATATCGTGAAGTGAAATCCGCAATTACCTTTTGTTTATTTTTTCGTCTATAATTGGCGTTTTATACCAGTGAAGATTTAAAATGGAACGCATCTGGCGTTTTGGATTTTAATTCGTTACTGATATCTTCAAGGGTTTAAATATGCAAAGGTGCAAGAAAATTGTTTAGCAAATTCGAAATATATATATATATATATATATATGACTTATCCCAAAGCTCGTATAACTAGAACGCGATCACGCTCCCGAAATATGAGAAAGAAACATCTCGTTAAAACGAAAAAAATCAAAACAAAGAAAACACATAGTAGAAAATATAGAGGTGGTATGTCACCAGAAGAAGCAGAGAGAAAAGCAAACGAGAATATGAATATTTTTAGATTAAATCAAGCGTTACAGCAATCAATAAGAGCGAATGAAGCTGCTAATGAAGCACTTGTAAGAACAACTGACCACATACAGGAAGCGCTTGATAATGAGGCTGCGAATGAAAAAAAGATTCAGTCTCAAGAAATGGAAAAGACTATTGCTCTCCAACAAGAGAATGTTGCTGCTTCTGCAACAGCCAAAGAAATGCAAGATAGAAAGAACCGAGGTTTTCCAGAAATTAGATTCGATAACGTAGACATAGCTATGACACATGAGAAAGAGAGACAGAGAATAATTGGGGAGAAGGCGCGGCACTTTAATTTAAAGACACGCAGATATCATACTGAACAGGAGTGGGAAGATGGGTGGAACGAGAGAATAGAAAGTCATAAGGCACTTCGTTCCTTGATAAAACAAACATATGATGATGGGATAAAAAATAAGGTATGGAGAGGCAGGATAAGGAGGGAAATGGGAAAACGCTGGACATTCAAAGATGTTTTTTCAAAAGTAAGACATGGAATAACAGAAGATCAGGAGTGGGGGGGCTACAATGGAGGAATTGTTGACAGAGAAGACGGAGTATTAGATGAAATATTAAATAACCTTGGAGACCGAGAGATATTTTTTATAGAAACGGAGGACGGTGAATATTCTATATATGTTGACAAAAATACTGGTTGTTATTTATATTTTGATAGAGGAGATGATTGGTCGATCATAGAAAATATATGGGGTATATTTGGTCCAGGTGGTGTTATAGAAAAGAGCGGCGGAGAGGCTCAATTAAGAAGCATTGATGCTGTGATTGCTAACCCCCCACCCGAATACAAATACCTCTAACTTTTTATAATGCGCTTCGCTTATAGAGCGTATTTATGATATCGCACAATGCAGAATTTTATGAAGATCTTTGTCCTGAAAAATGGATTTTGGAGTCAGGCCGATTAACTGTCATGGGTGCTGAATGGATGGAAGAAGTAGAAAAGGCAAGGAAGAAGGCTGAGAAGCTTGCAGCCAAGCAGTTGAATTTTAATAAAGAAGAAGAACAAAAAGATGCATTAGGTAATACTATTGTGAAAACAGGAACCGAAGTAAAAGAATTGAACCGCGCTGATAAAAAGAGACTACAAAAATTGAGGAAGGAAATGATGAAACGCGGTGAAGATACATATGAAATTGATATACAATTAGGTGTTGAATAATGATATTCCATACATGATATAATTTATATATTATGTATTATGTAAATAATCAAGACTTTAGAGAACATATTCGTTTAATATAGTGACAAAATATATGATTTAAACATAAATGGACGACTTTGTTATGTCTAATTTACAAGAATCACGCAATGAATGGTGTGCTCGTTTAGTAAGTATTTTTACACCACTTGTTGTTGAGGGTATGAAATCTATTTTCCAAGAAGCATATAAGCTATGCATTGAAAACGATGAAATGGATAAATATTTGATGACATTTCAGAATTTATTGTCACGTATTCCAAAATGGAATCAAGTATTAATTGAAGACGAGGTTAAGCGTATTATTGAGCGAAGTGGTTGTAATTATCTGGAAGATCTCATTTCATGCGTTCATGTGATACAATTGAAAGTATTGACATGTGTGCGCGTTGGTAACAAACAAAAGAAGATTGATATTTCAATCCCTAATTTGAATAATTTTGTACATAAAATATACATCCACAGTGCACGTAAGTGTTATACTAATGTATATTTATTTGATATAAAGGTTTCTCCTTTGATTAAACAGAAACACAATAGAGAACTTGAACAACTCATACAAGAGTGTATTTTGACTACCATTAGAGAAAGCATTCCAACAGAGCAAATTATACGAGCTTATATGGATGAAAGTGAAGAACAAGAGGAAGAAGTAGTCATTGAGGATATTAAGCCTGAGGAAGAAGAAGAAATCAACAATGAAGAAGTTAAAGAAGAACCTAAGAAAGGTGATGAATCTATTGTACCTACTATCAAGAACATTGATGAAGAGCCAGTGGTTACAAGATTGAGTTTTAATGATATTGACAGTGTGCAAGATGCAGAAACAGGAAAGATTGAAAATGTCACTGCTTCTAAGGATATAGATGTGTTGGAGGAAATAAGTAACGAGAGAGCTATTCAAAGAAAACTAGAAGAAGAAGAGGACGATAGCGATAAGATACAAATCCATACAGATGAATTGAAGTTGGATGATTTAGGTATTATTGATATGAATAGTAATAATGATGTATTATCTCTAGGTGAAATTGAAGTATTAGGTTAATTCGTTTAAATATATTCTTTTTAATCAATATTTTTCATATAATGGAGAAAATATTGATTTTATCATTGACTATTAGTTTCTTCTTTTTTGCAGCCAAGATTTTTGAAATGAAATACATTGAGAAGAAACAGAAACCATTAAAGCTGATTATTCGTGATACCTTTTATGTATTTGTATGTGCGTTTTTACCGCTTATATTGTTTTTTCAGTTTGATGAAACAATAACGGAAATTTTCCGTTTTGGAGAACCTAAGGAAGTCGTGTCTCAAGTATTCACAGATGAACCTGGATTTTAATTCGTTTACAGGCGTTATATAAACATATATAATGTATATGTTTATAGATCCTCATTTTTTATGGTGTTTTTCCGAGCAATATTATGTATTATTTTTGGATAATATGTCTTTTTGTTATTAGATGCTGTTGATTGTTTTTGTATATTAATACATCGTTTTGAAAAATCGGAATCCATGTCTTGGTAATCCGGGTTCTCATTTTTCCAGTCCATTAAAGATGTCATGCTTTTGCGACTTACTTCTTGGATTGCAGATTCTAATTTTTTATCTGAATCATCCTTTTCCCATTTATTGTCGTCTTTTATATACAGTGTCTCACGTTTCACATCCGTACAATGTATAGGTCTCTCATATACTTGTAGCTGATTCAAATTATCCATAAGAATTTTGGTGATTCCATTAACAAATCCGAGTTGAGCATTGTTCTCTAAATCATCATATGATACTTGTATTCTCTGAAGGAATTCCGAGAAATTCAAAGCATCTTTGCATTTATCATTCAGAAACATATTAATATTGATGTTATTATTGTTTGTGGTATTCCCTATTTTTCCGATCATTGTCATCATCAACTCGTCTTTGCGTTTGGCCTCTTCTTGTTGTTCATGTAATTGTTTTATAAAATCATGTCTCTGTTCTTTCATTTCATTCATGGCTTGTAAAAAGAGTTGCTTATACTCGGATTCTTCTTTAATTACAATCTGATGCTGTGGTTCTGGTTCTTCTTCCTTGGATTTTTCGATGAAATTACACTTCTTTTTATGATTCCATAAAGACGATGCATGCTTATAATTCTTGCCACATTCACAATTATATGCTTTGGCATTTTTTGGCACTTTTTCGTTCGTATTTGTTCGTATTTTATGTTTCAGTGTGGAAAGATGAACCTGATAATTACTCTCTTTACTGCATATAAAGTCACAGAATTCGCAATGAAAATTCCCGGCATTTTTCGGCATTTTTTCCTTCGTCATTCTTCGTATATTTTGACTAAAGAAAAAAATGCCGGAAAAAAATCGGAAAAAAACGTCAGTAACAACTTTTTCGAAGAATTTTTCAGAATTAAAGCATTATGCTGTAATTCCATATTTTTATTTCTGACAAAAATCTCGAAAAAAGTATTTCTATAAAAAAAAAAATTGGACATTTTAAAATTGTCCATTTTCGAATTTTTCAAAATACTTTTTTCGATGAAAAAATCACACTTTTCTCTTTGAGACTGAAATTCACAGAATTTATCATATATGTATTAAAATGTAACGATATATGCATAGAAATACAATTTCATATGACATTCATTCACATAAAAATAAATCACATGGAATGCAAATGTGGAAGAAGGAGGGGGAGAGGGGAGGGAAGGGAGGGCGAGTGCGCGCGCGTGCAGCAAGCCGCAGAATAAATCACAAATAATAAATAATGAAAATGATACAGAAACAAAAACATATGTAATTTTAATGGATGTATGGTATCTATTAGAAGCATCATTATTAACACAGGTAATGAAAGAACCGACATTATTCTATAATCCAATTATATGGATATTGATAAGTATATACGGTATATATAAGCTTACACCAAGACCAGTGATTAATATTGTAGAACAACGTATTCAGGAATTTCTAACAGATGATTATTATAATACAAACATCATCGTTCCTTATCATATGAAACACTATACAGGTTATGGTGCAGTAAAACCAATTGTGAAAACATTATATAGTGAACGATTCTTTGCAATAACACATCATGTTAAGAAATATCATATAAACAAGATATCATCATTAACAGAAATATTGAATTTTGAGAATACCAAATATATTGATTTAAATACATCGGATTATTTGTTGATTCCAAAAAATAAACAAAGCATAATATTATGTAGAGAAAACAATATTTATTTGGAAGTCATTTATGACATTAGTGAAACAGATAAGGACGACAAGAATAATTCTGAGTCTAGTGCAAAGTATTCAATAAAAAAATATGTATATAAAATGTTCATCCCAGGATTGAATCACATGGAAAAAATAAATAATTTCCTTTCCAAGATAGAAGAAGAATATGTCAATGATAATAATACTGAAAAGCAAATGATATTTGAGTTCCAGAAAACAGTTATGGACGAATGGAACAAACTCACAATAGAATTCAATGAAGCTCCATTTCATACCAATAAGTCGTTTGACAATATTTTCTTTGAAAATAAACAAGAGGTTATATCATACTTGGAACCATTCATGGATTCAAAACACAATAAACATGAAATAAATGAGAAATATGGTACACCATTTAAATGCGTGTTTATGTTGCATGGACCGCCAGGTTGTGGTAAATCATCACTAATCAAATCCACCATTAAATACACAAAACGGCATTGTATATTGGTATCGTGGTCAAAAATCAAAACATGTAATGATTTTGTGGCTTTATTCAGACCAATGAAAATAGATAAAAGGGTTTACTATCAACATGAACTAATCATTGTATTTGAGGACTTTGATGCAAATGAAAACAATATATTGAAAAAACGTGATGCAATGAAATCCAATGTATTAAAAGAGATAAAAAACACTGATTATGTCAATGTTGATCATGTAGACATGAATGAAAAAATAGAATCTTTGTTGAAGGTTCAATTTGCAAAGAATACTGATGAAATAACGTTGGAATATGTACTTAATGTATTAGATGGTATAGTAGAACTCAATAATAGCATAGTCTTTTTCACAACAAACACCCTTGAAACAATGGATCCTGCACTCACACGTCCAGGACGTATAGACAAAGTCATCAAAATGGATTATGTAAATTCAACTATGCTGGAAGAAATTTTGACATATTATTACAAAAAACAAAGTTATAGTAAATATAAAGCAAAGATTAAAAATATAATAAAAAGAGAAATATCGTATTCAAGAATAATACAAATAGCAATAGAATGTAAAACAATAGACGATTTTTTCAGAGTTCTTGCGTAAATTTAATACATGAAACCAATACATAATATAATGTAAATATGATACTTACATTATAGATATTTATAATAACGGGTCTTCAAGGGTTTATACCAGTGAATATTTAAAATGGAACGCCTCCGGCGTTCTGGATTTTAATTCGTTACTGATATCTGACCCTTAAACGATTGAAAATGTCCCATTTTAAATCTTCAAGGGTTTAAACATAAGAATGAACAAGATCAATATTCATGACATAGTTAGCACACTCATCATTCAAAAACTGTTTGAATGTGTCAAATTCCAACTGATTTTCAGGTGTATGTGCATGAACATGTCGTGCAATCATTTTATATAATTTGAAATCAGGATAACGTTCAGAACCATCTTGTTTATATAAAATATTAACACCTTTGTCATCAGTAGTCCATCTCATAATTGTTTCTTCAAGACTATTTGTTGGTTGTTGATTAATATCTTCAAATATAAAGTCAAAAATAGAGCAACCCAACCTACAAAGATCAAAACTCATGTTAGGTTCAATGATAGGTTTATTTGGATTTAAGAAAGGTTTGCAATTGTATTGTGTAGCAGCGTCCCCCTTAGGTGCAAAGCTGTCACTACAATAAATCTGTTTTTGAAACTTGTATATACTTCTACCAAAATCAATAACTTTGTATATTTTACCATAAGTAGGCACTTTATAACGCTTATTCTTGTATTCATAATATAAAAATTCAATATCGGTTTTTACATACATAATATTGTTTGTATGTAGATCATTGTGTGTAAAATGAAAAGCTTTTTGTAATGTAATTAATATCATAATAACTTGCATCAAACCACTGATTGCCATTTCCTCGGTCATTAATCCTTCTTCAAACAAAGAATCCATTGTGCCATCACACTTTTCTAGACAAATCATCTGTACTGGAAAATTATTTATATATGCAAAAATATTAACATTTTCGGGTATTTCTAAAACATCCTCGTCATCGTCATCATCATCTTCATCTTCATCATCATCTTCATCGTCATCATTGCTACGTTCTTCTTCACTATCATAAACATCATCGGAGTCACTATCATCATCATCAGAAGAGTCATCATTATTCAATGTAATGGTCTCATTGGAGCTTAGAATGGTATCTTGAAATTCTTCAATAGTAGTGAAAACATTAGTATTATCATTATTTAATATGTTAATTTCTTCTAAATCATCTAATGTCACCATTTCATTACTGATATTGACTTTTGATCTATTATTTCGCGAATTGTTTCCCATGAATTGTTGTAACATATCCAATTTCGTAATTGTCCAATGTTTGTTTATATGACTGTAAAAGAAATTGGAATCATGTAAATAATCATAATCATCAGTAATATTCATCTTGAATTTATCTTGTACACATAAATAAGTTCCATAATAGTCAACAAAATTGACAAAATTATAATGATGTAAAATACGACTACATAAGTAACTGAAAAAATTGTCTACATATGATGAATTGTTTTTACTGTTTATTTTTTCATTACACTCTTGGTTCTCAATAGTAGGTAATTTTCGCAAAGAATCATCATCTAAATCATATTTACCAACCATATATTTGATGGGATCTAATAACGGAGAGTATTTAATGAAAACATTCTTTTCATATATATTCTTTTTATCAGAAACATGAAATAAATCCACAAAATAGTAATATTGAATAAGAGATACTTCATTATAATTAGATTGCTTCATATTAAAGAATATATCATATGTGGGAATGTAGTTCTGTATAACAGAAATATTGAATGGATTGTATAGAGATTCGCTGTCGTCACTGCACGGTACATATTGAGATTTAAGTTTATCTAGATTTAATTGCTCTAGGCTCTCATAGTTGATCTTAAATTTACTAAAAGATGACATATAAGGTGTAATAATAAAAAATCTAAATTGTTTAAACTAATAAATATAAGTGTTCGTAATAATATAAATTTTATAAATGTTTGTAATAGTATATGACATTAGAATTAAAAAAATTTAATATGCGTGATATTACCTTTAAACCGAATGAAAATAAGGGTCCTGTAGTCGTATTAATAGGAAGGCGTGATACAGGTAAATCCTATTTAGTTCGCGATATATTGTATTATCATCAAGATATACCAATAGGAACAGTAATTTCAGGAACAGAAGCTGGAAACGGATTCTACAAAGAACATGTACCTAAATTATTCATTCATGATGAATATAATACAGTGTTGATTGAGAACATTTTAAGGCGTCAAAAAGCAGTATTAAAACAAGTGAAAAAAGAAATGGAGACATATAAGAAAACAACTATTGATCCACGTGCATTCGTAATTATGGATGATTGTTTGTATGATCAGAGTTGGACACGTGACAAAATGATGAGGTTGCTCTTCATGAATGGGCGTCATTGGAAAATCATGTTGATTATCACTATGCAGTATCCTTTGGGTATTCCACCCAATCTACGTACAAACATTGATTATGTTTTCATTTTGAGAGAACCTTATTTGACAAATAGAAAGCGTATATGGGAGAACTATGCTTCTATGTTTCCTACTTTAGAGAGTTTTTGTTCTATAATGGATGCAACTACTGAGAACTATGAGTGTTTGGTTATTAACAATAATGCGAAATCAAATAAATTGACAGATCAGATATTTTGGTATAAAGCAGAGAACCATCCACAATTCAAATTGGGTAGTAAAGAATTCTGGGAAATAAGTAAAAATCTGGGTTCAGATGATGAAGATGAGGCATATGACCCTAATAATCATCGTAAGAAGAAGGGAACAAGTATAAATGTCAAAAAGACTAATTGGTAATAATTATTTTATATGTATGATTAATATATAAAATACAATGAAAACAAAACATAAAAAAAAGGGAGGTTCTCACAAAAGGACTTTGAAAAGAAGTACGAGGAAGAAAACAACATCAACCCAGAAGTTGCTTCCATACTTCACAGAAGTTCAACAGACAACATTTGAGAACCTGTTAAAAAAGGAGTTATCCGAATTATTGAAAGTAGAGAAAAAGGTAAAAACAAAATCAATAACAGCATTTAATGTTAGATTTTTCAAAAAATGGAAATCATATGCTGTTAATAATGCCAATATACAGAAATTAAATAAATTGAAAGAGGCCATAAGTTCTCTTTTTTCATCCAAAACATCGGTGTTTAACGATTGGTATGCGAAGGCCAAAGAAACAAAGGCATTTAAACAATTGGAGATTCAACCAGACAATGTGAGAACCTTATGTTTAAATCAAGTCAATATATATGTATTTCCTTGGTCAAATGATGCAATTGATGCTGTTAATCGTGAATATGTGGCATATGATGAATATGGTTGTATTGAAAATGAAACATTTTTAAATCCTCGTAAAGGTTCTCAAGAACCTAAGTGTGTAAACAAGCAACAGTTGGAAAAAATCCAGAAAGAAATGAAAGAAGAAAAGGAGAAAAAAGACAAAAAACATGTGGAAACATCAAGAGCAACAATGATAAGTCGCGAATTAATGGGTATTTGTAATCAATCCTTTATACAGGAGTTAAAAGAGCTTGAAATAAGAGAACATATTACAATCATCTCAGATTTATCAATATATGATAAACATTTTTTGCATGATATACTGAGTGTACATGACAATATTTATGACGATGTCATAGATATTATAAAAAGAATCCAAAAAAGAGAACTCAATGGTTATTATAAGGAAAATTCCAAGTTTCAAGATCTAGAAAAATTACAATTCAATTATGCATTAAGTCAAATGCTTCCTCAATTACCATGGTCTACACATATTCAAGAAGAATTGTATAAAATGGAGCATACAAAATTACAACAAGTAATGAAATCGGTTAAAGTTTAATTTCATCATCAAAAATAGTAAATACGTCCTTATCGTGAGTAATAATAATAATGTTCTCTTTTATGTGTTTAAAATCTTTGATGATACCAATGACTTCATTCTTCAATGAAGGGTCCAATGCGTTTGTAGGTTCATCCAGTATCAATATAGGAGAACTGTTGATTAAACCGCCAATCATATTGATAATTTGTCTTTGTCCACCAGACAAATTTTCACCTAATTGTCCAGAATCTTTATTGTATATGTCAATATTTTGGTATAATTTTGATATTTGTGGATATTTCATGATTTTTTCCAAATAATTATTACATTGGTTCTCATCCATGCATCCATAAAGCATATTGTCAATGACCTTCTTATCAAATAGTTTAGAGGATTGATTCACATATGTGAATTGATTACGAATAAATAACGGGTCAATGTCTTTAATATTGACATCATCAATGTAAATGTTGCCTTCATAATGATACATACGAAGAAGTAATTTCATAAGTGTAGACTTACCGCTACCGGATGGACCAGTAATACCAATAATCCTGTTATTTAAATCAATAGTAACATTTTTCTTATTAAATACGGTTTTACCAGTTGTGTATTTATAGTCAATGTTCTCAAATTTAATAGTATCTAATTTTAATTTCGGTTCAGAGTATTTCTTCTTTTCTAGTATTAAGTCAAGTTGTTCACTAACTTCTTTGAAATATTTGAATGAAATATTCATTCTTCCAATATATCCGGCAAATTCAGGTATTTGTTCAAAAACAGACCATAATTTATCTTTGAAGATATTCAGCATAGTGAAAGATGCAATAAAGTTGACCTTTGATATTTTTTTGTTAATAACTAGCTTAATTAAGTAAGTGAGAGAAATTAAAAATACTATCATTAATATAGAAGACATAATGGTAGATATTCTATTAGTGGCTAAATAATAACCTTTACCATGATTGGTATTATCTTTTTGTAGTTTTTCAAATTTCTCAGATTCTTCATTAACCCGTCCTCTGTATATGATTTTATCCATATTATTCAACAAGTCAATAATAATACCATCAGTACGTTGTGTGAGTTCTTCATATTCCATGTTTTTATTCAATAAATAACTAAATGAAAAATAGAAAATAAGTAATATTAAACTATTTCCGCCCAAAAATATTGTCATTAATGAAGGGTCAAGAAACCAGAAATAAATACCGATGATGAGAATATAGATAATATTAGGAACCATATAGCCAATGACGTCAAAAATGATTTGTGAAATAAGGTCGGCAACACGATGAATAGGAGAATTCAGTTTAGTGAAATTATCTTCACTGAAATTAATATTGTTGGTTTGCATGATTAGGTCCATTAATTTAAATCTAGCCCAAGGTTTCAATTCATAAACAAGACCAATTTGTGTAGAGTTAAACAAATAATAGCAAATATGGTATAATACAAAGAAGAAAGCCAACATATAGAAAACTCTCCAAATGGTGTTTGTTTTACCCTCAATATTATCAATTAACAGAGCTGTAAATTCACTAATACCATTTGTTTGAATGAGTCCTAAAGATACACTCATTAGAACTATGAATATTACACTACCAATATGTTCTTTAGAAAATTCTTGTACTAAATGGGTGAAAATATTGTTAATTTGCATATATAATAATATTGTATACTAATTTGATACAAAATTATTAAGATAATTTAGTCTTTAAGATAATCTGGCTTTTAATTCTTCATTGTATTTATGAGCCTCTTCGCTGGTAACGGCTTCACGTTCGTCAAAGTCCACTGTTTCACGAACACCGATAAGCTGACCATTTTCATCTAATTTCTGTGTCAATACATTGCCACTTTCTCTTGCCTTTCTGACGTTTTCTTCAATGGCTTTGCGCTTGGCCTCTTTAACACGATTATCAAACTCTTCCTTCGCCTTGACTTCGTTTTTAACCTTTTCATGATGGAGTTGATTGAGCTCCTCTTCCATGAATTCAATGCGACCAGTCTTGTAGGCATCAGGGTCCCATGGAATCCACATACCTACTGGACCAACAAATATATCGTGATTGGGGTCGGTTTCTCGTAGCTTTTTGCACTTCATTTCTGCCTCATCTTGATTTGGGAATACACCACGTATTTTAAGACCGCGGACAGAAGTTTGGAATTTATTCTGTTTATTAAATTCCTCATTTAGTTTCTCTTCATTTTGGTCTAAAAATGTCTTGTAATCATCTTCAACACAATATGATTTGAGCTTTTCCTTTTCGTCTTTTACATATTCCTGGAAATCATTCATCAAATCATCACTCTTGATTTTATATTTGTAACAAATAAAATTCAAAAATTCAACGGTTTTAGAGATAGATTTAGTAAAATCCCATTCTCTGACAAATTGTTCAAATATGAAATGGGTTCTCTGTTTCATAATATTTTCAGGAGATACAAATGACAAACATGCGAACTTTTGTCCAGCAATACTTGGGTCTTCATCGCATAGATCAATATATTTAGGATTAGGTTCTCCATTTTCCATTGTTTTTCTTTCAAAACCAGACATAATAATGTTTATTTGTAGTAAAATGTTTATATAGATTTATTGATTATTAATATTAGTTCTCAATAATTAAATTTGACAAAATAATAATTTATTTGTAATATATATAATGTCTGGTTTCGACTTTAGTGAATTATTGAAGAGAGCTATCAAGTACATCGTTGAAGGTGTTATGGTTGCTATTGCTGCTTATGCTATCCCAAAGAAGGCACTTAATGTAGAAGAAATCGTAGTTATTGGTTTGATGGCTGCTGCCACATTCTCAGTATTGGATGTATTTGTTCCTTCTATTGCTTCCAGTGCACGTGGTGGTGCCGGATTCGGTATTGGAGCCAACCTTGTTGGATTCCCAAGAATGATGTAAGAATCTACAGCTACAAATTAATTATATAATTATACATTTATAACTATATATGAAGTCATATTGGTTTGATCCACAACACACTGGTGCATTACGTATTATGGATAGTAAAACAAAAACTATTAGAAGTGCGGATTCCAATAAAGAAATATGGGTAGTTCATTATACACAAAAAGGTAAAACGATCAATGTGGATTTTAGCACGAAAAATGGTCACAGAGGAAATAGAATAATAGAAGCCACATTTAGTGATAGAAATAATACACTTTTGTGGAGTGATGGTAACAAATGGCAACGAATAAGAGTTGATCCGCATATTGTTCTCAAATGAATTATGGTTAAAATATAAATATTATGTTATAGTTTACATAATATTCACTATGCAAAACATCTATGAAGAGAATTATACGAAAATAATTGAACCTATATATGGTAAAAAAGGAGAACTCAAACAAGATGAACTTTTTACTATGCATATAAATGCATTTCATAAATTTCAAATAAAAGAACGAACAAGTTTTTGTGATAAAGATACTTATACTATAGACCCTGATGGCTGTTTAGATGCCGACGATGCATTTAGTATTTATGAAGAACATGGAAAATTGTATTTAGCAATTCATATTGCCGACCCAACAGAATATATAGACATTCAATCGCCATTGTGGGAAGATATAAAAACGAGAACCACTACAAAATATTTGTCAAATAGACCTCCGATACATATGATGCCAAAGGAAATATTGGATTTGTCTAGTTTGATGGTTAATTCAAAAGGAGATAATAAAAAGGCAATAACAATATTGACAGAAATAGATAAAAATACATACAAGCCAGTAAATTCAATCAAGCTCTTATACACAGAATTAAAAGTTAAAAAAAAGAACGCGCTTACTTATTATGAAGCATCAAAGAGTAATCTGGAAGAGATAAAAATAGGATTATTAATCGCAGATAAATTAAAAGAAATAAGGGCGGAAAAAACAAAAGGGGTTAAATTGAATGAATTGTCAATGGCATATGTGAAGTATAGTGAACATGATATATACTTGTATGTTGATAGCGAAGAAGAGAAGAAAGTGAAACAAATGATCGCAGAGTTTGCCATTTTTGCGAATTCATTTGTGGGTGAATACTTGAAAATTAATCTGAATATGGGAATTTTTAGAACTTGTCAAGCAAATGAATGGTTACGGAATCTATATTCTGATATATCACCAGAAGATATGATTAAAGAAATTATTACAAATGGAATCAAGGCGGATTATTTGTCTAATGCTGAAAGTCATGATTTGGTAGGAATGCCAGAATATTGTCATTTTACATCACCAATAAGAAGAGTAGCCGATTGTATATGTCATTATTTATTGAAATATATTCATTTGAAACCCATTGTGGATTGTCCATTTGACGATAATGAACTAATGATATTGGCAAATTGTTGTTTGATGGAAACGAAAAAAGACAAAAAAAATCAATATTTAGATACGAAATTTAGATTGTTACAAGTTATGAGTAAATTATTGGAGAAATTTCCCAATATAATTATTGAGTATTATATTACATCTTATAAGGGACTATTTTTAAATTTAATAATTTCAAAAATAGATGAATATAATGTACATATGTCATATACATTACGAGTATCCAATTATAAAAAGGAAATAAATCCAAAGGAAAAAAGAAGTTTGAGAGTATCAGAGGTGAATTGTTTTACAAAATACGACCAAGGCACTATTCCAGAATTGGATAATGAATTATTATACACACATTTCTGAAAATATCAATTCGGCTGTGATATATTTATTTTTTTGATTTCTTAGTTTTACGTTTACTAGATTTTTTATTCTTTGTTTTGCCGCCCAATAGCTTAGGATATTCTGGTGGCATTGGTTTTGGATTATCAACCCCAACCACTGATTTAAACTTTGCTTGACCCACTAATTTCATATTTAGCTTAGGATAAAAATTCATTCCTTCTTTACTTGACGTAAGACTAATTGTTAGTAATTTTGTTTTCAAAAAGTTATACAAATGTCTATAAGCTAATGAACCTACGCCTTTAAAAATAGTATTGCTTGTGCAAAATACTTTAATAATTATTTTTGTTTCCTTCTTTTGTGTTAGCTTTTTCTGTATTCGCATAAATGACGCAGGAACATTAGCATATTTTAACACATATATAGATTCTTCTTTCTCAAATGTATTCTCAGGCTTTTCAATATCAAACACTTCGTGATCATGACATGTTTTTTTAAAATCACCCGGGACATTCTTGTATAATTCTTTATATTTATCTTCATCTAAAAATTCAAAGTAATTACTGTCTATAAAATATGGGTATTGTGTAGAATATGGATTTGGTGAATAAATATAATGTTTTACACCTTCAACAATTGCACCATATTGTAATAATAACTCTTTCATTTTTTTATCTTTATTCTTTAATGCAATTTGTAATGGTGTTTCTCCATTTTTATTACTAGTATTTACATCTGCACCATTGGAAGCTAATAATTCTACGATTTCATAATTTTGTTTCTTAACACTATTCAAAATAGGACTATTATTAGAATAATCCGGTAAATGCACATCAGCACCAACTAAAACTAGCTCTCGTATAATATCTGTTAAACCTTTTTCACATGCAAAATTTAAGCATGTATAACCATTATTATCTGTTAGATTTAATAAGGGATAAAAAGTTTTTATATAACTTATAACTGTCAATGCAATATCAACATTATTAGCAGAAATAGCCATGTGTAGAGGTGTCCAACGAAGAATATTTGTTTGTGTATACTCATCTAATACATTCCACACAGCACCCTCATAATCACCTATAAGAACCTTCACAAGGTCGTTCGAACCATAATAACAAGCAACGTGTAACGGTCTTTCACCATCGTTATCTGATTCCATGGAATAACCAATTACATTACATAAATAATCTACAATGGCTATATTATTATTCTCACACGCAATATGCAATAAGTCCCTGCCGTTACTATTTTTAATATTCATTCCATTTTCATCTGTCATCATCGCACCTTTTGCAATTAATTCCTTCATTTTATCTAAGTCGTCATCACTACATGCAATTAATAGTGGTGTATTTCCATCTCCATCAACAAGATTGATTTCGGCTGGTACTTCTGCACTTCCACCACCACCTAACATAAATGAAGTATTGTGTTGTTTTACAGAAAATATGTTTTTAAATAATTCAGAATTGGATTTTTTTTTATTACCGCCAAATCTAATTTGTGGTTCATTATAGAATAAATCAGGTGGGTCATTTTCATTCACCATAACATAATACATAGTCTCACTGTCGCTTCCAGGAGTACTTAACATGTTTTGTTTTTGGAAAAATCCATCGGACGTTGGAAATGACTCTATTTCAATTTTCGGATTTTTTGTTTTAAAAAAATTGTATAAATGAATATATGCCACAGCTCCTGCGCCTTTGAATAAGTCTTTATTTGCGCATAAAAATTCAATGTATGCCATTGAAGCTTGAGTGTGACCATAAAAATAGAATTTCATCATAACAGCAGGCACATTGTTATATGTTAATACATATATTGCACGATTATATCTTTTATCCTCCATTTCATATTTATTTTCGCTTAAAGCAATATTAAATTGTGTAATCCATGGACAAGAATCTCTGGCATGTATTTTAAATAATTTATAATAATATTTCATTTCTTTATCATTTATTTTATGAAAAAAGTCAGTATCTTCATAAGTGATATGAGGTGAATAGATATGATGTTCTAATCCTTTTTCAGTAGCACCATACTCAATTAGTAATTTTTGTAGTTCTTTGTTTTTCCATGATATTGCATATACTAGAGGTGTATTATTATTATCATCAACCGCATTAACATCTACACCATGGTCTAATAATAAATGTGCAATATCCATACTTTGTATTGAGGCTTCATTACATAAAATATGCAATCCATTTTGGTTACGAGTATTTTTTATATGTAAATTCGCCCCATTATCAAGTAAATGTTTCACAATGTTGAAGTTTCCTGATAATATAGCACTAAATATTGGTGTATATCCATGTGAGTTTTTAAGGTTAATATCAACAAGTGATTTATTTACCATGAAAATAACTAACTCTTCCAATCCATAATAACATGCTAACCCAAATGGTGTACCGCTAGTGGCATTTCTCATATTAGGATTTGCTCCATATTTTAGCAATAATATAAAAATTTCATAATATTTTTTATTATCAATTTCTTCGGTTCCTTCTGATATCATAGAAATGACATAATGAAGAGGTGTTAATCCATCACTATTCTTAAAATTTATGTCAGATACTAATTTAATTGAATCTTCAATTTTATCTATATTTCCTTCGGTAATTACATCAAATAAAGAACTTCTAACTTCTTCTAACGGTAATTGTTTACTTGAACGATTATTTGGTTTTACTGATTTGTTTGGCATTAATGGCGTATCTCTTTCTAAATTGATGGTACCAAATTCATTTTCTTCAAAATATTTGATAATTTTTAAATTACCTCTTCGTTTTGCAATATCAACAGGGGTTTCTGCTTCTCTTCGTCCTGAAACCCAATCATTAAATGGTTTAGATTTGATAATTCCTGCACCATTTTTATGAAGTAATTTAACATATTTTAAATTATCATCATCACAAGCATAATGTAATGGCGTTCTCATATTATCATCTAATGCATTAACATCTGCCCCTTTTTTTATTAATAATTCTGTGATCTCTTTATAAATAATATTCTTACATGCTAAATGTAAAGGCATGACTCCATTACATTTTTCATTTATATCTACACCTAATTCTATGAGACGTTTCAAAAAATTTAAATTCATTCCATAGTAGAAGCTATAATATAAATAGTTACATGCATATTCTTTATTTATATAATTCATTTTAACACCGCTATTAAGTAAATATAATGCTATATCGTTTAGTTGTAATTCAATCGCAATTTGCAAAGGAAATTTATTAACGCTGTTTGACATATTGACATCCACGCCAGACTCAACACAAAGTTTCACGGTGTCAATATCCCCTTGTTCTATTGCAACGAATAAATCTTCGCTGGTTAAGTTGCTTAAAAATTTTGATTTTGATTTTGATTTTGATTTTGATGATGCTGATGATGAAGGTTCTTTATCTTCTTTCAATGGTGAACGTCTTCTTGTGCGATTACTCGGTTTTAATGGTTTGTCGCCTTCTGGACTTTCTTCCTTTATGAAATTATTTTTACTTTTACGGGTTTGTCTTGAACTCATATATATATATAAAGAATATTTATATATACATAGTTTCTCTAAATTTTTTTACATTTTTCTACACCAAGGAAAAAGGTCATTATATTAAAATTCTTATTATGATCACGTTTTTGTTTTTTCCAATAGTTATATACACCATAAGCAATAACAAAGGGTAATGAAGTATATGTCAATGAAAGCATATTATACAATATAACAATATTACGTATACCGGCCTGATTTACTTCTATGGATTCATTTGTCTCCTTTATATTATCAATAATAGACTTTTGTGTCAAAATGAATTCACTAGGTATTACCTTTTCTAGTCCCAATTCACTCAAATTCACTTTATATAACAAATAAATAGAAAAAGCAAAAATCAACAAGCAAATAAACACAACAAATGTAAACGCATCCATTTTAGATGTCATAACAAATGTAAAGTAAATAATAAAACTATAAAAAAGTGATTGAAGTAAATAATTATATTTTGAAAAATCATAATTAAGAGAAAACCCTTCTTTATTCACTACAATAGATTCAGGTGTATACCAATTTAAGATAAATGTTAGTAAATAGATAGAAACAAATAAAATCAAATGTTTAACATAGAGATTTCTGTTTAAAAAGCGCTGAATAGAGCAATTAAGCAACATGTTTATATTTGTACTTATTAGCAGTAAATAAATGAAAAATAGCGACAACATAAATTGGTTAAGAGTTTCAACGTTCATATATTATAAAGAAATATTATAAACATTCAACATAAAATCTATTTATCTTCAAGGGTTTATATTGGAAACTCGGTCTTTAATAGATAATGAACAGTCAATATTATTGAGTATTTTTCCTGCTAAATCAATTACAATATGTTCTTTCCATAACTTTTTATTAAATAACCTATTCATTTCTGTTGACAACGTATGAACTACAAGTTCATCTTTTAATGTTGGTTTTTCCGGTAATGTGAATTTATATGATAAATGTAAATTATTATTTCCATATATTTCCCCTTTTTTTAAACGTTCTACTTCTTCTTTTAGAGAATCAATTTGTTCATCCGTTAATTCAATTGTTAATAATTTGCCAAATTCTATTTTTAGTAAATTCAACAGAGTATTTTTAATATCATCTATATTAAACATATTTTCATTTATCAATTCATGAAGTATATGTTTTGATAATTCATTTTCTGATTCGTCGGATTGCATAGGTGGTGCGCTTGCCTCTACTTCTGTGACTACTTCTGCTTCAGGATATACTTCTGTCGCTTGTACAACACTATCACCTTCATCAAAAAAATTATTTATTGTTTTTGTAACTATTTGATCTCTAGGTGTTTCTTTTTCAACTTCAGAAGGAATAGGTATTGCTGTTGGAATTTCTCTTTCTTCTTCTTCTTTGACCATTGTATATATTATTTAACTATTTTTGTTTTCTCTTTCTTTCTTTTTTTCTTTTCCGTATTTTTTTAAATGTTTTACTATGTAATTTTTTACTTCCTCCTTTCCCCGTTAGTCCTTTGACGGTACTTTCATCACTTTCCTGCGTAGAATCTACGTCGTATTTTTTTTCATGTTCTATATTATTAATATTCTCACCTGGAGTCTGCATCACCTCATCTATAAGATAATCTTTGTATTCCAGACCTTTCAACGTTCCAACCAATGTAGATGTAAGAGATTTTTTAAAATCAGAATCTTCAAATATTTTTGGTATTATCGTTTCCAAAATTTCAGAAATTTTATCTGAATATGCCACCTTATTGTCGTCAAAAACTTTTTTCATTAATCCACACCCCTTTTTATATAAAGCCTCATTCATTTGGTCAGAATTTTCTATATTTTCTTTCACCATAGAACTAATTGTACCATCTAGTGCACCACTTGATAATACCCCTTGTATTTTTGATTCATCACACATTTATATACTTAATACATATAAATTTATACAATAAAACAAAAAATTGAATGCGTTTAATAATATTTTATTAAATAGAAAATACTATATGTCGTCAACATTAATAAAACTAAAAGCATCAACTCATAATCAAAAAACAAAAAAGAATCAAAATTCAATATCAAATGAAGAAAAATCCAAATTGTGGGCGTTGTTTGACGCTGAAAAAGAAGAAACACAACAAGAGGATAGTGAAAATCAGGGAACAATATGCTCATATTGTAATAACATATTGATGATAGCCGAAGATGGATTACCTACATGTGCAAATAG
>Ga0209137_1000336_pt1 | contig 51674 bp, 30 predicted proteins | sample SaaInl5LU_22_DNA_FD_184642 | JGI IMG/M metagenome (GOLD analysis project Ga0209137, IMG submission 184642) | Marine microbial communities from expanding oxygen minimum zones in the Saanich Inlet - ESP_105LU_22_DNA (SPAdes) (version 2) | ecosystem: Environmental > Aquatic > Marine > Intertidal... | reverse complement strand
GTTATTTTCCAAATTGATTTCCAATGGCCATCTACCGCCAGTTTGAGACCAACTTTCAGAATCAGTTCCACTACCTCTTAGTACATAGAATATATTAGAGTTAACGTGAACCATTGCTGAACGATTATTGGTATCCCTAAAGTAGATAGTTGGTGATGAATTTCTAAGTACAAATGTACCATCTGTCCATCTTACCGATGTATCATTTGAATCATAGAATACAGGGGCACGCATTGAGTTTCTAGCAAGTGCGTATCCGTTTTCAGTTTCTAATTGTACTGAGTTATGTGCGTATAATTCAACAGTATGGTTATTTGATGAACCACTACTATTTTGTGCTACAATCAAATTATATGCACCAGATGAACCACCTCTAATATGAATACCTCTTAAAGTATTCCATTTCATTCCATCGAATCCACTACCAGCTGAACCTCTTGAAGTTGGTCCACCATAGTAATCATTCCAAAGAACGTGATTTGCATCAGTACCACCATTGAACCAAATAGCATTATGAGAATAGTTTCTCATTAATTTTAAACCATACGTTCTTAGTTCTAAATCTCTGAATATCGAAGAACCAGTGAAATCACCTCTATATGCGGTATCATCGGTATCGTAGAATATTGGTGCTCTCCAATCTTGAGTAGCACTACCACCTACACCATGTAATCTACCATCATTTGCAATGTATGACCTATCCGAACCATCTTGTCTAAATTGAACAATTCGATTTGAATTACCATTTGCTACAATGTACCATCGGTTAGAGTGCATTTGGATTTTCCCAACACTACTACCAGGATTACCAGTCCAATCCGAATTACCAGATGAACGAATATCGGAATTTGTAATGTTAAGTGCATTTGCACCACCATCAAAGTTAACATCTCCAGTGAAAGTTGCGGAACCATTTACATACAAAGTTTCGGATGATGGGGAAGTTACAGTTTCACCCTGCCCAATTGATATTGAAGTTGCAACGGTCAATCTACCATTTGTAGAAAGAGACATAGCACCCTGACTTGTATTATGAGCTTCATCACCCCACCAGAAACCTCTATCATTTTCGTTGTTGAATTGGAACGTCATTGCCCAATCACTTAAATGACCGTAGTTAATACCACTCTGCATACCAATCGCATATGCAGATGATGGGTAAACTCTAATCTTATCTCTTGAAGAGTTTGAATCTAATTCTAATAGGTTTACATCAACAACGTTTAAGTTAGATGTGGATGCAGGGTCTAAATAATATCCAGTATCATTATAATCATTAAATCTACTAGCCCATATCTCACCCGTTGTGTAAACAATTTTATTATTTCTTACTCTTAGGTAAGTACCATCGGTCATATACCAACCACCACCCCAGCCGAAGCCAAGTTCTTCATCTTTTAGGAATGTAGATGTACCTCTACCAAATACGATAGCATCGTTGTTAGAAAGAAGTTGTATTGAACCATTAACAAATAATCTATTATTCGTTTTTGAACCAACTAATAGAGTGTTATCTGTATTTGTATATGAGAAATCAGAAGTACCTATTCCAAATCTAGCTGAACTATTAGTGTATATTTTTTGATTCTGACCATCTATAAACAACTGAGAATATGTACCACTACCATTTGATGATTGAATTCGTAATACTCTAGCAGTACCACTTTGTTCAATATAATAACCACCAGAATCACTACCACCATAAATATAATTACCAGTAGAAGGTCCTAATCTCCAAGTACCATTAACATTTAAATTATTAAACGTTACATTATCAGTAGTTCTAACATACTGATTCATATTAGCCGCATATGGATTATTTACCGAATCCAATACATTAGCGTAAGATGAGTATGCGGATGAAGAACCCCAGCTTTGTTGCCAGATTCTCATTCCAATTCCACTCTTCTTAAACATCACTAAGTTATCCGAACCACCAGATGAATCGGTGTACGAACGAAGATGTAAGAAATCAGCGTAAGGACCTGTGTTGTTATTTGCCCAAGATGTAAATCCAAACTTTAATCTACCAGCACTAAGTTCTGATGGAGAGATAACTCTATTATCTTCCCTAACTAATCGATTTGCATCATTCGCAGTACCACTAAGGTTACCATTGAATGTATTAGCTGTTACAGTATTAAATGTTACATTATCAGATGTACGAACATTTTGGTTCATTGCGTACAACTCATTATCACCATGTCCGGTATTTACTGCAGTTGCATTTACTACACTTGTAAACGTTGCTTCACCTGTTATAGTATGATTTCCATTAGTATCAATCTGGTATTTCATTCCAGAACCAACTCCATCATTTTTATAAATATAGAACGTTCCTTCACGTCCTACTATTTCCCATTTGTTAGCAGCTGATGCATTTTGAAATTGTATAATATTACCAGTTCCTCTGAGATACATTACTCTTGAAGAACCATTATTTGTAAATATAGCGTTTTGAGCAGTTACTTGGTTGAAAGTTACATTATCAGATGTACGAACATTTTGGTTCATTAAATGAACCTCAGTAAGTCCTTGTCCAGTATTTATACGTTGTGTATATAAATCACCAAATACTTCAAAGTTAGAATCAGCATACCATCTATCAGTACTCTCATTCCAAATAAATTGTTTATTTGTTGATGTCCCTCTTTCAATCTCAATACCAGCATTTTGTGAAGGCGTTCCACTTTCGTTTGAGTTAAGAGTAATAATGTTATCCGCAAGGTTAATAGTTTCAGTATTAACTGTTGTTGTTGTACCTGTTACAGTTAAGTTACCTCCTACATTTAAGGTAGAACCATCAAAAGTAAGATTACTTTCAACACTACCACCACCAGTAGAACTATTATATGTAATTACACCATTGTTTGTATTTCCACTCAGATTCAGTACACCATCCGTACCTGAAGTACCACTTGAACCAGAACTACCCGAAGAACCACTGCTACCAGAGGTACCATCCTCACCAGACGTACCAGATGAACCACTACTTCCAGATGAGCCTGAAGTACCATCTTCACCAGATGTACCAGATGAACCACTTGAACCTGAACTACCAGACGAACCTGAAGTTCCCTCAGAACCATCCGTACCACTACTTCCACTTGAACCAGAACTACCAGATGTTCCAGAAGAACCACTTGAGCCGGATGAACCACTACTACCACTACTACCACTACTACCAGATGAACCGGAATCACCAGATACACCAGAAGAACCACTTGAGCCGGATGAACCACTACTTCCAGAAGAACCCGAAGTTCCATCTTCACCAGAAGTACCAGATGAACCCGAACTACCTGAAGAACCCGATGAACCCGATGAACCAGATTCACCAGTTCCACCATCTACACCAGATGAACCACTCGTTCCAGAAGAACCACTCGAACCACTACTTCCACTTGAACCACTACTTCCACTACTTCCACTACTACCAGATGTTCCATCACCACCACCGGCTCCAGTTATACCACTTGAACCAGAACTACCAGATGAACCACTTGAACCTGAAGAACCAGATGAACCACTACTTCCAGATGAACCTGAAGTTCCATCTTCACCATCAATACCATCGTTACCACTTGAGCCCGAAGAACCACTCACACCAGATGAGCCACTGCTTCCACTTGAACCAGAGCTACCACTTGAACCAGAGCTTCCACTTGAACCAGAACTACCTGATGAACCACTTTCACCTTGAATACCATCTATACCAGAAGTTCCACTTGAACCAGAACTACCAGATGAGCCTGAAGTTCCATCTATACCAGAAGAACCCGAACTACCTGAAGAACCTGAAGAACCAGACGTTCCATCTTGCCCATCAGCACCATCGTTACCATCGATACCATCGATACCAGATGAGCCACTCGTTCCAGAAGAACCAGAGCTACCTGATGAACCACTACTTCCACTTGAACCAGAACTACCTGATGAACCTGATGTACCTTCAGAACCATCAGTACCAGACGTACCACTACTTCCACTTGAACCACTTGAACCAGAACTACCAGATGTTCCACTACTTCCAGAACTACCACTACTTCCAGATGTACCATCTACACCAGAAGTACCAGATGAACCACTTGAGCCACTTGAACCACTACTTCCACTACTTCCAGATGAACCCGAAGTTCCACTTGTCCCAGAAGTACCAGCCGTACCAGAAGTACCAGCAGCTGGTTCCCATCCAGTTGATGTGTATCTGAATATGTTTGTATCAGATGAATTGTAATATAATTGTCCTATTTGTCCACCAACGGGTTCGGTAGCAAAGACTGGTATAACTACTGAATCTTTAATCAATACTGAACCTGTGAATTGGTGCTCATCTCCTATCTCATCACCGAATACGTTTGAACCCGATGCGTAGATTACTGAGGATGAAATATATGTTGTAAGTAACTCCTGTGAAGTTATTCTACCAGCTACGGATAAATCTCTACCAACCGATAAATCATTATCGATAACCGCATTTCTATCAACGTTTAAATCTCTATCAACATCCAAATCAATTTGAATGTTTGCTGAACCAGTTATAGTTAAATCAGCATTTATTGTTGTTGGTGCATCAACTACGAATCCCTCATTTGGAGAAATTACCGCTTGGGCTGAACCTGATTTTAATCTATCGATATCACCCAATGCATCAGCTGGTACATTAAATAAACCACTACCATCACCACTAATAAATGCACCAGATACTTCACCAGTTGCTAAAACATCACCATCAATTGATGCCGATGTATTAACTACAAATCCATCTGCTTCTGAAATGGATGCTGTTGCTGTACCTTCAAATATTTTATTTTGAGCATCTGCGGTTAATGCTTCTGGTGGTATGTTAAATAATTCACTACCATCACCGATATACGAACCACTAAAAGTAGAACCAGTTATAGATGTTGCAGAAATACCATCTTGCACATCCAATGACGTATTAATATCAACCGATGAGGTTGATATATTTACTTGCTCTTCTCCCTGCACATCAATCGAAAGTAAACTTTGACTGACCTGATTAATTCCATTTGGATTCTTTCCTCCGTATTCCATTAACCTCTATTTATGAAATTTCTAATACCGAAACAATTACATCTGCTGAATTATCAACATTAGATGTTACTGTCATCGAATCGTTTGCTTCTAAAACCACCTTTTGGTCACCACCAACTAAAACTGCCGATGAACCTTGTGGGATAACTGCCCCTTTTACTAAATATTTGGTAACCCCAGCAGAGTTATCAGTTATTTGTACATCTACATAGATGTTTTGGGATACGATATTAGCCACATTTACACCAATAACAGTTGTTGATGTTGCGGCTGGTGTTGTATATGTTGTTAATCCACCAGTTCCCGCTGGTCCTTTTATACTATTTTTAAATGTGTTTGCCATATTCTTATCCTAATGCTATTGAGAATGCCAGAGCAGAATCCAATACATCAACACCATCAACACTAAAGCTATTGTTTGGTGAAAGATTTACTGAACCACTTACTTCAATTGAACCACTATTGATGATGTTTACACCACCATCAAAGTTTTCAGTACCAACATTTATGGTTTGTTTTACTACTAAATCGTTAAATTCAGCTTCAACTACCGTAATATCCCCAATAAATGAACCACTTAGTGAACCAGTATATGAACCAGTAAATGAACCACTTAATTCGGCATATGCCGAAGGAGCTTGTGTAATTGAACCTGAAAAACTGGGTTGGTCTATTCTCATTACTTAACTAATACCTTTTTACTTTGATATAAATATCAAATAATTATCTTTTAACTTACGAAGGTTTAGTTGGCCATAGAATATTGTATGGGTTTGATTGAGATGTTACATCTCTTAATGATTGTCTGTAATTTTGCCAATCGGTTAGTTGAGAACCTGTAATTGGGGAATCTTGGAATTGTGTCCAATCACATTCACTTAACAATTGATTTCGCTGTTCTCTAATCTCTTGCCACTTTATTTCACTTCGTTTTGCAATAGTTTCCGAATCCGCATCAGTTATTTCATAAGTTTGAATGTAAACTGAACCCGATAATGTTGGTGTTATCTCAATAACATCCTTTGTTTCATCGTTATCATATCCACTATCTCTAAATTCAACTGGATATACATTAAATGATTCCAATAAAGAATCCGATATTGTTGTTGGGAAACTTATATTCGTATTATCCAACTTTAATTGTTGAACCGAATATGGATAAATTATATTTGAGCCTGAAACTTTTAAGTACATAATCCGTTATTTAAATGTTGATGGTATTAATCCAAAATTACTCAATCCACTACAAAATGCAAAACAATTAGTACCAATAGGAGTTGGTGTTCTTTCAAATATCTCATCACCATCTAAATCGGTAGGAGTTGAACCATTTTGTAAAGCGTTAGCAGTGGTTGCCATATTGAATGCATTAGAAAATGTTGTTACGGATTGATTTCCATTAAATAATGCTTCTGGGATTTGGGTTAAAGAACGACAGTTTCTAAATATAGATTCAAAAGTTACTACTAAGGGATTATTATCAAATAACCCAGATGGTATTGTTGTTAAATTCAAACATGCGTTAAATGTACCGGAGAATGAGGTTACCAATGAATTATTATCAAATAAACCAGATGGTATTGTTGTTATTCCTTGGCAAAATACGAATGTATTTACAAAAGATGTTACATTTGATGAAAAATCAAAAAGTCCATTTGGAATATATGTAATACCAGTTCCTCTAAATGTTGAATTAAATCTTTTTATAGAATTTAACCCATCATTTAATGTTGCGTTTCCACTACCATCATTTGGTAGTACTGATAAATTAGAACATCCATAAAAATCAACCTGCTCTAAACTTATATTTCCCCAATCATCAACTGAACGATATAGTAATCGATTTGTACCATTATTTACGTTAAACCCACTACAATATCCACTAATTGTAATTTGGTAATCACCCGTAGATGTATATGTATGGAATCTATCTGGTGATGTAATTGATGTTATAGTTGATGTATTACTACCATCTCCCCAATTTACAACAATATTTGGTTGAATCCCATTTGGGGAAGTCAACGGCAGTAGAAATTGCGTATTTGCTGATGATATTCGTATTGTAAATTTAAATGGTCTCAAATCGCCTCCAGATATTGAAATTAAACGTCTTGCTATACTCATAAGTATTCATTAACTTATATTATTTGCACTTAGGAATCCATAATAAGTACTTCCCCCATCATAAGTATAGAATACTAATATATCCTTACCAGAAGATGTAAGTGTTGGTGCTGCTCCATTTGCCCATTGGATTGTTCCAGGCCAACTTACAGTTGCACCACTTCCACCATCTTCCAATACTAAGGTAAATCCAATTGCTCTTGGACCCGATGGTGGATTTGAAATCGTTATTGTAATATTTCCGGTTCTTCTAATTCTAAAGTTGTTACCAGATACTAAGTTGATGTTTACAGTACCAGTGTTGTTTCCATAATCAACATAGTTTTCATGGAATCTCGTTGAGAAAGTTGCATCACTTACATCTAAATCCCCGGTTACACTTAATGTATTTCCATCAAACGTTAAATTAGCTTCAGCAGTACCAGTTCCATCACCCTCTGAAGTGATAATTCTATTTTCACCATCCGATTGTAATTCTAAGAAACCAGAACTACCAGAAGTACCACTTGTCCCACTAATACCAGATGAACCACCCGTACCATTAGTACCAGAGATACCACTTGTACCAGATGTACCCGATAGACCCGATGAACCAAAATAGGTACCATCTCTACCACTTGTACCAGAAGTACCAAATCCACTTGTACCACTCAACCCAGATGAACCACTTGTACCACTTACACCAGATGTACCAGCCGTACCAGACGAACCGAAGAATGTACCATCAACTCCACTTGTACCAGAAGTACCTGATGTTCCACTAATTCCAGATGTACCATTACTTCCACTAACACCAGAAGTACCAGATGTAGCCGATGTACCACTACTACCAAAGAAGGTTCCATCTAAACCAGAAGTACCAGAAGTTCCTGATGTACCACTTACACCAGCCGTACCACTTACACCAGATGTACCATCTAAACCAGAGGTACCACTTGTACCCGAAGAGCCAAAGAAAGTTCCATCTAATCCAGAAGTACCAGATGTACCATCACTTCCACTCACACCAGAAGTTCCATTCGTACCAGATGTACCACTTGTCCCAGAAGTACCACTACTTCCAAAGTATGTTCCATCCCTACCACTCGTACCAGATGTACCAGCAGTACCACCAGTTCCATTCGTACCACTTATACCAGAAGTACCACCAGTTCCACTTATACCAGAAGTACCACCAGTTCCAGTTGTACCAGATGTACCATTACTTCCAAAGAAAGTCCCATCTCTACCACTAGTACCAGAAGTACCTGATGTTCCAGAAGAACCACCAGTACCATTTGTACCACTTGCATCTATACCATCTCTACCGCTTGTCCCTGAAGTTCCATCTACTCCACTTGTACCAGAAGTACCGAAGAATGTACCATCTAAACCAGAAGTACCAGAAGTACCAGAAGTACCACTTACACCAGAAGTTCCAGATGTACCAGCTCCAGATGTACCAGATGTACCACTACTTCCAAAGAAAGTCCCATCAACACCACTTGTTCCTGAAGTTCCGTTTGTACCACTTACACCAGAAGTTCCAGATGTACCAGCTCCAGATGTACCAGAAGTACCAGCCGTTCCACTACTTCCAAAGAATGTTCCATCTACCCCAGAAGTACCCGATGTACCAGCACTACCAGATGAACCTGATGTACCAGTTGTACCTGAAGTACCAGTTGTACCACTACTACCAAAGAAGGTTCCATCAACTCCACTTGTACCAGAAGTACCAGCCGAACCAGATGAACCAGTTACACCGCTTGTACCAGAAGTACCCGAAGTACCACCAGTTCCAGACGAACCATTTGTACCCGAAGTACCACCAGTTCCAGTTGTACCAGATGTACCACTACTACCAAAGAATGTACCATCAACTCCACTTGTACCAGAAGTACCAGTTGTACCCGATGAACCAGATGAACCAGCTGCACCATCAACTCCAGATGTACCATTGGTTCCACTCGTACCGGATGAACCGAAGAATGTACCATCTCTACCACTCGTACCAGATGTACCGCTTGTACCAGATGAACCACTACTTCCACTTGTCCCAGAAGTACCATTTGTACCAGAAGTTCCAGCAGTACCTGAAGTTCCTTCAGCTGATGTACCACTACTACCAGACGTACCATTCGTACCATTCGTGCCATCGATACCAGAAGTACCATTTGTACCGGATGTACCCGATGTACCAGAACTACCTATTGCAGATGTTCCAGAAGAACCAGCCGTACCAGATGTTCCACCACTACCACTCGTCCCATTTGTTCCGCTTGTCCCATCTATTCCAGATGTTCCGCTTGTTCCGCTTGTTCCAGAAGAACCTTCAGCAGAAGTACCACTACTACCTGCGGTTCCAGACGAACCCGAAGTTCCCGATGTACCATCGATACCAGAAGTACCATCGATACCAGAAGTACCAGATGTACCAGCAGAACCATCAGTTCCACTCGTTCCATTTGTACCACTAATACCAGAAGTACCTGAAGTACCATTTGAACCATCAGTACCCGAAGTTCCGTTTGTTCCAGAAGTTCCCGATGTACCACTACTACCAGACGTTCCCGCAGAACCATCCGTACCAGAAGTACCCGATGTTCCACTACTACCACTTGTCCCTGATGAACCTGAGGTTCCAGACGTACCCGATGTTCCAGATGTTCCAGATGTTCCAGCCGAACCATCAGTACCAGACGTACCACTTGTTCCAGAAGAACCTGAAGTTCCAGATGTACCAGATGTACCTCCACTACCAGATGTACCAGATGTACCAGAAGTTCCACTTGTACCAGCTGAACCATCAGTACCAGATGTACCAGACGTTCCACTTGTACCAGAAGTACCAGATGTACCATCAATACCAGAAGTACCACTTGTACCACTTGTACCATCCTTACCGCTTGAACCAGAAGTACCACTCGTACCAGAAGTACCTGCAGTTCCCGATGAACCTTCTCCACCACTCGTACCACTTGTTCCAGAAGTACCGCTTGTTCCAGATGAACCACTACTTCCACTCGTACCGCTTGTTCCAGCTGAACCCGATGAACCATCTACCCCAGAAGTACCCGATGTACCAGAGGTTCCACTACTACCACTACTTCCACTTGTTCCAGAAGAACCAGCCGTACCCGATGAACCAGACGAACCTGATGTACCAGATGTACCACTACTACCACTTGTCCCAGACGAACCAGCAGTACCCGATGAACCAGCCGTACCAGACGAACCACTACTACCACTTGTACCACTTGTCCCAGAAGAACCTGAAGTTCCAGATGTACCCGATGAACCACTTGTACCAGAAGTTCCACTTGTCCCAGAAGAACCCGAAGTACCAGATGAACCGCTTGTACCACTACTACCACTTGTCCCACTTGTACCAGAAGAACCTGCTGAACCAGAACTACCACTTGTCCCAGAAGAACCACTACTACCAGAAGTTCCGCTTGTACCCGATGAACCAGAAGTACCAGATGTTCCACTACTACCCGATGAACCATTCGTTCCAGAAGTACCTGATGTACCACTTGTCCCAGATGAACCAGAAGAACCAGCTGAACCATCAGTACCAGATGTACCAGATGTTCCACTACTCCCACTACTACCACTTGTCCCAGATGAACCAGATGAGCCGGATGTACCACTTGTACCAGATGTACCAGACGTACCACTTGTTCCACTTGTTCCACTTGTCCCAGATGTTCCACTTGAACCAGAAGTACCTGAAGTTCCAGATGTACCAGCCGAACCATCGGTACCAGAAGTACCAGATGTACCACTACTTCCAGATGTACCACTTGTACCAGATGTACCAGAAGTTCCACTTGTTCCAGAAGTACCTGAAGTACCAGATGTTCCACTACTTCCAGATGAACCAGACGAACCAGCCGTACCAGAAGTACCAGATGTACCACTTAGGGCTTGTATAGATTTGGTTTCTAATTCGTTTGTACTTTCGTTTATTGTTATTACAGTATCAGATGTACCACTTTGTAATCCATCAATGAATACACTACCAGTTACCAATAATGAACCAGTTATCTCAGCTGAACCAGAGAATGGGAAACCAGCTCCAGTTCCACCACCTCCACCATTCAATGCGAACGATGCGGTTGTAGCATATGATGCTGAAAGTACAGTCATCGAAGATGTTTGGTCATTTCTTACATAATCATCAGCGTTTACCGCATCTGCTGCGTTTTGTGCAAATGAGGCAGTTAATGCGTATGATGCGGATAATACCGTCATCGATGCCGTTTGTGAGGTTAACACAAAGTTCGATGTATCTAATATATCAGCGTTTTCTGCATATGATGCTGTTTCAGCGTAAGAAGCCGATAATACCGTCATCGATGCCGTTTGGTCATTTTGGATAAAGTTATCTAAGTTACCAATTTGTGCTAATGTACCAGAATCAAAACCTAATAAGTTTGATGCCGTTCCAGCATTTTCAGCGTATTCCGCAAAAGATGCGGATAATACTGTACCAACTACATCATCGGCTTGTATAAATCCAGCCAATCTACCACCAGTTCCAATTACAGCTTGTCCACTTGTCAATCCACTAAAGGTTACCCTTACTGATGAACTATCAATTGATTCAACCGATTTTGGAATAATTTGTCCGTTTGAACCTGTTTCGTAAATCTGAACTACTGGGTAATCTATTGCAAAGTTGTGTTGGAATGTTACCTCAGTTACATTTGAGAATGGGAATGTTGCCGTATCTCCAAATTGTGTTACAGGTCTAAACTTATTTGCATCAGCATCAAATACTAAGATATCTAAATCCTCAGGTACATCGATACCAGTATTTTCACCTTGATAAGCTCCTACAAATGATGAAGTGATTCTTGGTGTGAATACTTCAGTTCTTGCAAATATCTTAGATGCTGAAATGTTATTTATAAAATCAACATTACCATAGAATGTTGAACCACTATCTTCCGAATAAACTACAAAACCATCATCAGGTGTTGTAGATGCCGTTACCGAACCACTAAGTATTCTACTTTGGTCTAATCCCTCAATTGCATCAGCTGGGATATTGAATAGTTTTTCACCACTACCACTAAAGAATCCACTACCAGATGGTATAGTTACATTACCAATGAATGTTGAACCACTATCAGGTGAATATACGTTAAATCCATCCTCAGGATGTACCGATGCCGATACAGCACCAGATACGATTTGTGGTAACTCTAAATCTACCAACGATTCAGCAGGGATGTTGAATAATCCACCACCATCACCGACAAAGAGTGTACCACTAATTTGATTGTTTACAACTAAACCATCAGATGGTGATACGGATGCGGTTGTAGAACCAGATATAATTCTATCTAATTGTAAATCTTCAAGTGCATCTAATGGAATGTTAAATAATCCACCACCATCACCACGATATAGAGATGCTGATATTGATTCCGATATAAATACAGAACCACTAATCTCCACCGTTACCGAACCGGAGTTTATATTACTATCTAAGTTTTCTATTCTAAAGAATCCAGCAGGGTCAACCGATGCGGTAACTGAACCAGTAAAGATACGAGATGAATCAATTGCTAAGTTAGCAATATCAATATTCGTAAGACCACTACCATCACCACTAATAATACCACCCACATTAAGTGATTCCGAAATATTTACCGAACCACTAAGTGATGTTAAAGTACTACCAGTTATACCAGCATCGAAGAATTTAAATTCACCATCAGTTGATAAAGATGCGGTATATGAACCAGTTGATAACTGAGATACATTAAGTGATAAGTTAGCGATTGAAATATTCGTCAATCCACTACCATCACCTTCATATCTACCACCACCACCAACAATGATTGAACCAGATGTTCTAATCGAACCAGTAATCTGAGAACCACTAATAGGTGAAGTTACTATAAAGGTATCACCACTAGCTACCGATGCCGTTGCCGAACCACTTGCGATAAGAGGTGCAGCTGCTGCTTGTACATTTTGAAGCTGTGAACCATCACCAACAAAGAATCCAGCCGTTACAGTATCTTGTACTTCAGCTGAACCCGTTACTAATAGGTTTACACTACCAGTATCATAACCGATAGTTGTACTTCCACTTATATCAACACTTCCTAAGAATTGTGAACCACTATCAATTGATGTTACCCTAAAGATATCATCTTCAGTTGATGCTGTTACAGCACCACTTGCAATCAATGGAGCGTTTTCAGAAAGTGCAGAGAATGGAATATCAAATAAATCTCTACCACTACCACTAAATGAGCCACTAAATTCACCACCCTCAAATTGATTGGCTACTACTTTATTTGCTGTGATAGTTTCAGTAACACCCAAACTACCAGTGATATCAATATCACCTTTTATAATGTTCGTTGTTATCTCAGGAGTTGAATCGTAAACGTTTATTAAACCACCATATGATGCGGTTTGTTCGGAATAGTAATAAAGTGTGTTAGGTGTACTCCCAGTTGGTATGAAGTTTAAATAAGCTCCACTATTACCAGGTAAAATACTACTTGTTATTACATTATCCGTATATTGTGAATCGGCAGTTGTATGTGTACCATCAATTACTGCTGAAAGTCTGAAATTATTGTTTAAGTTAGTCGAATCCGATAAATCAAAGTAATATGAGTTATCTCTAACCAACCTTAATGATGAAGTTAAGTTACCATCAATTATAAACTTACTCCCAGATGTAGTTATCGAACGAGAAACTGGTATGTTTTCAAATGATAAAGATGAACTAACTACTAATGATGAATTGATAGTAACATCTTGCTCAAATAATGAAGATGTATTTACAACAAACCCATCAACAGGTGAAATAGATGCAGTTGCAGAACCACTAGCTATAAATGTTCTAGTTTCAACTTCTTCAGCGAGTGCTGATAATGGGATATCGAATAAATCTCTACCACTACCACTAAATGAACCGCTTATTGAAGTTGCGTTGATACTTTGATAAACATCTAAACCACCACTTATTAAAGTACTACCAATAAAGGTATGTGGTACTTCATCTTCTAAAATATATTCAACCAATGATATGGTATTACCCATTCCACTATGAATACTACAATTATAGTAAAGTGTTATACCACTGCCAGTTGGAGTGAATGTAAATGTACCATCATCCGTACCATTAAATCCATCAATTTGAGAACCAGTAATGATACCAGTTAATGATGTACCTGGTGTTGATTTTATATAGAATGGATGACCACTTGCACTAACATTAAATGTGTAAGTTACATCTTTTACCAATGTCAACTGAGGGTCAGAACCACTTACAGCTCCATCAAATCCATAATCAGATGGTGCTCCAGTTGAATCTATACTAAATGTTGTTAGTAATGAAGCTGTTGGTATTACCTTAATTGATGATGAAGCAACTACACTACCACTAATAGTTAAACTATCTTCAAATCTACCAGTTGTATTTACTTCAAATCCTCTATCAGGTGAAACCGATGCGGTTGCTGAACCACTTGCAATTCTAAATGCCTCTTCGGTGATTGCTGATAATGGAATATCAAATAATCCCTCACCACTACCAGAGTAGAATGAACCATCGTTAAGAGTAATACTACCACTTACATCAATACTACCACTAAAGGTAGACCCGCTATCAATAGAAGTTACTACAAGCCCCCTATCAGGACTTACAGAAGCCGTTACAGAACCACTAATAATAAATGATGAAAGAAGTGCATCTTCGGTAAGTGCTGAACGAGGAATATCAAATAAATCCTCACCACTACCACTAAATTTAGAACCACTATTAAGTTGTATATTACCACTTACGAATAACGAACCACTCAATTCAGATGTTACTGAACCAGTTGATGCTACTCTAAAGAAACCAGCTTCATCTACCGATGCAGTTACACTACCCACCGATATCTTAGGGGAATCTTCCGAAAGTGCGGATAATGGTATATTGAATAACTCAGAACCATCACCTACAAATCCACTTGATGATATTACACCACTTGCGGTTACATCACCATATATTTGTGTTTCACCAAATAACTTTTGTATATCACTTCCACTATCATCACCAAAAATGTTTGAACCAGAAGAATAAACAATAGAAGATGAGATGAAATCTACATATAATTCTTGAGCGGTAATTCTACCACCTACAAATAAATCGTTATCAACACTTAAATCACCTTGAATAGAACCAGATGTATTTACAACAAACCCTAAGTTAGGTGAAACGGATGCGGTAGCTGAACCACTTTGGATTCTCGTTATTTCAAAAGATAATGCTGATTCTGGGATATCGAATAAATCCTTACCACTACCACTAAATACACTACCACTACTAAGTTTAACACTACCACTAAATACCGAACCATTTTCGATAGAAGTTACGGTAAATAAATCATCTTCAGTAGATGCCGTTATAGCACCACTTGCAATCAATACAGCGTTATCCGTTATTGCCGCTTGTGGGATATTAGTAAGTTCTGAACCATCTCCGATAAACGAGCCACTAAATGAACCGCTAAATTCATCCGCAATTACCCTTTTAGCAATTATAGATTCCGATACATTTAAAGAACCACTTATACCAGCATTTATTGAACCAGTTGAAAATACCTTGAACTCACCATCAGTTGAAACTGATGCAGTTACACTACCAGTTGCAATTAAGTTTGAAAGAAGAGCATCATCTACTAATGCCGAACGAGGAATGTTTGTCAATCCTTCACCACTACCACTAAAGAATCCACTACCAGATGGTATTTCAACATTACCATCCACCGATACTGAACCAGTAAATCGAGAACCCTGTAATTCAGCCTCTACTACGAAACCAAAGAATGGGTCAACCGATGCCGTTACCGAACCAGATGATATCTTGCTAATTTCAAATGATAGTGCCGATTCTGGGATATTGAATAATCCCTCACCACTACCACTAAAGAATGAACCTGAGTTTACTTCGATGTTTCCACTTGTGAATAACGAACCAGTTAGTTCCATAGTAACAGAACCAGTTCCGTTTTCTATTCTAAAGAAACCACCATCATCAACCGATGCGGTTACACTACCACTTTTAATTAAATCAGATACAGTAGCATCTTCAGTAAGTGCCGAACGAGGTATATTAAATAAGTTTTCACCACTACCACTAAAGAATGAACCAGATGATAAGAAAATAGAACCAGTAAATACCGAACCACTTCCTTCTGAAATTACAGTAAATACTTCATTTTCAGTTGAAGCTGTTACTGAACTACTTGCTATGAATATTGCTTCTCTTGAAACTAAAGCCTCAATAGATTCTTGTGCATCATCCGAGAGTGCTGAGAATGGTATGTTAAATAAGTTTTCACCACTACCAGAGTAAGATGAACCACTAATAACTTCAACATTTCCACTTACTAAAAGTGAACCACTCAACTCAGTTGTTACTGAACCTGTTGAGAATACTCTAAAGAATCCTTCGTTTGAAACAGATGCAGTTACACTACCACTAGCAATACGATTAATTTCAAATGCTAATGCGGATTGTGGTATATCGGATAACTTAGCACCACTTCCACTAAATGAAGAACCACTTTGTACTCTAACCTCACCAAAGAAAGTCGAACCACTATCTATTGAAGTTACAACAAATCCATCATTAGGGTCAACCGATGCGGTTACAGCCCCACTAACAATTAAGTTGGTTTCCAATGCATCTTCCGTAAGTGCAGATCGTGGAATGTTGAATAAATTTTCACCACTACCACTAAATGAAGAACTAACGTTAAGTTGTATGTTACCACTTACAAATACAGAACCACTCAACTCAGTTGTTACTGAACCAGTTGATGATACTCTAAAGAAACCATCAGTTGAAACCGATGCGGTTACCGAACCAGTTGTTATTAAGTTTGAAAGAAGTGCATCTTCGGTAAGTGCTGAACGAGGTATATTAAATAATTGCTCACCACTACCACTAATGAATGAACCACTTTGTAAAAATATTGAACCACTAAATGTAGAACCACTTGCTTCAGAAACTACAACAAACCCATCATTAGGGTCAACCGATGCTGTTACTGAACCAGTTGATAACTCACCAGCGTTAAGAGCTAATACAGCTTCTATTGCAGTTTGAGTTTCATCCGAAAGTGCTGAGAATGGTATGTTAAATAAGTTTTCACCACTACCACTAATAAATGAACCAGATGATAGGAAAATAGAACCACTAAATGTAGAACCACTATCGATTGAGGTTACTACAAATCCAGTATTAGGGTCAACTGAAGCCGTTACAGCTCCACTAATAATTAAGTTGGTTTCTAATGCATCTTCGGTTAGCGCTGAACGAGGTATGTTGAATAAATCTCTACCACTACCACTAAATACCGAACCACTACTTAATCGTAAACTACCACTAAAAATAGAACCACTTTCAACCGATGTTACAGTGAAAATATTATCTTCAGTTGATGCTGTTACAGCACCACTTGCAATTAATGGTGCGTTTTCGGAAAGTGCAGATTGTGGGATATCAAATAAATCCCTACCACTACCACTAAATGAACCACTAAATTCTTTAGCTTCTATACTTTGAGATACAAATACTGAACCTGTTATGGACGTTCTACCTATTATATCAACATCACCATTTACATCCAATGAACCAGTCATTTCAACTGAGCCTGTAAACTCTTGTTTATCAGTTAGCTCATCACCAAAAATGTTTGAACCAGTTGAGAATAGGATTGAAGATGATATAATTTCAACTAAAATCTCTTGAGCTACTATTCGATTATCTACAAATAAATCACCAGTTATTCGGATATCCCCATCAACATCCATATCACCATCAAATGATGAAGATACATTTACTAAAAATCCAGTATTTGGAGCGATTGATGCGGATGCAGAACCACTTCTTAATTGTGGAACATCGGGTAAGTTGTTTAACTCAGAACCATCACCACTAAATGAACCACTAAATGAACCACTAACTTGGTCTAATTGAAGTGTAGTTACAAATAAACGATTACCATCGGAATCCGATGCTACTAATGCAATTGAACCAGACGAAAGAGAACCACTCTCAGGAATACCCAAGTTTGGTTCGGCTTCGTTTAATTTAAGATATTCGTATCTATCTACCGATACATCGGTGGGTTTTGTTACCCTTACCTTTCCACTTAATAATTGGCTCATTGATTAGCTGTGTTATTAGTATAATTATTCGTTTGCACTTTCAAGAATCGATAATATCACCGTTAAATCAGTTGAACCTGACATAATAAGTGAAAAATCTTGCTCCAATACCAATTTACCAGCTACAATAGGTGATAATGAATCACCAGCAGGTATTGTTACATTGGTTATCAAATCAATTGGAGCTTGTAAAACTCTAGTTGGATTTGATATGGTTTCTGATATTGCTTGTATTAATTCAACAGACGCACTAATAGAACCACTCTCAGCTATCAATGTATCATCAAATGATTGTGTAACACTCTCATTGTATATTCTACCGATTTCAGAAGAACCAGTTATCGATTCATTTATAAGTATTTGTTGAACCAATTTGTTGGAATATTCTATGGCTTGATGTGATGCTGAAAAGTATTCATCTGGTATTAAAATTTCTCCATTTTTATTGTAATACGAAAGTGCTGCTTTTCTACTTTGAAGTGTACCACCTTCCAATAAATCAGCCTCAACTCCATCAATAGCCGTTTCTACATAACCCTCAAAGAAAGATGATGTAAAACTAAATGGAATTTGTTGTAAGTTATTTTGGAAATTTATATATGCAGCAGATTCTTTTTCAATAAATGTTTGATTTAGTGCTATCAATGATGATGCACTAACAAAACTACCACTATTTACAATATCAGCTACTTGCGGAACCGGTAATTCCCTATTCGAAGTCATTTTTATTGTTAGTGGTGTATTTGTGTTACCAGTATTTGTAATTTGAGCCGATAATACAATCGTTGAAACCCCAGTTGGAGTCTTATATACTATATCATCATCACCAGTTAAGGTGGTTAGTACCGATTTAAATGAATTTAGTGCAATTTCTTCTGCCATAATGTCTACCTTTTACCAATATAAATATCAAGTTTTTTAATCTTGAAGTGCTAGAGAGAATGGAGTTACCAATGAGAACAACGATTTACTGAATGTTCTACCTTCTAACGTACCAGTTGCTTGTTTAATAATAAGTCCTGCTCCAATTCTAAAGTCACCAAGTTCGTTACCAGATGTAAAGAATACTCTACCACCAGCTATCTCAACAATTTCTTTAGTTGGGTCAGGTATACCATCACCACCCTGGTTAGGAGGTAGTGCTTTGTAAGTTACACCAGCACCAGAATATGAGAAATCATGTCCAGTTGTAATAATTAATGAACCAAATTCTTCAACAGGCGCCTGTCTAGCTACAAATTGGAACTGAGTTCTTAAATATCTATTCGTTTCAGCCGTTTCGTATTTTTGTTGTCCAACTACGATGTATGCATCTCCGTAAACACCATTGTAATATGATTCTGCTGCTCTGATACTTCGTTCGTTACCACCATAAATAACATCCGTTGCGATTGCATCTACAATGAAACCAGTATCTCTATAACACTTTTCTTCGTTATATATGAAATCAGGGAATGCTGCCGCAGTGTACGATATTGCTTTAGCTTGTAAATCTTTCTTAGCTCTTCGTAAAGCGTTAGCTCCATTTTTATTCAATAAGAATGGGAATACTAACTGAGTTTGTTTGATTACCTTCTCACTCATACCCTTAGCGAAATCAATACCATCTCTTGTCTGAGGTTTTTGTTCCGTTGTTGCTACCGAAGGAATGTAGTAGTAGAATGTTCCAGCCTGAACTGCTCTTTCGTTACCACCATATTTTATATCAGTTGCAACTGCATCAATGATGTATCCAATATCTCTACTACAACTTGCTTCATTGTAATCAAACTCACTCCAAGAAGAAGATAAGTATGCGATTGTTTCTTTCTGAATCAATGTTGTATTTCCTCTCAACAAATCAACACCATTAAGTACTTCCAATGATGGAGTAGTGTACTCTAAGTTTTGTACCACATTTTGTGCAGTTCCATTTGCAAATCTAATTCCATCCACAGTTGGGTCTAATTGATTTTGTTCTGAAGGAACACCAGCATTTGTTGCTCTTGAAGGATATCTCCAATAGTACAATCCTGCAGTTACACTTCTTTCATTACCACCATATAGTAAATCAGTTGCTGCTGCATCTACAATGTATCCCGTATCTCTTCTACACTTATCCTCAGCGTAAACTACATTACTCCAAGAAGATGAGATAAATTCGATAGTTTCATTTTGAATGAACTCTCTATTTGTTCTCAATAATGCAACTGATGCAGATACTTCGGAAGATGCCGTAGTGAAGGTTTGATTCTCCATTACTTTTCTTGCCAATGAACTTGCGTAGTTGATACCATCGATTGTTTGATTCAACTGAATTGTAGTTGCTTCAGATGGATATAAGTAATAGAATTCACCAGCAGTTCTACTTCTTTCATTTCCACCATATAAGAAATCAGTTGCTACTGCATTTAAGATATATCCAACATCTCTACTACAACTTAAATCATTGTAATCGAAATCACTCCAAGAAGATGAGATGTAAGCAATTACCTCATTTTGGATAAACTCCTTATTATCCAATATTACCTCATTACCAGCCAATCTTTCTGCTGATGCTGTTTGGAATACCTCACTTTGTACCAACTTACTTGTCAATCTTCCGGCATATTCAATACCAGTAGTTGTTGGTTCTAATTCAGATGTTGTAGCATTTGATGGATATAAGTAGTAGAATTCACCAGCAATCTTACTTCTTTGGTTACCACCATAAAGAAGGTCAGTTGTAACTGCATCTACAATATGTCCTACATCTCGTGCACAAACATCTTGGTCGTATCCAAATCCTTCCCAAGAAGAACTTAGGTAAGAGATAGATTCCGATTGGATAAACTCTCTATTATTTCTAATCAATTCAACTGATGCTGAAATCTGAGTTGATGGGTTATCGAATGTTACACCTTTTACAATTTGCTCTGTCAATTGGTAAGCGTAATTGATACCATCGTTTGTTTGATTTCTTTGTGAACCAGTTGCTTCAGATAATTTAGTTGCTTTATAATATTCTCTAGCATTTACAGCCGATGCCGAAACTACACCATATAATAAATCACTCGCTACACCATTTACGATGAATCCAACATCTCTTGCACATTTCACATCATCATATTCAAACCCTACCCAAGACGAAGAGATGTACTCAACAACTTCAGTTTGGATAAATGGTACACTTGCGGTTATCAAACCATATGCAGTTACAATATCCACATCCGTTTGAGGTGAACCATATAATGATGCAGTTGGTGTTGAGCCTGTTCCATTTAAGATTGCATCCGATACGATTGCGAATGATGATGAGATTGTATTAAATACCGAAATGTTATCAACACTACCATCCGTTGCTGGTGATAGGTTAGAAACCTTAATTCCGTTATTAGTATTCAAACTACCAGTTGGGATGAATAGAGTTTCTTTGTTGATGATTTTCTCACTTAAATCTTTAGCGTAAACTAATGCATCAACAGTTTCAGTCAATTGATATCCCGTTGCTTGTGATGGGAATTTGTAGTAGTATTCACCAGCAGTTAATGCTCTTTGATTACCACCCCATCTTAAATCAGTTGCAACAGCATCTACGATGAAACCAGTATCTCTTCTACAACTTGCTTCGTTGTAATCTAAGTTTGGATACTTAGCGTTTACAAATGCGATAGTTTCGTTTTGGATAAACCCTCTATTCAATCTTAGTGCATCATATGTGTATTCAACCTCTACCGATGTAGTTTGGAATACAGCTCCACTTACGATTTCAGTTGCGATATTCTGAACGAAATCTATTGCTGTTACAGTTGGGTCTTTTTGTTGAGTTGATGATGGTACACCACCTACAATTGCCGATGATGGGTAATCGTAGTAGAATCTACCAGCAGTTACACTTCTTTCATTACCTCCGTAAAGTAAATCCGTAGCAACTGCATCTATAATGAATCCAACATCTCTCTTACAAGTGTCCTGATTGTATTCGAATGTATCCCACGATGATGAGATAAACTCAATCGTTTCGTTTTGGATAAATTCTTTGTTATTTCTTAACAATTCTACCGAACCACTAACATCAACCGATGCAGTTGTGTAAGTATATCCTCTTACGATGTTCTCAGCCATTCTACCAGCATATCTAATACCATCCAATGTTGGTACTAATTGTGAACCAGAGTTTGGTGATTTACTACTACTAATAATTGCAGCAGATGGGAATTCGTAATAGAACTTACCATTTACAACTGATGCAGATAATGAGTTATGTAACATATCTTCGGCTGCACCTGAGATAATTAAACCTACATCTCTACTACAACTTGCTTCGTTGTAAGTTAATCCACTCCAAGAAGAAGATAGATATGCGATTGTTTCCGATTGAATGAATGGAATATTATCCTTCAATAAGTTGTATGCTGCCAAAGTTTTAGTAGAATCCGATGGAGTTCCATAATCTTCAATAGTTGGTAGTGAACTTGTACCATTTTCTATAATAGTAGTTACTACCGATATCGATGATGAAATCAATCGTTGTTGTAATCTTCCACCGAAACTCGATGATGTGATTTGAGCAGTATCCGTTACTTTAATTAAGTTAGTGATATCTGAATTATTATATGTGATGGTTGGTAAAGTACTCACACCATTATCAACAATATTCTCGATAATACCCACACTTTCGTTTACCTTAACAATCTCAACCGATGAACCACTAAGTGATGAAGTAAATTGATTTGTATCAGTTACTTTAATGTGGTTTTCAACATTTGTTTCTAAAGTTGGTAATGAACCAGTTCCGTTTTCAATGATGTTGATTATACTACCAAATGAAGAACTTACAATACCAAATTCAGTATCAGTTGTATAAGTACCACTAGCCGTTACATATGAACCAGTTGTTAAGTTTTGAGGAACATCCAATGTATCATCATACCATTTAGCCAATGCAAATGGGATATTATCAACACCATAACGAATAATATCATTGATAAATCCTACACTACGAGTTACATAGGCTGATTCAATATCACTACCACTTAATGATGATGTAAATTGGTCGATATTATTTACCTTAATCAAACCATCTACATTACTTTGTTTAGTTGGTAGGTATGATAATCCACCTGAGATAATTTCAGTAATTGTATTTATAGAACTACTAATTTCAGTTTGATATGAACCACTCAATACAATCGATGATAACGATGAACTAAACTCAGTTACTCTGATATTACCATCGGTATTTGAAACTAATGAAGGTGATTCTAATGTGTTATTTACAACAATATTAGTAAGTAAACTTTGTGCATATCTAATACCAGCAATAGTTTCCTCCAATTGAACATCGGTTGCCAATGATGGGTATCTATAATAGAAATCACCACTCTTAACACTTCGTTGGTTACCACCCCATAGAACATCAGTTGCCACACCATCTAAGATATGACCAACATCTCTTCTACATTTTGATTTATTGTAGTTTAAGAATGGGAATGCGTAATCAATGTATTCAACAGTCTCATTTTGAATGAGTGTTCTATTGTTTCTGATTGTATTCCATACCTCCAACTTATCAGATGATGGCAATTCTAATACCACATTCTTAACTATTTTTTGTACTAAGTTAGCCGCATGAACTATACCATCAATTGTTTCTATTTTCTGACCTTCAGTTGCATCTGATGGATATAACCAATAGTATTCACCAGCGATTACACTTCTTTCATTACCACCATATCTCAAATCAGTTGAAACAGCATCTAATATATGACCCACATCTCTATGACACTTATCTTGGTCGTATTCAAACCCTACCCAAGATGATGAGATGTATGAAATTACTTCGTCTTGAACTAACTCTCTATTTCTCTCAATTAGGTCATATACCTCTCTTCTCTCCAACGATGCAGTTACCAAAGTGGTATTCGTCATCATCTTATCAGAAAGTCTCTGAGCGTAAACTATACCATCAACTGTTTGGTTCAATTGAGAACCAGTAGCATCCGATGGATATCTATAATAGAAATCTCCAGCAATTACACTTCTTTCGTTACCACCATAGATTAAATCAGTTGTTGTAGCATCTAAGATGTATCCAACATCCCTTCTACACTTCACATCATCGTAATCAAACGAATTCCAAGAAGATGAGATGTATTGGATTACTTCATCCTGAATTAGTTCTCTATTTTCGTGTACTAAATTATAGGTGTTTATCTTATCCGAAGTTGGTTCTATAAATACATCACCATCTACAACTTTTTGAGTTATCTCACCAGCGTACTGAATACCATCTAATGTTGGGAACAATTGTGAACCCGTTGCTTGTGATGGATATTTGTAATAGAATACACCTGCATTGATACTTCTTTCATTACCACCATATACGATATCGGTAATTGTAGCATCTAAGATGAAACCAATATCTCTCTTACAAGTTGTTTCAGGGTAATCGAATGATGACCAAGAAGATGATAAGAATGTTATTGCTTCTTCTTTAATAAAGTTTACATTACTTCTAACAATTGTTTCAGTATCCAATCTATCTTGAGATGGAGAAACAAATGTGTTATTTGATGCGATATTTTGTGCTAATCTACTTGCGTATCTGATACCATCTAATGTTGGTATTAGTTGTGAAGCAGAAGTTGGTGATACACTACCCTCTACCGTTGCCGATGATGGGAACTCATAGTAGTATTTACCATTTACAATTGATGCGGAGTAGATATTGTGAATTAAATCTTCTGCAGCACCACTTACGATATATCCAATATCTCTACTACAACTAGCTTCGTTGTATTCGAATGTTGACCAAGATGATGATAAGTAAGCAATAGTTTCCGATTGAATGAAATCAATATTTTCCTTCAGTAGGTTATACCCAGCAACAGTTTGTGGGGTAGTTATTCTACTTCCGTATAATGATGCAGTTTCATATGAACCCGTTCCGAACTCTACCATTCTTGCTACAATCTCAAACGATTCTGAGATGAATTGTACATCTGTATAACTTGCTGAGATTGATGATGTTGTAAATTGAGAAACATCACCAACATAAATCAACTCATTAGTATTATCCGTTTGAGTTGGTAATGAACCTGTTCCATTTTCAATAATATCCAATACAATAGCAACCGATGATGAAATCTTAGAAAGTGTTTCAGAAGAACCACTCAATGAAGATGTGATTTGTGCCTCACCACTTCTCTTAATTAAACCATCAATATTTTTAACAATCGTTGGTGCCTCAGAACTTCCACTTTGAAGTATATTGATTACAGTACCAAACGATGCACTAATGTTATTTCTATCATTTATGGATGAATTTATAGATGATGTATATTGAGTAGTTTCGGAAATCTTAATATTTCCAGCAGTATTCAACACCTTCTCAAACTCACCTTTGGTAGGAACATAAACATATTCCTGCTCATCAGATAATGGTAAACTATCTACAATGTTGATTACACCACTAGCTGAAATATTATTTGGATTCACATAGTAAAGTGTATCAGGTGTATCCACCAATGGAGTGAATGTAATCGTTCCAAATGTGATACCATTATTTACCAACCCAATACTTTCATATACATCAAAGGTAGTACCATCGGTTCTCTTAGTTTTAATTAAGAAAGGTCTACTAATTGTACTATCTTCCTGTCCCATATCATTGATTGAGAAATTATACATTTCTCCCCTAACCAATGTTAGTGTTGGGTCTTTGATTGAACCTTCGAATGAACCAGTATCTTCACCACCCAATTTCCAACCATTTCTACCATCGAAATATTGTAATTGAGCTTGATTGAAGTAGAATGCTTCTTCATCATTTGCTAATGATATTACCTCAAAGTAAGATGATGAATTAGCTGAACCTGATAATTGGGTTGAACCACTAATACCATAATCAATGATATCAATCACAGTTCTAAATGATTCAGAAATCTCAGATGATAAATCCGATGATGCTGTTACAGCTGAAGATGTGTATTGTGTGTTATCGTTGAATTTGATTCCACCATCAACATTAGTTACCTCAGTTACATCATCAGGTAATATGGTACCAATCGTAGTTGTAATTAAATTATCACCATATGAGTTCTTAGGTGTACCAACTTGTGATATTGGTAATCCGTTATATGCCAATCCAATTGTCTTATCGGTTTGAACTGAACTTCCACTTTCGATAATTTTAACAACTACATCAAATGAATCCTCAATCTGCTTACCACCTCTAATAATCAATTCAGTCAAATCTCTACCATAGTTGATACCTACGATAGTTTCTTCTAATTGATATCCAGTTGCTTGTGATGGGAATGTGTAATAGAAAGTTCCAGCTTGGATACTTCTAGCATTTCCACCATATAGTAAATCCGTTACAATAGCATCGGTGATAAATCCTATATCTCTAAAACACTTAGCTTTGTTATAGTTTAATTTAGGATATCTATAATTTACATAATCCAATACATTTTGTTGAATATATGTTCTATTCTCTCTAATAGAATTTACAATAGATAATTTAGTACTATCTGCTGATGTAAATTCCGTACCCAATACAATTTGCTCTGAGATACCACCTAAGTACTCAATTGCATCAACTGTTGGGTCTTTTTGTTGTGTCAATGAAGGTACACCACCTACGATTGCTGCCGATGGATATCTGAAGTAATATTCTGCAGCTACTCTACTTCTCTCATTACCACCATATATTAAATCCGTTATTGCTGCATCTAATATGTATCCAGTATCTCTCTTACAAGTTGTTTGATTGTATTCAAACTCACTCCAAGAAGATGATACAAATTCTACAACTTCATCAGCAATAAATTGTTTATTTTCTTCTAATAATTCTTTAGTATCTAATACTGCTTGAGATGGTGATGATAGTATAACCTTAGTTGCTATCTTTTCAGTCAATCTTGCAGCGTATCTGATACCATCCAAAGTTTGATTTAATTGTGCACCACTTGGGGTATCACCATCATTTGGAATATTTGCATTTGATGGTTGTTCTAAATAGAACTTACCATTTACAACAGATGCCGAATAAACACCATGTAATAAATCTTCTGCTGCTCCACTTACAATGTACCCAACATCTCTCTTACACTTGCTCTCATCGTACTCAAATGTACTCCAAGAGGATGATAGATATGCAACCGTTTCTTCTTGTATGAAAGTGATGTTGTTTTTAATCAAATCATATGCAGCAAGAACACTCGAAGCCGTTGATGGTGCACCATATAGAGATGCACTTTGATAAGAACCACTTCCATCTTGTAAAATCTCAGTTACAATATTAAATGCACCTGATATGTAAGTTAAATCATCTAAACTAGCTGAATCCGATGTTGAAGTATATTGGGTTTCTGAAGTTACTTTGATTGAACCACTTGTATTCTCAACTAATGTTGGTAAAGAACCTGTTCCATTTTGTACTACATTTCTAAGTATAGAAATTGATTCACTTATCAGAGTTGCCTCAGTTGATGTTGCTATTGAACCAGTATTTATGAATTGGGTTGTATCTGATATTTTGATACTACCACTCCAATTGGTTACCTCATTTGGCGTTACACCTACTCCATTTGTAATAATATTGGTTATGATACCATAATTAGTTACAATCGATTCAACATTTGAACTATCGTTTGATGATGGAGTTAGTGTACCATTCGTTACCAATTTTGGGTTATCAATATTCCACTCAAAATCAGGAGTATTTCCAGCTATCGCTGTTAGTAAAGAATCTTCACCCTTTTTGATGATATCTTCAACCAATCCAAATGATGAACTAACTTTTATTCTTTCATCTTCACCACCAGATACCGATGATGTTATGGAACTAATACTACCAGCTTGAATTCGTGCTTTAGTATTATCAATTACTTGTGGAGATTCTACTATATCGTTTGTTATTACTTTATCAGTAAATGATTTAGCATATGAAATACCATCAATGGTTTCATTTAACTGACCACCATTTACCTTTGATGGAACTTCACCATAATATAAACCAGCTCTAATACTTTTTTGATTACCACCATATAATAAATCAGTAGCTACTGCATCTAAGATATACCCAGTATCCCTTCTACATTTATCTCTTAAATAAACTAAGTTAGGGAATTGTGTATCTATAAATTGTACAGTCTCTTCCTGAATTAAACTTCTATTTTCAACAATTAAATCATATACCGATTGGTTGATTGAGGTTGGTGATACAAATGTATCTTTTACTATCAATTTTTTAGATAAATCTCTAGCCCATTCAATACCATCGGTTGTTTGTAATAATTGAGTTGTAGTTGCTTCGGAAGGATAATCATAGTAATATCTACCTGCGATTATACTTCGTTCGTTACCACCCCATCTTAAGTCCGTTGCAACAGCATCTATGATGTACCCAACATCCCTCTTGCATTTAACTTCATCATAATCAAAGTTTCTCCAAGAAGATGATACAAAAGCAATCACTTCTTCTTGAATAAATGGTTTGTTGTTTATAAGTAAATCATACCCATTTTCAATATCGATAGATGGGTCTACAAATGTAACATCACTTATCAACTTTTCAGCTATACCACCAGCATATCTGATTGCATCTAATGTTTGTTGTTTTTGTGAACCATTTACCTTAGATGGTATATCGTTATAAAACTCACCACTTCTAATAGATTCTTCATTACCACCATATAATAAATCATGAGCTGCCCCACTTACGATAAATGCAACATCTCGTTTACAAGTATCTTGGTTATAATCAAAATCACTCCAAGAAGATGATAAATATGCTATTGTTTCTTCTTGTATAAATGTTAAGTTACCCAATAGTGTATCATATCCATTTTGATAATCAATCGATGGATTTTGTAGTGAAGAACTCTGAACTACATCTGGTCCATAATCACTACCCAACTCCAATATTCTATAAACCGTAGCGAATGATGAACTCACTTTTGATTGTACCTCAAATGATGATGAGATATCTGTATTGTATTGTGGAGTATCGGTTACCTTAATATTATTAAAGGTAGATGAAGTAATTGCTGGAATTGGAACATCTTCATTGTTTAATCCAAACTCAACAATTTTTAATATTGTATTATATGAAGTGTTTATTAAATCTACCTCAGTTGTTGTTGCTGCATCCGAATCAGTATATTGGGATACATCCCCAACTTTCACCAATCCATCTATGTTATCTACTAAATCGTAACTAGCCGTAGCTCGGTTACCTCTAAATAGGGTTTCTTTTACTTTGGTAAACCTATCATCAATTATAGCTAACTCCGTAGAAGTTGCTGATACTGAACCTGTTATTTGTTCTCCATATGATATGTTCCAAACTGAACCAGTGTTGAATCCTCTAGTAGCAGATTTTGCTAATAATGATGGGATATCAGAAACACCAGAAGTTACAATGTTAGAAACCAATCTATATTCCGATTTTGCTTGCTCAGCAACTACATCAGATGATTTACCACTAATAAAATATTGTAACTCATCGGTTACCTTAACACCCCTATCGGTGTTTGGTACAAACTCAGGTATAGCGGATAATCCATCTTCAATAGTATCAACTATAATTGAGTAATTTTCTTTTACTCTATTAAATGCTTCAATGTTACCACCACTACCAGTTATAAAACGAGAACCAGATGAGTACATACCAAAATCACCAAATGAGGTGTTGGAGTTAAGTAGTACTGCTTGTCCACCATCTAATACTTTTACAGCATATGCTGAGAAGTTGGTAAAGAATGATACCAACTGAATAAATCCCCTACCAACAACTTGACAACCTACACCATTAGGTGCAATCTGAGTATATGCATCCAATACCATAGATGCAAGAGGTGAATCAGGATGGATTCTATTACCATCTACATTCAATCCACCACCACCTGCAGGAATATCTTCGTAGAGTTCCTTAAATGAGTTCTCCTGATTCGAAATCATCGAACAGTTCTGAACGTATGGTGATGTTGTGATAAATGCGTTTGGTGCGAATGAAATAGCGAATCCACTTCTAGCATTATCAACTGATGGGAATACTCTTAATCCCGCAAAGGTCATCTCAGCAAGGTAGTTACCACTATTTACCCAAAATAAATCTTCGTTTTCGTTATTGGCTACAACCTTCGTTACCCTTAATCCAGCTCCCCACACAGTTGTGTTTCTTGGAAGTTCAATTGGGTTATCTTCTCTATATGTACCAGCAGCAAGTTCGATTCTAAAACCAGTGAAATCATCATCAGGTAATCCAAATCTACCATCATCCCCAGCGGTTGCTAGTTCAGCTGCTTTCTTAACAGTCTTTAATGCAAATTGAGGTGTTCTACCATCATTGTTATCATCACCACTTACAGCAGATACATAAAGTGTAGAATCATTTGCTCCGAAATCCTCTGGTTTGATACCCCCAAATAGTTGAGTATCTAACGATTCCAACGATACCGATGCCGTTAAATCTAATGCCTGGTCACCAAGTACATTGATAGGTCCATCAACAGTAAGTGAACCAGTAATTTCAACTGAACCAGTTATATCAGATTTCTCATTTATATCATTTCCAAATGAAAAACTTTGAGATACTAATAAGGAGCCGGAAATTGTTACATTCCCAGCAAATGAGGTATCTCTAATAAAATCCTGTACCTCTTCGACCTGTTTTCTTGGTATTAATCTAGCCATTTCTTATTCTTCTATCTCAGTAATTTTTCCTTTGATTATAAAATCAGTCCTATCAACTTCAGTTGGAATACGAGTAATATCTTCTTTAAATATCAACCTAATTTCTTTTGAACCACTAGCATACTGACCCGTTGTTAGTTGGTTTCCTTCACCATCATAAAGTTCAACATCGTATTTACTACTATCTTGCTTTACGCTGTATAAGAATACATCAATATAATCAATTGCATTATCAACTTGTAAATCTTCGTAGGTGAATCTATATCCAGCAATATCAGGAATAGAACCACTCGTATCAGTTGGACCTAAAAATAAAGTAAAGAAAGTTTGAGTATCAGAATCCAACGATGCTGATGTTGGTTCAAACTCATTTATAAATGTATCTTCAATAACCTCCAATACGAAGTTTTTGAAAGATAATCTATCCCTCTTCTTTACACTATTACCCACATATATATTTGGTACAGGTCTACTCATTAGTTTATTGGTTCTATATCTCCTTTAATAAAAATTGAATCATCCTCCGCACTTAATGTATATTTGTTACCAAACCTATCTTCGGTTGGGAAATTTGCTTTTATAAGCTTTACATAAAAATCATTTCCAACTTGTTCATAGTTGTAATCCTCACTCCTTACAAAAACTTCACCATTTGAATCATCACCAGTAAATGATAAAAATACATCAAATCGTGCATGTGGTTTTCTTTTATCTCTTAATCGAGAATCCAATGTTTTGATTCTCATATTTTCTATTTTGAATACCCAATAAAGTGGATGATTGAATTCATATCTATCACCATTTTCTTTATTAGATGGAATACCCTCATACGAATTTGGCGCATTAACCTCTTTCATAATATTTTTTAATGTGAAGATATTCATAATTCTATAAATTTACCAGTTATTGAAATTTCATCTAACTCTTCCAAAGTATTTGTAATTTGTGCACCTTGCTCAAACACCAATCTTAAATCAAAAGTAAACAATATTTCATTGTTAGTACCATTAAATGTAAATGTATATGCATCTGGTGTGATAAATAATCCATTTATGTATACTCTAAACCAATTTTTGGTATCAAATACACCCACTAACTCTTGCGGTAAAATAGGTAACTCAACATTAGTTAATTTAGCCGTATTATCACTCACATAAACTGCATCTTTAGAACCCCTAATTGCTACAAAATCTATCACATTTTGGTACTCATTATAAATATTAGGATTTGTGAATGTTTCACCAGTTAAATCAGTTTCAATACCCCAAACTACTTTCTTTGGAGTGAATGATTTTTTAACCTGTGGCTTTTCATCATAAGTCTCAGGTAGTAAATAAGCATTAACCACCATTGTGAATGATGTTCTGATTATTCTTTCCGAACCTTCACCAACTTCTTGTTGATTATCAAATGAATCTATTCTAGTTCTAAATTTGTACCCACTTTCAGTTCCCCAATATCTATCGGTTGCATATTGAAATTGCTCCACAATAGCGTTCATATGTTCAGTAAACGATGTCCAAATCATAACCTCATATGTTACAGTTACATAATCAGGTACCGATACTTCATATTGTTCAAATGCCTTAGTTGCGTTTAGCTGTAAACTAAATCGTTCATATCTATTTTGTGCGGAATATCTTTTGTAAGCTGGTAATGTGTTTACATCTTTGAATTGAGCCATATTAGCATCCCTCTCAATGGAGTTACGCTTGAACATTACCAATGGAATCTGAATCTTTCCTCTACTATCTCTTAGGTATCCCTTTGCTCTAGCATTGTTCCATCTCTCAGCATTACCATACAACAAAGGAACTTTAACTTGAGTACCATTCTCCTCTACATCAGGTATCACAGTATCAACCATATATTGGGCAATGGTAGTATCAACATCGATGAGTTTAACACCTTTAGTGAACTCTTTATCAATACTCCTTTGTAGTGCTCTATTTGTTTCCCTTTTATTCATTAGATAACTCTCATTTCAGTTTGGATAGAACTTCTTCTCGTCATAAATGTAGAACATATGATTGAGAATTTCTCACCACTCTGTCCACCAATCAATTGGTCCTCTCTTACATTATCAACTTCAAAATATGCATCGTTGTGCATTATAATATCACCAATCTCTGGGTAGAATCCTTTACCTTCTAATGTAATACGATTAAAACGGAATTCTACATTCTGTCCGTTATCAGCACCAAATCCTTCGTAATTTACTGAAGTATCATCTCTTTCAATTACTGCGGTACATTCCGTACCTTGATAATATGATTTGTTTAAGGATTCACCATAGATGTTTGTTTTCACATCCTCAATTGCAAGTTTAAATAGTACCACAGTTGTTTCAATTACGGCATCTACTAACTCCTTTGAAAGTGATTCAAAAAATTTTATATCTCTATCTAATGCAAATCTTGGCATATTCTATTTCTTATCCGGTGTATATGTTTAATGGAACTTTTCTTAACATCTCTTGATGATAATTAGCTTCGTTGTTTCGAATTTCAAACTGATTCTTTCTACTTAACTCTTCTAAGTTTTCTCTCAGTTGTTCAATCAAAGCATCTTTTTCAGTTTGCGCTTCGGACCTCAAAGCGGCTCCATCTAACGATATCTCCGAACCAGGAATAGGTACTGAACTATATTTTTCTCTGATTGCTCCTAATAGTTCTTTAGCAAGAGCAAGTGTGTATTTTCGAATCCATTGCTTACCAACTGCGTTAATTGTAGAATATGGTATAAAATCATATCCAATATTTGAATAATCAGATACCACATCTGATGTTACGTTTGTTGAGTTTTGAATAAATTCATCTCTTACAAAATATTCAAACCACAACTTACCATTTGTAGTTGGGATTGGGAATATTTGAAGTTTATTATTTGTTATATTAAATGAGTGTGCTGATTTTCTGAATTGGTCATTGAATTCAATAGCTTGAATTCTCAACATATCTTCGAAGATTGGCATCAACATAAATTGTGCTGCTGGTGAGAATGAACCAAATCCAAACTCATCAATTAAGTTTAAGGTACCTTGTCCACTTACCGAATAAGGGTCAAAGAATCTATTTACAGCAGGAGTTGCTTCATGGAATACTGTTACCACATCTATACGATTACCACTTTCACTCACATCAGCAAATAAAGTATTTAAATCATATGTTTGTTGTCCCGATATTAAATCAATTGAACTCTTCTTAACATCCGTTTTACCACCAACACCTGCTAAAGTACCATAGGCATCAGAAATACCAATAAGTTCAGGTAAGTTTGTACCTTGAACCAATTTACCAGTATAATTAGAACCAGTTGGGTTACCCTTTAAGGTATCCAAATTATTTCTAATATTGAATTGATTTACTTGAGCAGAATACTCAGAAACTGCTTCCTCAAAACAAGCGTATAAGCTTTCATCAACCAATTCTACATTTTGTATAGGATATCCTAATCTTTTTGCAGTCCATTGTGCAATCTTAGGAGCTTCTGATGCGAAAACCGAATCTGTATCGTAAGTTCCGAATGGAGTATCTCCTACTGAGAACGATGATGAGCCAGGGTATATGTATTCTACTGCCATTTATTATTCCTCTCTTTAATATCTTATCTATAAATATAAAGAAAAAGAAGAATAGTGTTTTTAGTGTTGAGAATGGTTTTGTGTTCTTTGAATGAAAATGATTACATCTGCCACTTCAATATTGTTTCCACTTGCCGTAAGGTTAAATTGATTACCATTTGCTACAAAATCTGCATCACTATAATATTGGAATATTTCGTGGTAATAATGCCAATCCGTATTGTTTTTAAAGAAGAATAAATCCCTACGAACCCTATCGTATGGGGTAACTCCAATACCACTCATTGCTATGGTTACATGGTCTCCTTCGGATGGATTTGAAGATGCCCTCATTGTCATATTTATAGTAACAGTATATACATCACCATCGTTTTCTGCTTGGATTTTTTGTGTGGCTGGATTAAAGAATGGTACTGATGAGTGCATATGAGTTTCAATTGAACCAGAACCATTACAAGGTAATATTTCAGTATCACCTTCATCTATACTAAATGGAGATGAAGTTGTATAAGTTGTATCATCATATCTTGCCCAACCTAAACCACTATATCCTAAACCTTTTGGTATTTGGACTTGTTGTGTAGTGTTATCACCTTTGGTAAACTCTATTACCGAACCTGATATAGATGAACTTTGGAATAGTGATGATGAAAATGAGTTTCCATTTAGGGTATAATCACCAGTAATATCTACTGAACCAGTGATTTCAACTTCATCTGTATTAAACTCTACCACTTTTTGTATAGTGGTACTTCCAATAGGAGTTAGCCATATAGAAGATTTTGTTCCACCAGCAGAATCGGTAAAATCCTCTCTTGCTGAAATGTTAAATCTACCAATAGAACGAACAAAATCAGTTTCTCCGTATCCTTGAACTGCTATTCTAAATAAGGTATCATCATCTTTTACTGCGGAAGGTGAATCAACAGTTCCTCTACCTCTTCTACCCGCAATGAGTGGATATCTATCTTCCCCTAAACTACCAGTTCCAAATGAATCAATACTCATACGAGCTGATTCTTGTTCTTGGTTTGTTAAGTGTAGAAGTGTTCCGTTGAAGTTACGGGGATGTTCATTACCACTATCTGAACCAATGATACTCATTGCAGAACCAGTAACATAGACTTCATTACGAGTTGTAAGTAATACCCTACCACCACGTGTTGTTCTGAATACAGTTTTATCTATCTGGTCATTTACGATTTGGAAACCTGCCGTTGTGATGGATACATTACCATCTTTATTTGATATTTCTGCGGATGGGTCACCGGGTGTATCTGATTCAATAGAAATAGAACCTGATTGTAAATAGATTTCTCTAAATGGGTTTTCAGGTGTTCCTAATCTTGCACCTTGTGGTGTTTGTGGATAGATATCACCACCCAACTCCGTTGTTCCACTTACGAAAAGAGAACCAGTTATACGAACATCACCAATAAAATCATGCTTATCATCTACACTATCACCAAAGATGGTTGAACCACTATCGTATAAAACTGAAGAGGATACAATAGTTTCCGTACCAATTACTGTTAAATCTCCATTTATTGTGGTATCACCTAAAGTTGTGGTAAACCCATTGTTAAGTATCGTACCTATGGTTACTCGATTATTAGAACCCTCTCTAGCCAATGGTATCAAATCACTTATTGATGGATTTGTAGTTAATGGTAATTCGGTTATTCTTCTTGGTTTACTCATATCTCTTGTAATAATCCATACTCATGCTCACCCTCTTGAATGATTACATAGGAGTTTTCTTGCAGAATCATTCTATTAGTTCCCAACTTTCGTATGGCCTCTTCTAATACTTCTTGTGATTGGTTTTGAAATATATATGCGTTATATGCCTGAACGATTTCGTTTATCGTTCCATCGTTTTTATGATATTTGTAATATTCGAACCAATCCATTTGTGTATAAATATAAAGAATTTGAAGAAACTTATTTTGCCTTTAAAAATCTTCCGTTTTCATCTTTTTTGAGATTCCTACTCTTTAACCACAGCCTTCGTTCTTCATATAATCTCGTTCCTTCTTCGTTTCCATTCCTATCTATGTACCATTGTAGTGAGAATCTACCTTTTGCTTTTTCTTTCATAAGTTTAGTTGTGGTTTCTTTATGAGATTTACCATACATACCATTATTAGAACCCCCATTTATTATTTTCATTTTTTCAATAAACTCAGCATATTCTTTTGTATCTCGTCTACCTTCCCATCTACTACCACCACCACCATTATATGTATCATTGTATCCTTTACGAACCGAATCATATGCTATGATAAATTGCTCTTCCATTTTTTGTGAGTTTTCTGGCTCCACATCACATATAATTTCTTTAATCATATTATCCCATCCATATTTTCTAATGGCTCGATATAATGAGTTCTTTGCGTTTTTTGTTAATGCATTACATTTGTGTTCAGCCATCCTTCCATCAAAATTATTAGTTCTTCCAATATATACTTTTCCGTTTGGTGATTGTATTTTATAAATTACATCCATAGAATTCTAAATTTTTATATAAATATAGAATTTTATAGAAAAGCATAAAAAAGGGGGGAATTTCTTCCCCCCTTAGTTATTAATCTGAATTACTTCGGATTAGATAGATGCTAAATCTTTAACATAAATCTTCCCGTAGTACTCAGGGCGGACCATCTTCTTAGCGTATCTCGTCATTACCCCGCGACGCGGTGTGAAATTTTGAGGGTCATACACTAATGGAGTCATAATTAATGGTACATAAGGTGCGTAAACTGCTCCTGTTTCTAGGAAGTTTGAACCTCTAAATCCTAACAAGATTTCGTTTGAAGTCATGTAAGGGTTTTTGTACACAGTGTATCTATTAGCGATAGAACCAACTTGCGTTACACCAGCAGCGAAAGACATTGCATCTTTATCAGCCGATACAGTAAATGCAGGGATTGATTCTAAAATAGTACATACATCAGGAGAAGCAACTACGAAGTTAGCTCCACCTCTTAAAGTCAATTGGTGAATCTTATTAGATACTTTGTTTAATTTAGTACCCAATGTTTGGAACCAAGTGTTCTTTTGGTAAGCAACACCAGATGTTCCAGCAGACCATGCACCAGTTGCAGAGTTGTACTCTTCACCGATTGTAGCTGACCAGTACTCAGTTGTTAAAGCGTTTGATTTCAACATATCTAAGATTTCTAAATCAATCTCTAATGAGATGTAATCAGATAACATAGATGTTAATTCAGCTTCAGCATCGATTGAGTGGTAAGCGTTCAAATCTTGCGCTAACTCAGGAGTCCATACAGCCTTTAGTTTTCTTGTCTTAGCAACAATTGCTTCAGACTTCAATTCTAAATCAACTTCTGGAATTTGTAAGTCAGTACCATCATTGATACCAGCAGTACCAGTACCTTTTAATGGGTCTTGGTCTTCGAAATCTCCTCTATCGTAATCAACAGGAACAACAGTGAATCCTAAAGTAATTGCGTTACCTGGAACTTCTGCTGAAGAAGAAACAAAGATTACTGGGTCAGTACCATCGTTACCAGCAAATGCACCATATTGTACATCACCTACGATATCATCACCAGCAACAGTGAATGAAGAAACTGCATCTAAATCAGCGTTAGCAGCATCACCACCCATTGCTGAAATATCAATAGTTACTTTCTTAATTTGACCTGCAGCAACTGAAGCAGATAAGTTAGAATCGAATCCTACTTCTGCCCAAGATGCAGTAGCCCAAGTTTGCTCACCTGTTGCAACTGTATCAGATTGATAGTTTACTGAGTAACCGAATTTTCCATCTCCGTAAAGACCTCTTTCAGCTGCATCAGTTGTACCAAACTTAGCGTTAGCAGAACCACCGAATAAAGATTCAGTTGTAGCTCTACCAGAGTTAGTACCACCATATTTAAAATCTAAATAGAATACAAGACCTGAAGGTAAGTTCATAGGTTGTACACTAACGAATTCTTTCGATGCAATCTCACCGAATACTCTTCTTACTAATGGAAGTGCAACACCACTCCACTCTTCTGAACCAGCAGTTGTACCAGTTGAAGTTGCTTCATCAAGCAATTGTTTTGCTTGGTTTTCTAAAAGAACAGACATTGCGCCTTGCTCTTTTTCATTTAAACCTTCAAGAAGTCCAGTAGCTTCCCACTTACCTTTAAGTTGACGTGTTTCGTTCAACATTACAGTTTGTGGATTCTTTCCTTCCATTAGTTTAGATAAATCAAAATTTGCCATTTTATTTTTCTTTTTTTAATGTTAGTTATTTAATGTTAGCCAATTGTTTAAATCTAGCGGCCAACTCATTTGTGTTCTCAGAAATGATTTGCTTAGTTGGTGCAGTTGAAGCAACTGGTTTAGAAGCACCTTCCGATACTACTCTTTTAGTTTTCTTCTCAGCTCCGGTAAAGTTCATCGATTCTGCTAACGTAGCGTAAACCAATTTTACCTCTCTAACAGATGATGTTCTGTCTAAGTTTTCTACAACTTTAGTTTTTTGTTCGTTGTTCAAATTATAAGAACGGAACAATCTATTAGCGTACAATAATTTTGCGTTAAGAAGGTTTACTTCGTTGATTGTAGATTGAAGTTGTTTAACAGTATCTAAAGCTTCTGCTAATTCTGCCTCTAATTCAGCAGTATTATCTTCAACTTCTTCCTCTTCGTTTACTTCTTCTTCATCATCTCCGTATCCCATCTCTCTTAGAATTTCATCTAAGTCGATTTCATCATCTAATTCTTCTTCAGAATCTTCTCCGTGAAATTCCTCTTCATGAGAGTCCATTTCATCTTCGATAGCTTCTTCTTCTTCATCAGATACCTCATCTTCCATTTCTTCTTCAGAGATTTCCTCTTCAGAATCCATATCCATTTCCAATTCTCTAATGATAGATTCCAAATCTAACTCATCTTCATCTTCCATTTCTTCATCCATTTCCATTTCCTCTTCTTCGTGGTAGCCTTCTTCGACTTCCTCTTCATCAGATTCCATTTCTTCTTCTTCCGAAATTTCAGCATCATCTGCGTTAGTTGGGTCCTCAATAGAGCCTTCACCTTCTTCCAATTCATCTCCTACCTCAGCAGTCTCTTCCTCAGATTCAGGTCCTAGTTCTGTGTGAGCATCACTTGCTTCAGCTGAAGGTTCTTCGTTATCACCATCACCAATATCACTTGAATCAACTTCATCCATTACATCTTCTTCTTCACCTTCCATTTCAGCTTGTAGCTTCTTAGATAGGATAGATTGAAGTTGTGGAGTGAAAGCTTCTTCTAATGCGATTTTAGCGTTAGCAATAGCAGTTTCTCTTACAGCTTTGGCATCAGCAATTGCTTCTTTTAACAATTTTGAATTTGCCATTTTACTTTTACCTTTTTTAAATTTTCTGAAGTTATTTGGAGAACCCCAATATCGAATAGTTGTAAATTGGTTGTTCGGTCACTAAACATTAAAAAGTTAGTATTCATAAACCAATCAAACCCACATGAGGTGGGTTATTGTAGGAATAAATATAGTAAAATTTAGAAAACACTAAAAAATATATAGTATTTTCTTTAGTTTTTTTATATAGGGCACAAAAAAAGGTGGATAAACCACCTTTTTCTTTTATTTTTTAATTGTTCGTTCTAACTCTTCAGCTGCACGTATTGTATCAATAAGAGCTACATTAAGTGGAACATTACGATACTTAGCAATCTTTTTAATTGCCATCATCACAATTCTCTTTTCTTCGGTTGATGCTCCTTCGTTTACTGATTCTTTTATGTTGTACTTCTTTTGAAGTTTAGAAATCTTACTCATTACATCTTTAAGATATCTATTATATAATTGAGCCTTTTCATCTTTCAAATCAGCCATTGCCAATAAATCTTCATCAGATGCTTTCTTTGCGAACTTAGGTCCAACATATCCTGGCATATTTTTTCTAAGTAAATTTGCCTTTTTAGTATCTACTTCGTTTACTACCGATTCATTTTTAAATGGATTAAATAAACCTCGCTTACTTACTTCCTTCTCAGTAGATGGTGCAACCTTTGCCTTAGTTTGATGTTTGAATTTAATTGGATTGTATTTTTCCAACTCATCAACATCTACATTACCATCAGCATCAGTTTTAACTTCACCATACTTATCATCACCTATTCTTACGATACCAACAGTCTTAGTTCTTGTATTATAAACTAAATCATCTTTTTGAAATTTACCTTCGTTTACTGATTCGTTCTTAGGAACACAATTCGGAACTTCTTTACCATCCTTCATTTTCATTCCTACCATTTCATACCCATCCCAACAAGGATTTTCATCTTCGTTGATTGATACTTCGTTCATTTCAGAGATAGCTTGTTCTCTCATTATCTCCCTTACAATGTTTCTTAGTTGTTCTTTCATTTTCTTTGGTAATCCTTTATGTGTTGTTGATGCGAAATCTTCAATCTCTTTTTCACTCATTCTATCAGCGATTGCTTTAATTTCATCCGAAACTTCCGAAGAAGGAACTTCTCCTCTTTTGAATGCTAATGCTAAACCAAATAGTTTTTGTTGTTGTTGAGATTGTGCAGGCATGGTTCTTAGATTAAATCGGTTAGTTTAGTTGATTTACTTTCTTTAATCACCGATTGTAATTTTGATGCCAAGTTTTTAAATCCATTCATCTTTAAATCGAATGCGATTGAATCTAATGCATCTCTACCATCCCAACTAGCTTCGTTTGCAGCAGAGATTCCTAAATCTTCAGCATCACTATCTGGTTCACTATATACAGAATCGTATTTAGCTCTGATAACTTTCATCTTCTCAGCATACTTAGGGTCATTCATACTTGGGTATTCAGGTTTCTCAGCCATTTCAGGTTTCCCTTCTAAATCTGCAACTAATTGCCTTGCTTCACTATGGAAGTTAGCATCAGTTAATGCAGCAACTGCAGCTTGAGCCATTTTCTTTTTGTATTCATCTTTACCTAACTTAGCAGGAGTGATACCCATTTCCTTAGCCTTAGCACGAACCTTTTTGTTTACTTCTAAGTTACCAGCCCTATCACCAGTTGAATCTTTAGTAGGTTCTGATTTAGGTTCCTCCTTAGTATCAGGTGCATCATAACCGGTATCTTTAGAGAACATATTTGGTTTATCACCTTTAGGTTCATCTTCACCACCATTCTCATCTTCAGGTACTTCGTGAGTTCCAGCTTTTACAGCCGCATCTCTACTATCTTTGTTTTTGAATACTACATTCTTACCACTTTTAGTACTAATTGCGGTAAACTCTTCGTTTAATAAGTCTTTTAACTTTATCATAATATTATTTTTTCCCAAGTCTTTGTTTCATTGTATCCACATCCATTTCAGATATTTCATAATATCTACCTAAGATGTGTCCCATATCCTCATATAGTGAGTGTAACCTTTCATCCAATGCTCTAGCTTCAGCAGCTACTTTATTGAAATCATTATCCATTTTTTCCAACTCTTTCATATTTCTTTTGATGGTTACTTTATCAAACCAATCACCAGCTTCAGAAAGTGTTAAAGTTTTTGCTGCTTCTACAACTCCAGCTAAAGTTTCAGCAGTTTCAACAATATCAGATTGCCTCTTCATTTCTTCTTGGAATCCTTTGTAAGTTGAAATAATTTCCAAAAAATGCTTTTTAACCTCAGTTGCTAAAGGTCTATTACTATCCAATGATTCCGAGAGAGAAAACTTACCATCTACGATTTTTACATCATTGATGTTAGTTTTTCTAATATCATTATATCCTTTGGATACTTTAGTTCCTTGTTTGTTCTCAACTTCTAAAGTAAATTTGTTGTTGTGAACGTAATCATATATGTCAAAGTTTTTCTTACTCATTATCCTAATTCTGTTATAATTTCTCTCATTAAGTCTTGTGCTTTACAAAAATCCCCACAAACATCAGTACCAATTTTACTTACTACGGATTCGTTCATAGGAGTCATAAATGCACCATGTGTAGATGGATTGGATACAAAATCCCAACCTATTAGTTCGAAATCTTCACCAACTAAAAGCTTGTTACCTTCCATTGGTTTGGTAGAACCCATACCTCTTGATGAAATACCCAATAGGATACCAGCTCTTAATAATTCCTTTAATATGTTACCAGATGGAGTTGGTAAGATTTCAACTGTACCTACTACATCATTTCCTTCCCAATGAATCTCTCTGATATTGTGAGATACATTCTTTAGGTTGATAACCGAAGAATCAGGATGGTCTAATTCACCCAATGCTCTTCTTTCTTTAATAAGAGTTTCGTATTTTTTTACTTCTCTTTCTAATACTGCCTTTGGATACACTCTACCATTTTGGTTTTCTGCACCAGAACGTTGAAGGACACCTTTAACTAAGGTTCTACCAGATGAATCCTCATTCACCCTTCCTTCAAACAAATTTGTTTCAATCAATAGACCTTTCATAGTATCCTTATTTGTTATATTTCTTTAATAAATCTGCAAACTCTTTCTTCACCCCAGAAGATAATCTCTTATGTACACCAACTTTAGCCAACATACCAATTGCATCTTTCATTTGTGCGTTATTAATAGCGATACCAGTTCTGGTTTTAGCTAACATTGGTCTTTCTAAAAACATTCGTAATTCAAATGCCAATGATGGAGAAATCTTTACTCCCTCAACATGCGAACTATCACCACTTTCAACACTTCTCAATAAAGAAACTTTTCCTAAACGTGCTTCAGTTACTATTGATTCCTTTAAAGTTACTGGATATGTTTTACCATTAAACTCAAATTCAGTTTTACCCTCTTCTTTTGCTTTTTTAGCAGCGTTGATAAATGCTCTACCCTCAGTTACAGGCGTTGAACACCCCCCACATCCACAATTACATCCAGCTGATTCATTTACGGCTGGTTTGATTGCTAACATTCCTACTTTTGATTTAGGAACTTTTAATTTTTTAATTGCCAATAGTTTTGCGTTGTAAAGGTCTTTAGCTTCACCTTTTTTGATTTCAATTTTTTTACCTCTATGGTCAATTGCAATCCATCCAGCGAAGTTATCAGCTTCAGTTACTATTGATTCTTTGTTTATCTTCTTACCAGCTCTTAAATCTGCTAAATCATCAGCTTCAATATCACCATCACCATCAACATCCAATTCATGTTGGTCTCCTTTAAGAGCTTCATTCTTTTCACCCTTAGCGTTCCAAGCCGCATCAATTTTGTTGAAGAACTCTTTCTTTTCTTCATCACTCATAGATGGGATAGATTTTCCAGCTTTTTCTAATGCCTTTTTGAAAAATGCTTTGTAATCAGCTTCCTCAGCCATTACTGTTTTTATAGTTTCTTTGATAGTTTCTCTGGTAATATTCATAATTGCCAATTATATTTTATAATTCTGATATTGATGTTGAAATTCTATTTAACCTCTCTCTAATTTTATAGAGATGCTTTTGTGTTCGTTTCCATTGGTCCTCAGTTTTCATACCACTCTCTTTCTTAATCTTACCATACCACTTTAGAAACGTTTCCATTTCAGAAAGTTGTTTGTTGATACTGCTAATACCAACTCCGATTTTTTGCTTAGGAGTACCTTCGGATTTCCTTAATTCATGCCAACGATTTTCATCAACTCTTTTGTAACCAGTTGCTTTGTTAATGGCATCAATATAATCATCATCCGATTCATCATCTTCATCAGTACCATCCGTAGACTTAAAAGCGTTAGGAGTATTGTATCCAGCTATATCACCAGTGGTGGTTACTTCCTCAATATCCATTTCTTCATTTTGGATTTCTTCTATTAAATCCTCAATTAGCTTTCTTAGATTACTCATTAACTTTACTCTTTAATTCTTTGATTAGTTCGTAAGACATCATTAGTGATGAAACTTGATTATCTGAAACTTTTCTTCCAATCTTTGTACTAGCTAACTGAGAGATAGTTTCACTAAGTTTAATTTTAGTTACTTTATCACCAATCTGAGATTCGATAGATTTTAGTTCTTTTACGATAGAAGGGATTTCGTTTTCAATATATGATTTGAATCCCGTTGTGTTAGTTAAGTTATTGATGTATTCTTTCAACAACCTCTTTTGAGCTTCGTTTAAGTTTGAATACTTTTTGTTAAAGGTCTCAACTAATGTTTTATAAGTAAGTAATCGTAAATCTTTATCTTGTTGTTTGTAAGCCTCAATTACTTTATCTTTTTTAGATTCGGTAATCGCAGCAGGTTTTGATGTTATGTTCTCAATTAGGGTAATCTTTGAGTTAAATACATCCTTTACATCGTAGTTTTCATATCTCTTAGATTCAAAAACCTTATAGATAGATGCCAATACCTTATAGTTGGTAATTGGTGAAGATAAGAATTCATCCATATTGAATGATTCGTTAATCTTTTTGATAAGATTATACTTCTCCGATTGAAGTTGTTTCTGATTGATTCTACTATGAGCTTCATTTACAGTATCAATAAACTTATCAGCTCTTGATTCTGAATTGTACTTTTCCTTAGTTAAAAGTTCGTACAATCTTAACTCCTTATTAAGCTCGGTTTTTGGACTGAAAAACTCAGCCACAATTTTCTTTGCTTTCTCTGTGGTATCACCATTAAGAACTTCTAACGTAATTTGTCTTACGAGAAGTTCGAATAGAATCCCAGTATTCTTAAATTTTGAATGTTTTACCCTCTTCATTATATTTTTATCCTATAATAATATATCAATATACGATACTTTACGTTGTATATAAATATAAGTTATTTTTGATTTCCTAAATTTTTATTCATCAATCAAATTTGAATCATCTAAAAAGTCTCCGCCTTCACTCATTAACTTTCGTTTTGCGGATACTCCATTAACATATTCCTTAGCAAATTTACCTGCCTTTTTAGTAACTTTACCTTCGGTTTTTTTCAATGCTTTGTGATTCTCCTTTGCTCCTAACGGGTCTCTACCATATGGGTGTTTATCCTTACCATAAGTATTTCCCTCCCTTGGTCTACCACCTTTATCCTTTAAAGATGATTTAATTTCTTCCAACTCATCTTCTACATCAGTTGGTTCACTTTCCATTGCTGGGTCATTACCTTCATCTTCAATAGAACGATATCTGAATCTATCTTTCAAGTCATTAATCATTTGAGTTTTCTGATAATCAATTTCATCAGTACTCATATTAAAGATATTCTTATAAGCCCATTCCTTTGAAATCATATTCAACTGAGTAATATCAGAAACTAATCTTACTTTTTCACTCCAAAGGTTTACTTTCTCTTGCTCATAGATTGTAGATGGGTTTACCAAATCCAATTCAAAATCAACCATTTCCTTACCTTCGAAACCTTGTGCTGCTAAATGTGTTACTGCAATCTTAGTAAGTTCCGATATAAGAGTTCTTTGAATTCTCTCGATTGTTCTTGCAAATCTCACATCCTCTGCAGCAAGAGTTGCTTTACCATTTACATTCTCATCATATCCCAAATATGCTTTTGGAATTTTAAGTGCTGCAAATAGTTTATTCTTTAAGTAATCAATATCATCAATTGCGGTGTACTCTAATCCACCCAATGAATCAATTTCAGTACCACTATCACCACCCCTAACAGGTAAGAAGAAATCTTCAGTTAGGTTTTGGATATTATACTTTAAGTTGTAATCACCAGTCTTTTTATCTACAAATGGAGTTTTCTTCATTTTGTTGATAATCTTCTGCATATAATTATCAACTTCTTGTGGTGGGATATTACCAATATCAATTTTGAAAACTCTCTTATCAGGTGCTCTCATAATTCTATGAATCAACATAGCATCTTCCATCAAAGAAACTTGCTTCCAAATTCTTCTACCATTTTCAATCATTGCCTTTCCATAAGGTAAGAAGTTGGTATCTGATAATAATCTAAAGTGTACTACTTCATAGTTCTCATATTCACCTTTCCCATTTGGGTCATGGTTTACATTAAACTTAACATAGTTTGCGTTGTTTGGGTCGGTATTCTCCAATCTTTCAGTTTCATAAACTGGAAGTGGTTTTACATTTATAATACCCACTCCTTCTTGGATTTCTTGTACTAAGAAGAAATCACCATACTTAACCATATTACGAGTCCAAGACCAAAGGTTGAACTCTATGTTAAGAATATCATAGAAAAGGTTTTCTAATACTTCCTTTACTTTTTCGTTTTGTGTTTTGATTTGTACTACTTCACCGAATTCGTTTTTAAGAGTACACTCATCTGCGTAAATATCTAATGCCGATGAGATGATTGGGTCATTATCCATAGCATCGTAATCTCTGAATAATTCTCTACGAACTTGATGATAAGCCATTGATTGAGCTGCCATCTGGTCCCCATAAAAAGACCTTTGTAGTTTGGTGTACCTATCCCTTAAATTCATTAAGTTAGTACCACCTTGCTGTCTATCATCTACATCAACAACTTTTCTTTTTCCTTCCTTATCAACCGTTACGATTGCTTGGGTAGAAAAGAGTTTCGTTAATCGATTAAAAAATGAACTATTTTGTTCTTCTGCCATTCTATTTACTTTATCTTATAATCTATCTAAGATACGAAAAATTATTGAATTATCCTAATTTATTACCAAGCTTTACAACTCCAATACCTAGCTTTGTGTCTTGGGCCAGGTGAATCACAATTGTGTCTTGCTCTAAATGCTTTTTTTCTTTCTGGATTATCTTTCTTAATCCTCATAGTTTTTTCACCAGCTTTTTTAGCAGATGAACCACCATGTCCAAAGTTTACTTTTACAACATTTCCCTTTGGATTTTTTACATACACTTTGAACTTCTTTACATCACCATCCATTGGTTTATTAAGTTTTACCTTTCTACCTTGATATTCAGCTTCAGTAAGTTCCTCTTTCATATTTTTTAGAAAGTGGATAAACTCTTTCAAATCTTCACAGTTTTCAACATCATATTCTTCGATGTTTTCATCCAATCCTAATTTGAATTCGTTATAAAGTTCCTCTGAGTAATTCTCCATTTAAAATCCTATAATTAAACTTATACTATATAAATATAACAAAGATAATTTATAACCATTTTGTCAAATCTTCGAATCCATCTCCGAATTCCATTTGCCAAGGATTATCATCGTTGTTAGTTCCACCATATACCCCATTATAAGTATAAGTAGAAATACCATCAATAGCTCTTTTGGTTAAATCTACACCTTCTTGTCTTAATCTAAGAGCAGTATCCCTTACCCAAAGTGAAATAGCTAAACTCATAGTTAAATCATCATTATAACCTCTCATCGCTTCTGCTCTACCATTATTCCAAATAAATGTAAACAATTCATCGATAGTTCGTACTGAACGGATTGTGATTGATTTATCTCTGATATACTCTTCCAACTTTGAAATAATCAAAGGTCTAGTTCGAGAGGTAGTTGAGAAACCGGCTACTTGATTTCTATCTTGCGCTCGGTATTTGTTTGAGAATTGATTCTCACTATCCACATACTTCAAATCTTTGTTGGTATAATATAGGTTAGAATAGTTTCTATCAATTACTTGTTGAATACAAGCCCAACCAATGTTTGCGTTTTCAATTACCAACAATGCGTTGTTGTAATCCGTAGAAAGAGATACTAAGAAGTTTCCAAAATCTTTTGTATCTAATTTACCCTTATACTCAGCAACTTGCTCAGATGCCTCTATATCAATTACATGGCATGCGGAATAATCCGATGAATCACCCCTCGCAACATCGGCAACAACTATATATGATTTATTATAATCTGGATATGCCCACTTCCAAAGATTTCCATCAAACCCACCTTTTTCGATTGGGTCTTGAACATAGGTATCTTTGTAGAATTGTAAAAGTTGTGGGTCTATCACACTATCCCCAGAAGAAACGAAATCACAATCACATTCTTGTGCTGCTCCTTTAGGTCCTAATAGTGTTTCTTGTTCATCTCTCCAATCTTGGTCTCTTTCAGGGTGAACACTCCAATGTAATCTGATATTGTTGAATCCATTTGAACCTTCTTCAGAACCCACCCAAGTTTTGTGGAAAAAGTTACCCACACCATTTGGAGTAGAAAGGATAATTGCCGAACCCCCCGTTGATAATGTAGATTGAGCTGATACCCATATCTCTTCAATCTTATCGATAAATGCTGCCTCATCAAACACCAATAAAGATAGTGCTTCCGAACGACCAGCATCACCAGCAGCAGAAGTTGCTTTAATTTGAGAACCATTTGCATATCGTAATGATAGTTTGTTATCTTCAACAGTTTCCAACTTTAACCAAGATGGTAAGTACTGATTCATTACCCTTACTTTTGTTACCAAGTTTTTGGCTACCTCTTGCTTAGTTGCAATTACCAATACATTGTAATCTTGATTGAATAACATTTTCCACAAAGAGAATCCTGCGGTTAGTGTTGAGATACCAGTTTGTCTGGATTTAAGAATGATATTGTAACGATGGTCTTTAAAGTCAACTAATGTTTCCTCTTGAAACGGAAAAAGGTGAAAAGGAATTTTTCCTCTCACCGGATGTTGAATCATACAATACTTCTTCATAAAGTATATTGGGTCAGAAGCACATTTCTGATACTCCTGAGCTATAATTGCTTTTAAAGATTGTCTTTGTTTAGCCATAAATTATCCACCAGCGGCAAAGAACAAACTAAGTACCACACCACCAATTGTTCCCAATTTCCATAAGAAGGTATTTCGTTTTTGCCTTTTTAGTTCTTTTAGTAATTGTTTAGATTTTTCACTCTCTAAACCGAATTGTTCATCCTTTTTTTGAATAATACCTTCTAAATTAAGAACCTTACCATTTAAATTAGTAATAACACTATCCTTTAACACAAGTTTATCATGTGATAATCTTAGTAAGTCTTTAGTTTCTATCAGTTCTAATTTTAAACCATCAAAGGTAACTAAATCTTTAATTACCATCCTTACTATCGGAACTTTTAGTTTCACCACCGAGTCCCTTTTGGTAACGGTTTGTGAAAAACTGGATAAGCTCATCGAAAGTAAGAACATCAACATTATTGACTTTTTCATTCGTTTTGTTTTTTATTGTAGTGATGTTATTTTGTACTTTGTTGATATCACTATCAATTAGTTCTATTTCTGAATGTAACGATTCTATTTTGGAATCCAACTCATCGTTGGCTATTGCGATTGAATCAATATCACTTTGAATCATTTCAATCTTTTCATCAAATGCAGCAACATCCGTTTGGATATCATGCATTACCATTAGATTGTATCCTACAAATCCTAAGATAACAATCAATATTAAATATATTTTTGTATTACTATTCATCTTATAAAGGTTGTACTAATTCGTAGTTTTTATCTTTTAATAGTTCATATGCTGCGTTTCTCTTTTCAATAACCTCTAATAATTCTTTCTTACCCTTTTCGATATCACCTTCCAATTGTTCTCTTAAAAAATCGGTATCTACATTTTGTACCCACTTTTCAACTGAACCATCTTCATTTACAAAAGTATGTATGTTATTGACTTCACCTAATGCCTCAGTCCATTTATATAATACCTCAGTACCATATACAGCCATATTAGAATAAACTTTATATTCATTATAAGCTTCCCACAATCCATCTGTTTTGATGATTTGTTCTTTCTCAGCTAAACACACCGAACAATATCCTGATTTTTTGATTAGAGTCTTATCGGTTGGTCCGTACTTATTCTTTTTACAAGTATCTGATTTACATTCCGATGTTTTCTCTAAATACTTTCTTACCTTTGAAAGTTCAGATGATGCCTTTGATTGCTTTACTCTACCATATGATTTTTCTTCCCAAACTACTCCATCTTCTTCCCACTTATCACCAACATTACGTTTGGTTTCTTCTTTTACATCGGATAGAGAAATTTTAGTATCTTTTTGATACTCACCAGTATGAACCATATCAACCAACTTTCTACGAGTTGGGTGCATGAACTTTCTTTCAAATTTTTTATCTGCCATAACTATCTTATATATTCATATATATATATAAGTATTGTAATTTATACTATTCGTAAAATAATCCCAATATCTGATTAAGAGGAGCGAAGGTTCCAGTCAGTTTGAAAGTCTTTCCATTGTATACAAATACAATACCCTCATTAGGAACAATCTTATCTTTACCACCGATTGCGTTCAATCTTTGTAGTTCCAATTTAAGTTTGTTGATTTTCTTTTCATCGCCACTCTTTTGAACATCTTTGATAGTTTTATCCAATCTCTTCTTCATATCCCTAACTGCTTTATCAGGGTTAGCTGCAAGTACTGAACTCATAAAAGATAGAATATCTGCACCTACACCTAAGAAGATATCTTCAAATGGTCTGATGTTATCTTTAGCAATCTTAGCATGGTCATTCTTATCAATTCCCTTTGCCCATTCTAAAGTTTTCTCATCACTAAAATTCTTCTTGTCTAAACGGAAACTCTTATCATAGAATGCCCATCTTTTTACCAATCCCATTAGAGTTCTATTATCTAATTTTGTTGGTGATTTTTTAGTTACGAAATCCATCCAAAAAGCTTGGTGGTAATCAGCGATTCCATCGTTATCTTTTAGTTTGAATTTAGATTGTAGTTTTGATATTTGTGAATTATATTTACCTTTCAACTTACTCAAATCTTTTGATTTAGGTAATTCGTTGATTGGTGGTCCTTGAATCGTATATGCTGATTGTACATCTTGATTCACTTGCTTAATCATTCCCGCAAGGATTCTTGCAGCCGCTTGATTTTCTCCAATGGCAACTCCTTCCTCGTTATATTCCATAGTCCCATGAAATACAAGTAATGCTTGGCCATAAGGTATTACGTTTACTGAAGTTGGGTAGATAACTTCTAAGTTCATAAAACAACTTCCACCCTTAAAGATTTTTTCTCTTTGTTTATCAGAAAGTGATTTGATTGCTTTTGATAAATCGTTCATAGCGAAGTTGTATGCTTTTTCCAATTCACCTCTACCAGCAAATTTAGTAGCAACTCCGTTTATATCTAAAGCGTTCTCACCTTTATTCTTTAAGTGTCCTTTGTTTCTCGCAGCAACTAATCTA
>Ga0209137_1000335_pt1 | contig 51702 bp, 45 predicted proteins | sample SaaInl5LU_22_DNA_FD_184642 | JGI IMG/M metagenome (GOLD analysis project Ga0209137, IMG submission 184642) | Marine microbial communities from expanding oxygen minimum zones in the Saanich Inlet - ESP_105LU_22_DNA (SPAdes) (version 2) | ecosystem: Environmental > Aquatic > Marine > Intertidal... | reverse complement strand
GAGGGATGACATAGCAGCTCTAATTACGCAATTTGTCACATTATACCCCTATAGTAGAATCCATATCAGAACAAAATAACTATGTGGCCTAATGGTTTATTGGCTAATAACAGGGGTTTTTGTGGCAAAATTGCGGTAATAGCCATATTTAATACTTTGAGTTAAAATGATGTTCTCTAACCTTTTGGTAACCACTCACCCCTTCATGGAGTCTCGATGAAAAATCCCACGTTCTTCAAACGCCGCCACTTAGCAACTGCAATTGGCTCCGCGCTTTTACCGGCCTTAGCCGCACAAAGCGTGTTTGCGCAGCAGCTTGAGGAGGTTGTAGTAACCGCCACCAAGCGCGCAGAGAGCACCCAAGACATTGCCGTTAGCGTGACCGCACTGACCGAAGACACTCTCGAGCAGTTTGGTATTTCAAATTTCGAGGACTACCTGATCCAACTTCCAGGTGTAACAGCCGGCGGCAGCGGCCCCGGGCAAAATACCATTTATATCCGTGGCATAGCATCTACAACACCAAACCTCACGACGGCGGGCGTAGCAGGCCTCGCGCCCAACGTGGCACTGTATCTTGACGAGCAACCGTTATCTCAGCCCGGACGAAACCTCGACGTCTATGCGGCCGATTTAAATCGTGTTGAAGTGTTAAAAGGCCCTCAGGGCACGCTGTTTGGCGCTAGCTCTCAAGCGGGCAACGTGCGCCTCATTACCAACAAGCCCGACTTCAGTGAGGCCTATGGCAAGATCAAAGCGGACGTCTCCTACACCGAAGAAGGCGAAGAAAGCACGCGCTTTGAAGCCATGTATAACCTACCTGTATCCGACAGCGTTGCTCTGCGTGCGGTTATCTACAGAGATGACCAAGGCGGCTGGGTAGACAACGTTGCTGGCACCATTTCTGCGGCTGAAAGCGCACGTTTTCGTGATGCCGGTTATGTGCGAACCAATGGTGTGCCAGTCTCGGCACGTCGTGCAGGTCTCAACTCGGCCACCTACATAAACAGTCTTCCCAGTGAAGTGGCATACACGAGCGCTCGCATTCCATTTGACCCCAACGATCCCAACTCTTTGGTTGAATTTCGCGAGGCTAATAACGAAGATTTAGTCGAAAAAGACTTCAACGACACTTTGTACACCGGCGCTCGTATTGCCGCCCGCATTGAGGTCAACGAAGACTGGAGCGTGCTTTTAGGTGCAATGACACAAGAATTGGAGTCCGATGGCACCTTTACAGCAGACCCCACACTGGGCACAGACTCACCCAGCATTCAGCGTTACAGCCCCGACAACCTTGAGGACTCGTTTAATAATTTCAATTGGACGGTCGAAGGTCGTATCGGTGAGCTAGATATCGTTTACACCGGCGCCTACACCGAGCGTGAGACCGATCAGATCGTTGACTACACCGATTACATGTTTGTCGGACAATATATTCCCTACTACATCTGTGACGCCTCAGTGAGTTATCCCGAGTACAACTACTACCAGGAAGGCGCACCGTTAAACCAATCTTTTGGTACCTGCTATGAGCCCGATTTGTATGCTCTGAGCTATTCGGAAACCGAAGTGACCACCCATGAATTGCGCTTCAGTACTGATCAAAGTGCAGATATGCGCCTGACCGCAGGTGCCTTTTACAGCGACCTTCAATTAGATGAACGCGTTGATTTCAGCTACCCCAGCGTTAACAAGATCAATTTCTTTGACTTCTATGACGGCTCGGTCACAGACGCGGTGCCCAACTTTCCATTCCCGGGCTCCGTCATCACAGAGGAAGGTCCCTACCCCAGCGATACCGTTTTCCGCAATGACGTACGCCGAAGCGATGAGCAGTACGGTATATTCGGCGAGCTGAGCTACGACTTTAACGAACAGTTCTCTGCTACCGTTGGCGCTCGCTACTATGACGTCCGCGTTGACTTAGAGGGTGGTGCCAACGCAACCTTCTGTAACCCCTTCTTCGCGAACGATCAGAACGCCTTCGGTACCAATATCACCGATCTATATGATGGTGACGGCTCACTGCGTTTCGTAGGTGATTGCTCCGCGGGATCGCAACTGCGCCTAGAGTCGGGGATTACCGCTGACGAGGCTTATGCCCTTTTTGAAGCGGCAGATCCTTACAGTGTTGACCGTGGTAAGTACGTCAACGGTCCCAATGCTATTAGCCGGGCCGAAGTAGAGGGTTTCGTCCGCGCTATCGATGCACCCGACGAAGCCAAAACGTCCGGCACCATCGTCAAATTCACACTAAACTATACGCCTAGCGATGATGTGCTGTGGTACCTGACTTATTCAGAAGGCTATCGGCCGGGTCTCCTCAATCGCCCCGGCGGCGCTGCGGGTCCGGGCACTTACTCAGTACCCTTCGAACTCTCCAGCGATGACGTCACCAACTATGAGCTAGGCTGGAAGGCTGACCTCATGAATGGCACGTTACGTTTCAACGGCAGTGCTTTCTTTGTTGAGGTTGAGCAACTACAAACCACCATTTTCGACCCAAGCATTGTCAACCTATTCTTCTCCGATAATGCAGCGAACGCCGAAGTTATGGGTGTAGAAGGTGAACTGACCTGGTTGCCACAGGCCCTACCGGGGCTGATTGTGGGCGCCTCATTCTCCCTACTTGACACTGAGATCACTGAAGTTCTTACGCCGACGGATGACGTACGTAAAGGCGATAGCTTAGCGTTCGCTCCCGAGCAACAGTTCAATGCCAACGCGCGTTATGCATGGGGCTTGTCCAGTGATTTGGACGCGCACGTGATGGCGAACATTGCTTATTCTGCAGAATCCTACAGCGACATCATCACCATTAACCGTGACAGGATTCAGAGCTGGACGATGATGGGCGTTTCGGCGGGCATATCTCATCAAGATTGGGATGCAACACTTTACGTCGATAACTTGACCGATGAGCGAGCCGAATTATCGCGTAACTATGTCAATGACCGACCCCGTGCGACCTACGCAAGACCACGCACTATGGGTTTGCGATTAAGCTATAAGTTCTAAGTAACTAGCGGTAAAAGCGGTACTCTAAAGCTCCCTTTTCGGGAGCTTTTTTTGATGGTGGAGAAACTAGTGGAAGCGGAACTCTACGAGCGGGCGAAAGAGGCAATAAAAGCAGGCGAGTACCGGCGAGCAATGGACTTACTGGCGAACGAGCCCGACGATAAAACTGAGTCGCTGTACTTGCGAGCAGTATGCCTTAGACGCCTTGAACAGCCCGACGAAGCATTGCGTCTTTTGGCGGCTGCATTGACTCTCAATCCTAAGCACGGTCGGTGTCATCAGGAGCGCGGACACATTCTCAGGGAGCAGGGGCAGTCAAGAGCTGCGCTTAGCGCCTATGGTCGGGCCACCCAAGAGAATCCATCGCTCGGTGCCAGCTGGCGTGGGCAGGCAGAGATTCTCTTGCAACAGGGTCGCATAGATGAAGCCAACCGGCTTAAACCCCACATGGAGCGGCTGGCCAACATGTCAAGGCCGTTGGTCTACGTGCTTGACATTCTGTCTCAGGGATTCGTTGCAAAGGCCGAGCAAGCCTGTCGAGACTATCTAAAGCAACACCCTCTGGACACGGAGGGTATGCGGCTATTGGCGGAGATCGCAGGCAAATTGAACGTCCTTGATGAGGCTGAATTCCTGCTTGAAAGCGCAGTGATGTTCCAGCCCGACAGCACGAGTTTAAAGATTGATTACATCGGCATCTTAAGAAAGCGTCAAAAATTACAGGAAGCCCACAAATACGCGTTCGAACTGTTTGAGTTGGATCCCAGTAATATCCATTTCAAGTCTCAGTATGCCGTCATCAGCATGCAGCTTGGCCAGTACAACACGGCACTGCAGCTCTTTGATGAGGTGCTCGCCGAAATTCCTGGCGAACCGGTCACCTTGACGTCAAAAGGACATGCTCTGAAAACAATCGGACGGACCGATGCAGCCATTGAGTGCTATCAGCAAGCTTGCCGTGAGGGGGTTGTTCACGGTGAGGCATGGCAGTCCCTCGCGAACTTAAAAACCTACCGATTCACAGATGCACAAATTCAGCACATGGAACGGCTGCTGGAGACCCATGCGCTGCGCTCTAGTGACAAGGTGTATCTGCTATTTGCACTGGGCAAAGCCTACGAAGATAAGGATGATCTCGACCGGGCGTTCGCCCGCTACAGTGAGGGCAATAAGATCAAACGAGCGGAATCTCGCTATATCGCGGAGCATATGACCGAGGAATTTGCCGAGCAGAAACATGTTTTCAGTCGGATTCAAAAGCGTTCGGGAGGCTGCCAAGCGGCGGATCCTATTTTTGTTGTTGGCATGCCTCGAGCGGGCTCGACTTTACTAGAGCAAGTGCTCTCCAGCCACTCGTTGGTAGATGGGACTCAGGAACTCCCCAATATTCTTTCAGCTGTTCACCAACTGCGGACGAGAAACAAATCCTTTGACCGGCTCAACTACCCACGCACCATCGCAGAGCTGACGGCTGAAGAGTTGCAGAAGTTTGGGGAGGATTACATTGAAGGCACCCGAAGTTATAGAGGCGAAGCGCCTTACTTCATTGACAAAATGCCCAATAATTTTCGTCATATCGGGCTCATAAAGCTAATCCTGCCAAAGGCTAAAATCATTGATGCTCGGCGTCATCCTTTGTCCTGTACGTTCAGTTGTTTCAAACAGCTGTTCGCGGAGGGCCAAGAGTTTTCCTATTCTTTGGAAGATCTTGGTCATTACTACCGAGATTATGTAGACCTCATGAACTTTTGGCACCAACAGTTCCCCGGCGATATTTTGCACGTACAATATGAAGACGTGGTCGAAAATTTAGAGTCTCAGGTAGAGCGTATTCTCGACTATTGCCAGCTGCCTTTTGAGGAAACTTGCGTGCGTTACTGGGAGACTGAGCGAGCCGTTAAGACACCGTCGTCTGAGCAAGTTCGCCAGCCAATCTTTAAGTCGGGCACTGAAAATTGGCAAAAATTTGAACCGTATCTTGAGCCCCTAAAAACAGCGCTTGGAGTCACACTTTCTAATTACCAAGGAGTCACCCCTTCGCTGATGCGGAGCCCTATTTAAACCGCTAGGTTTGCTTTTACTCAACAAGTGGTAACGCTATGAACGATTTACAGGATGAAGTACTGGTATCACTAAGGCGCATTATCCGTGCGACCGATTTGTACAGCCGAAAGCTCGGAAAGCGAACGGGACTAACCACGCCGCAGCTGGTGGTCATCCAAGCTATTGGTACCTTGCGCGACCCCACTGTGTCGGATGTTGCGAAAGCTGTGAGCCTCAGCCTTGCAACCGTAACAACCATCCTCAATCGACTCGAAGCCAACGGACTAGTTCACCGTGAACGCAGTGCAGTGGATCGTAGACGCGTTATTGTGACGCTGACAGAGAAGGGCGAGGAACTTGGTGCCAGTGCACCAAAGCCTCTGCAAGATAGCTTCGTCGATCGCTTCGTGCGACTTGAATCCTGGGAACAGCATCAAATAGTAGCTGCCCTTGAGAGGGTTGCCACCATGATGGATGCAGAAGAGTTGGACGCAGCGCCTATTCTACTGAGCGGTGAAAACGTCTTTTAAACCTGATGACAGCGTTCGTACGCTAACCTTCTGACTCAAGCCTTGAGATGAACGCTACGAGACGCGAATCGTCTCCACGATCGAGGAGAAATCACGAGAGCCATTACCCTCACTCTGGTGTGCCTTATATAGCTCAAGGGCCAACTGCCCAAGACGATTCTCGACACCAGCACTGCCAGCTACTTCACTCGCCAAACCCAAGTCTTTGACCATTAAATCGACCATGAAGCCGGGCTTATAATCGTTACTTGCGGGTACGTTGGGCATAACGTCCGGCCACGGGTTGTACACCTGCAACGACCAATTATTACCCGAACTGGCTTTCATAATGTTAGAGAGCACCGCGGGGTCCAAACCTTTTGCTGCGCCCATGGCCAGTGCTTCGCAGCTGCCTATCATGTGCACAGCTAGGAGCATGTTATTGACGGCTTTGGCGACTTGGCCCGCACCTGCGGGCCCAGCATGGAAGATTTTTTCCGCATTTCCCATGCCTTCAAGAATGCGCCTCGCTCGCTCAAATGCTTCGGCGCTGCCACCGCACATAAACGCCAGACTGCCGGCGGCAGCCGCAGCAACACCCCCAGAGACGGGCGTGTCCATGAAAGCGATACCAGCATCTGCGGCAGCGGCACCGACCTGCTGTGCAGTTTCACTGTCGATGGTACTGGCATCTAACGCGAGGGCACCCTTAGCCATATGGGCAAGCAAGCCGTCGTCACCGAGATAAACCTGTGCCACGTGCTTACCCGCCGGCAGCATAGTAATAACCACGTCAGCGCTGCGGGCGGCGTCAATCGCAGAGCTCGATGCCTTAGCACCCGAGGCAACAACTTCTGCCATAGCCGCTTCAGATAAATCGAATACGGTAACCGCATGGCCCGCGTTAATAAGGTTACAGGCCATCGGCCCACCCATATTGCCCAAGCCGACAAAAGCAACAGATGCCATAAGGTGTTTACTCCGGTAATTCCAAGACAGGCGCCCCTTCAGGCTCCTCAAAAAATTGGCCTATTAGCGCTTCGGGAACGGAACGAACGTCCGGGAAAGACCATGCAGGATTGCGATCTTTGTCCACCAACAAGGCACGAACGCCCTCGGCAAACTCAGGAAAACGTAGGACGTTGGCGCCCAGCCTAAGCTCACTGCGGAAAACCTCTGAGAGGCTCGCGTCACGGGTTTCATTCAGTTGGCGGAAAATCCAACACGCGGCAAGGCTCGAACCGTGCAACAACCCGGCCTTCGCTTTTTGTAGCCACTCATTCTCACCACTGTAGTTTTCAACCCGATCGACAATAACAGCCAGATCATCACCGGCCATCAATGAATTAATGTCACTCAATACCGGCTCGACCTGAGCAGCCGGCTGCTCGGCGCTAGGCGCCAAAGCAGACAGTAAATCGGTCACCGCTTTTCGATTGCTGTCGGCATCGTCGCTCCAGGCTTGGGCGGCCAACTGATTCACGACGGCTTCGCGCTGATCGGCACCTAAAAAGTGACTGCCCAGGCCCGCGAATAACGCATCTGTGGCATTAATATTAGCGGCAGTTAACGCCAAGAAACGACCCACTTGGCCGGGCATACGATTGAGGAACCAACTACCACCAACATCAGGGAAAAGCGCAATGGTAATTTCTGGCATGCCAATACGTGTGCGCTCACTCACCACGCGATGACTACAGCCTGCGAGAATCCCCAAGCCGCCACCCATCACAACACCGTGGCCCCAGCAGACAATAGGCTTGGGGTAGGTGTGCAATAAATAGTTCATTCGGTATTCGCGAGCGAAGAAATTCTCCGCGTACTCACAGGGACCGCCAGGCGTTGCCAACGATGAATTGCGTAATGCTTGAACGTCGCCACCAGCGCAGAATGCTTTATCGCCTGCGCCGTCAATAAAGACCGCAGCGACGCAAGGATCATCTCGCCAACTTAGCAATGTTTCTGCCAATACCTCGACCATGTCCAAGGTAAGGGAATTGAGCGTCTTTGGAGCGTCGAGCGTCAGCCGCCCTACTTTTCGTGCGCCGTCACCTACCAGCTGAACGCGGACTTCACCGGTCATCGGTTCTTCCACTCAGGCTTACGCTTCTCTAAGAAGGCATTCACACCTTCTCGCTGATCTTCAGTGCTGAACAGTTGAACAAATTCGTCTCGTTCAGCGTCTAAACCGCTGGCTATAGCGATATTACGCGCACTGTGCACAAGACGCTTACACGCAGCTACGGCCACTGGGCTCTGGTTACCTACTTGCTCTGCCAAGGCCTTAGCTGTCGCAAGCGCCTCGCCGGTAGGCACAACCTCTTCAACTAACCCAAGCTGCTGAGCCTTCTCGGCACCAATCCGTTCGCCAACTAAAATCATTCGCTTGGCCCAACCGTCACCTACTAACTGTGCCAGACGCTGCGTCCCACCCGCACAAGGCAGCAATCCAACCTTCGCTTCCGGTAACGCCATTTGCGCTTGGGTTTCAGCAATACGAATATCGCACGCCAAGGCAACTTCCAGACCACCACCCATCGCAAAACCATTAATGGCGGCTATGGACACACCGCGGAAATCCGCCAGTGTTTCAAAAGCGGAGCCAAACGCATGAGCCATTTCTTCGGCAACAGCGGGATCACCGTCAGCAAAAAGCGTGAGGTCTGCGCCAGCAGAGAAGAATTTTTCACCAGCACCCGTAAGTACCAAAGCGTAAATATTTCGATCGGCGTTTAACGCTTCTACAACGGCTTTTAACGCCGGCAGGCTCTCAACGTCCCACGTATTCGCAGCAGGGTTATCAATAGTTACCACGGCCACGTGGCCGTCGATCGTTACTTTAATTTTCTCTGAGGGACTAATACTCATTTAATCATCTCCAATGCACCGTCCATAAGTAGGCGACGCCCAATAATGACGCGCATAATCTCGTTAGTGCCTTCTAAAATTTGATGGACCCGCGTGTCACGTACATAACGCTCCATGGGATACTCGCGAATGTAGCCATAGCCACCCAACAGTTGCAGCGCGTCGTTGCACACATTAAACCCGACGTCGGTGGCAAAGCGTTTAGCCATTGCACAGTAGGTTGTTGCCTGAAAATCGGCATTGTCCAACTTACTCGCTGCGAGGCGAATCATCTGCCTTGCCGCAACAAGCTCGGTAGCCATGTCGGCCAGCTTGAACTGCGTATTTTGAAAGTCTCCAATGGCCGTACCAAACTGCTTGCGCTCTTGCACGTAGGCAGCAGCATCTACCAGTGCTTGCTGAGCAGTTCCTACTGAACACGTTGCGATATTGATACGCCCGCCATCAAGACCCTCCATCGCAATGGCAAAACCTTGCCCTTCTTCACCCAAACGATTGGCAACGGGAACACGAACATTATCGAAAGTCACCATACGCGTAGGCTGCGCATTCCAACCCATTTTCTGCTCTTTCTTTCCGTAACCTACACCCTCGGCATCGGCAGGGATAACTAGAGCACTGATACCTTTGGGGCCATCGGCACCTGTTCGAGTCATTACGACCAGTACATCAGTTTCTCCAGCACCCGAGATAAACACCTTGCTGCCGTTGACAACATAGTGGTCACCATCGCGCTCGGCGCGAGTGCGCAAAGAAGCTGCATCTGAGCCAGCACCCGGCTCAGTGAGGCAATACGAAGCCAGCTTCTCACCAGCAACAAGCGACGGGCACCACACGTCAATCGTTGCAGCCTGACCGTATTTTCCGATCATGCTTGTGGCCATATTATGAATGGTGAGGAATGCCGCAGTGGTTGTGCATCCGCGAGACAGCTCTTCGACAATAAGGCTGGCGTCGAGACGGGTCATACCTAGGCCACCCGCAGACTCCGGGGTGTACATGCCCATAAAACCCAACTCCCCCGCCTGCCGCAACGCCTCAACGGGGAAAATAGACTCCTCATCCCAGCGCGCTGCATTGGGTGCCAGCACGCCTTCCGAAAATGCACGCGCAGTGGCTACATAGGACTCTTGGTCATCCGATAAACTAAAATCCACCTAACCGCTCCCTATCTACTTGGGTTTATTTACTTGAACTTAGCCATAACCGAACCAAACAATTCCTCATCGGAAGGAATTTCCTTGCTCTTTGCAAGCGGCTTAGAAACCCAAGTTTCGTTAATAAGGTCACGCCATGTAATGTTGTTATTGGTGGAATTGCCGCCCCATGAGCCGCAGCCCAATGAGAAAGTCTGACGCATACCATTCCACAAGTTACCGCTATTAGACGCTGATTGAGGCTGGTTGACCATAACGCGAGATGTCCGCGTTTGGTGCGCAAATTGCATAATGTTCTCGTCAGAGTATGAGTAAATACCACAAGAGTGGCCTTCGCCCTGATAAGCCTGAATAGCATTTGTCATCTCAATGGCTTCATTGATGTCTTTAACTTTGTAGAGCGCCATGGTTACGGACAATTTTTCGCCTGAGAACGGATACTCCGGACCCGCACCTGTCTCCGGAATAATCAAAAACTCTCTGCCCTCAGGGAGATCAATGCCCGCCATGCCCGCAATCTTGTATACCGACTGAGCAACAATGGCTGTGTTTAGATGGCCGTCATGCCAAATGGTCGCTTGTAACTTAGCCTTCTCTGCCTCATTGAGCACGTAACCACCTTCGGCGACTAGCTTGGCGAGCATCTCGTCATAAATTGACTCAAACAAAAGTACTGAGTTATCAGACGAACAAGATGCCGCGAGATCGAGGGTTTTGGAAATACGAATTTTCTCTGCGGCCTCATCAAGGTTGGCAGTGTCGTCGACGGTGATACAGGCGTTGCCAACACCCACACCTAGAGCAGGGGTGCCACTTGAGTAGGCGGCAGTCACCATGGGGCCACCGCCGGTAGCAAGAATACGATCGCACTGCGCCATTAATTGATTGGTTAGATCGAGCGATGGCGTCTCGATATAAAGTACGAGATCAGCGGGAGCACCGCACAACTCTAGCGCCTCGCGCATGTAATCGCAGATCATCTTGTTGGTTAGCTTTGCTCTGGGATGCGGCGCAACAATAATTGAATTTCGCCCCTTAACCGCCGCAATGCCTTTAATCACAGGCGTTGCTTCAGGATTCGTTGAAGGCGATAGTGCACCAATGACGCCAATCGGCTTAGCAATCTTCACGATGTTACGCTCGGGCAACTCTTCGATCACGCCGACCGATTTATCGTCAATAATGTCCATGAGCGTGGCGCGGGTTTTTCGATGGATCTTCAGGTACTTGCCGTCGTAGTTACCGAGTTGAGTTTCCTCAACAGTAAATTTGGCAATCTCCTCTGCGCGGTCTTCACGAGCAACCGCGTAAACCATCGCGGTTATCAACTCGTCTACTTGCTCTTGCGTATAGTTGGCGATTTGAGCCTGAGCCTTGCGCGAGCGCTCAATAAGTGTGGCGATTTCGGCCGCAGGATCGGACATGTTGGCGCTCCCTAAATAGTGTATGACTGTATGATGAATAACCGTGACTTAACATAACACCGCAATGGGGCAGGGTATATTGACTAAATTGCGTAATATATGGATTATATTGCGATGAAATTCCCTCTCAAACCGCATTTAAGTTTACACATCCATCCATGAGCTCACCCTCGAAATGGCCGCTGTCGGATGAGAGTATTCGCTTCATAGCGCCCACATTTTTGATCAATAATCTTAAAAATCATCCGCTAACTCGTGACTGCTATCCGACCGCTATTGGCTATTACCCCAAAGCGCTCGGGCACCGCATGCAGCGGTTAAAGCCTGACGACAACCTGTTACTTTATTGCGTTGAAGGCCAGGGAGCGCTGACCGTAAACGGCAACCGTAGCAGCGTTAACGCAGGCGACTGCATTTTGCTAAGCCAGGGCATTAGTCACGAGTACAGCGCCGACGCTCATAACCCATGGACGCTCTATTGGGTCCACTTCCAAGGTGATAGAGCGAAGAACTTTTTAGACTATATGGGGTACAAAGACGACCAGCAGCAATTCTTCATCGGTGTTTCAGCCATGCTGATCGCGACATTTAACCAGCTACTCGCAGCGCGCCGCACAGGATATAGCGATCCTGCGTTCATCAATGCCGCTAACCAACTCAGGCTCTTATTTACCCAATTTGCCCTTCAATCACAGCAACCCGTTGCGGAGCCTGAGACCCTCAACCTCGTCAATGTACAAGCCTATATGCACGACAATATTCATCGCGCACTGGATCTCGACGCGCTTGCAGCGGTTGCCGGACTGTCGAAGTTTCACTTTAGTCATCGATACCGCACGCAAACGGGCTATCCCCCTATTCGGCACTTTACCCATATGAAAATGGAGGCAGCATGCCGACTATTGGACACCACGGAGCAGAGCGTCAAAAGCATCGCGCTGGGCCTCGCGTTCGACGACCCACTCTACTTCTCGCGTGTTTTCCGCAAAATTATCGGGCGGAGCCCTAGGCAATATCGCGCGTCGCGCCTCGGCTGATGAGATTTAGCTGCTGTTAACACTCAAGCACTGCGCCCATTATTCCTCTTTACAAAACCTCATGCATGCCGAGCGCTAAGGAGCTCGTGGCGCAGTGAGCATTTCGAGCAAAGAATTATCCTCTCCAAGCTTGGGAGGCGGACGATCATAAGTCACTGGTGTTCGCGATAATTTAATAGGGCTGCCTACTAGCTTTAGCGCGGGATTATCGGGGTGGGGCACGTTAACTAGCATTTCTCGGGCTGCGACTTGTGGCTGCTCAAATGCCTCGGCAATGGTATTGATGGGGCCTGCGGGTACGTTACGTGCCTCAAACCCCACCAGCCAATGCTGGGATGCGCGACTCGCGATCCGATCGGCAAGCAATGGGATCAGCTCATCACGATGTAAAACACGAGCTTCATTTGTAATAAAACGCGTATCTGCTGCCAAGTGCGCTAATTCCAGTACCTCGCAAAAATGGCAGAACTGAGTATCGTTACCAACGGCAACGACGATGTGGCCATCCAGTGTTTCAAAACTTTGGTAAGGCACAATCGACGCATGAGCGTTACCAATGCGCTGCGGGGTAACCCCCCCGATAACATAGTTAGCCGCCTGATTGGACAACGTAGCCAAAGTGACATCTAACAGCGCCACGTCAACATGCTGACCCAAGCCCGAGCGCTCTCGCTCGGCAAGCGCTGCCAGGGTGCCAATGGCACCGTAAAGCCCGGTCATAATATCGCTTAGGGCGACACCGACTTTTTGCGGCTCGCCTTCGGGCGCCCCAGTAATACTCATAAGCCCCCCCATAGCCTGAACAAGCAAGTCATAGCCCGGCCGACTCGCCAAAGGGCCTGTTTGACCAAAGCCCGTTATCGAGCAGTAAACCAATCGGGAGTTCTCAGCGCTCAGGGTCGGGTAGTCGAGTCCCATTGATTGGGTGCCGCCCACTTTAAAGTTCTCTATCACTACGTCGCAATGCTTAGCGATATCGCGAATGCGGCTCTGGCCTTCTTTCGATTTTAAGTCGACGGTGAGTGAGTGCTTGCCGCGATTGGTACACAGATAATAGGCAGAGCTATCACTCTGGTTGCCCGCAGCATCAGGCATCCACGGAGGCCCCCAGCTACGCGTATCATCGCCCTGGTCTGGTCGTTCAATTTTAATAACCTCTGCGCCTAGGTCTGCAAAGATCTGTGATGCCCAAGGCCCTGCCAGCACTCGGGATAAGTCCAATACACGCAGGTGGGAAAGACTACCCATTCGATACATTCCTGTTCGACGTAATAGCAGAGTGTAACAACAGGCACGGAGTGTTTGTGCCTTCATGGCAACTGAGGCTAAGCTTGCGTTATGCCAACACTCGCCCACTTTTCATCCGCACTCGCTCCGGTTATCGCCGCGGTTCACACCGACACGTTTCCGGTTGCACTGGCCGCGCTCCTAAGCAGCCTAGTTAAAGCCGATGACGTCAGTCTGCTTCGGTACCGAGAAGGCCACTTACCCGAGGTCGAATACTCATCGCCGCCGACTGAAGGCCAGGCCACCACGCTTGATACCTATTTAACAGGCCCTTTTTTACTCGATCCTTTTTATCGAGCGGCCGCCATGGAACAGCAGTACGGGGTGTTCCATTTAAGAGAGCTCGCTCCGGCAGGCTTCACCGACAGTGAGTACTACAAGACGTGGTATAAAAGCTGCGGCTTTAAAGACGAGTGCGGCTTACTCATTGCGCTTGACGATGGCTTTGTGAACATAGCGCTAGGGCTGACCGCTGCGAACAAAAAAGCCACGCCAAAGTTTTACAAAGCACATTTGGCATTACTGCAGGATATTTTCCCCGTGGTTTCATCGTTGGCGAGAACGCACTGGCAAACCTCGCCTCAACACAAAAATGGTAGCCATTTGTTACGCGAGCAGCTTCATAGCAGTCTTGCCGCTTTTGGCAGCAGCGTATTGACTCGGCGCGAGCAGCAAGTGACAGAGCTGGTCTTACTGGGCAACAGCACGCGACTGATTGCCGAAAAGCTGGGCATCTCAACTGAGACTGTTAAGCTTCATCGTAAACATGCCTATGCCAAACTCGACGTTTCTTCCCAAGCGGAATTATTTTTACTCTTCATGGAAGCACTCGCCTATAGCCCCGACAGCGGTTGCATCGATCCGCTCATCGCCTACCACAGCAAACCGGCTAAATAGATGAACCAAACTCTCGCTGAAATACTCAAAGAAGGCTTCGCAGCACTCAATCGAGGCCAGCTCGCGCAGGCAGGGCACGCCTGCAAGCGGGCCATTGAAGTCGATGAACACGAGCCGGCAGCCCATTTTCTCATTGGGCTTGTGGCACTCGAGGCGGACGATAGACCTAATGCGCACAAAGCGTTTCGCTCCGTTGTGCAACTGGATGCCAACCATGCGGCAGCGTGGTCACAGCTGGCTCGACTCAACGCCAGTGAAGGGCGTGTGGCCCAGGCCGAGCGAGCGCTCAAAGAAGTGCGCCGTATCAAACCCTCAGATCCCAACGTGCTCGATACAGTGGGTACTGTGCTTACGCAGCTCGGTGAGTATGAGGCTGCAAAAGCTTTTTTTGCTCGCGCTAATACCGCCGCCCCGCGCACAGCTCAATTTATGATGAATCTGGCCAATAATTTAGTGTTTTTAGGGGAGATCGATACCGCAGCAGAGATTTTCCGCGAAGTTATAGCCCTTCAGCCGAACACACCCCAAGGGCATTGGGGACTGGCTAGCGCCGTTAAAGCCCACAACACCGACCATGTTCAGCACATGCGCGCCCTACTCGAGCGCAACAGCAATAACCCACGCGGGCAGGGCTTTCTTTACTATGCCATCGGTAAAGAATGTGAAGATTTAGGTGATTGGACGGGTGCTTTTGAAGCCTTTTCAGCGGGTGCCGCGGCACGCCGCCAAACGGTAGAGTTCGACGAACCCACCGAAGAGATACTGTTCACAACCCTAGCCCAGACCTATACCGCTGAGTGGCTTGGCCAGTGCTCAGCGGGCAATCCTGACCCCTCACCTATTTTCGTGCTCGGGCAGCCTCGCACCGGCACCACACTCATCGAGCGCATCATAACGAGTCATTCCCACGTGCACTCAGCCGGCGAACTGCAGCAATTTGGCCTCTCCGTACGCCGACTCACCCAAACGCAAAATCCTCGGCGCTTCAGTCCCGAACTCTTTGAAGCAGCAGCGAGCATTGATCCCCTCGATCTGGGCACCGCTTATCTGCAGTCATCAACACGCATGAGAGGAAACTCGCCGCGATTTGTCGACAAACTGCCGATAAATTACATGAACGTCGGACTTATCCTCGCTGCACTACCAAACGCCAAAATCGTTCATTTAGTGCGCAACCCCATGGATGCGTGCTTTGCTAGCTTTAAACAACTGTTTGCGGACGCCTACCTGCATTCCTACGACCAGCGGGAGATGGCGCGTCATCACGTGCGTTATCGCGCCCTCATGGACCATTGGCGCGAGCAATTCCCCGGGCGCATCATCGACGTCAGCTATGAAGACACCGCGCGTGACATCGAACCCAACGCGCGACGACTAATCAATGACCTCGAGTTACCTTGGGAAGACGCCTGCCTCGAGTTTTATAAATCGTCCCAAGGCGTTGCCACCGCAAGCGCCGTCCAAGTGCGCGAACCCGCCCACACCCGTTCGATTGGCCGCTGGCGGCAATATGAACAACAACTGATTCCTATGCGCCAAGAACTCGAAGCAGCAAGCGTTGAGATCAGTGAATAGATCAGTGAACAAGGTCACGAGCACAAAATTGCAGCTGTTTATTGGTCTTAATAACACTTAACGCCAATTACCACTGTACAAAATACGGGCGTGCTTGCTAATTTCGCTCTCTAAGCGCCGATTGAGTGCGCTCATCATGTTCTAGTAAGGAGTTTCGCCATGAGTCAACGTTCCCATGCGTTTCGCAAGCTAACCCTGCCGCTTGCAGTTTCGACTGCGCTAATCGGCACCCAAGCCATCGCGCAAACACTGGAAGAAGTCGTTGTTACCGCCACCAAGCGCGAGCAGAGCGTCATGGATGTCCCGCTGGCTATTACGGCACTGTCGGGCGATTTCATCATGAGCACCAACCTCAATGATGTAAAAGACCTCATCGCTTACACCCCCGGCGTCAGCGGCAACTCTCAAGATTCCTATATCGATGCGGTCAGTGTTCGCGGCGTGCGAACTCAGGACTTTGGCGTTGGTGGCGATCCTTCCTCAGGCTTCTTCAAAAACGATCTCTACGAGGGCCGAAACGGTGCGGTTGTCACCAGCCTCTACGATATTGAGCGCGCTGAAATTTTGCGTGGTCCCCAAGGCTTCCTATTTGGCCGAAATGCCATTGGTGGCGCGTTCAGCGTGTACACCAAAAAAGCCGATCTCGACAGCCAGAATGGCTACATCGACCTGGATGTCGGTGAGCGCGATCATATGGTCGTTGAAGGTGCGATCAACGTACCGGTAGGCAACAATTTTGCCATGCGTTTTTCTGGCTACTACTCGACCGAAGACGGCTTCGCTAAAAACGTCGCCACTGGGCGCGACGAAATCGACCATGAGAAATGGGCGCTGCGTTGGTCAACTACTTACGAAACTGAACGCTTAAGCATCAACACCACTGCCGAATACGAAGAGCGGCGTCAGTCAGGGTCCATGTATCGCGCCATTGACGAGGGCGACATCTGGGACACCTTCGACCGTTACATCACCGCTGACACCACGTTAGGCGGTAGCAACGAGGAATTAGACTCTGATATCAGCCAAGGCGATCGTGATGATGCCGACATTATGACGCTGGGACTGTTCGTTAATTATGACTTGGGTTTCGCGACTCTCACCTCGAACACGGGCTACAAAGATCACGACTATTTTTATCGCGAAGATTACGATGGCACACCACTGACTATCAGTAACTTTCAATTTGACCAGAGCGGTTCGTATTTCCAGCAGGAACTGCGCTTGTCATCTAACGATGACGGCCCTCTTAGCTGGTACACGGGTGTAAGCTATTACGAGGAAGACTTGGACGCCGAGTTCCGCAATATTGGCTCTGAAGACCTCATGTGCCAGTACTACCTCAACTACTACGCTGACTATTACGGCTATGACTTTTACAACGGCTGTAGCGACTACTACTACGACTTCTACTCTTCAGCAGACGGTAATCTGACCGAAACCGGAATTATCAAAGGCAAATATAAAGGCTGGGCGGCATATGTCAGCGCCGATTATGACCTTACCGACACGCTGAACCTTGAGATCGGCGTTCGTTACACCGAAGATAAAAAAGATTTCAGTATCTTAGTGCCAGAGCCTGAGAGCTACTTAGGACCCTACTTCACCTATGGTTTTGCTACCGCAGAATACATAAACGACAGTCAAAGCTGGGACGACGTCACCACGCGCGCCATGCTGACTTGGACGCCGGGCGAAGACACCATGTTCTACGCCAGCTACACCGAAGGCTTTAAGTCCGGTGGTTTTGGTAGTTTCTGGATAGAAGACTCGGCGGGGGGTGTTCCTGCCTCCGAGACAGGCATTACGCAACGAGACGGTTATTTACCCGGCACTTTCGAGCCAGAGACCGTGGATTCCTATGAAGTGGGGATGAAAACCAGTTATCTCGATGGTCGCGGCAACTTCGATGTAACGCTGTTCATGTATGACTACCAAGACATGCAGGTCATCAACTACGTTGAAGTTGAAGAAACTGGCGCCTTTGCGGGTCGCGTACTGAACGTGGGCGAAACCGATGGCTATGGTATTGAGGCATCCACCACCGTCGCACTCAGTGACAACTTCACCTTATATCTGGCCGCAGGCTACCTAGATACCGAGGCGACTGGCATCCAAGATATTTGTGGCTTAGAAGACGCCAATGGCTGTGAGGGCTCTTCGCTATTTTGGGCGCCCGAGATTACTGCAGCAGGCAAGCTAGATGCCTTCTTCCCCATGAGTGACGGTGCCATTACCGGCAGCTTCGAAATCTCTTATGAAGGCGAACGCGGCGGCGGCTGGGAGAATCTGTCGGAAACCAAGATCGATGCCTTTGCGGTGGCTAACCTTCGAGTGGGCTACGAATCGAACAACAACTGGTATATTCGGGCCTACGCGGAAAACCTATTCGATGAGTTCACGTGGGACGGTCAAAACAATAATGGCGGATTGCTCCCATCGCACTTTTTCGGACCCATGCGACCACTCACCCTTGGTGTCATGGCCGGTATGAGCTGGGATTAATTGCCGCTCAACGGCTGCTTAAACAGAGCCGCATGCGTCTTCGTGAAACGCCAGCCTCGTGCTGGCGTTTTTTTGCGCTTCTTTTACCCAAGGCCACACCAAAGGGGTAGGGCGGTCTTCAGTTGCCTGTGAAATGATGAGGGCAACTGTTGTGGCGATCGGAGTGTTGCTCTTGTTCGCTGCGTTACTACCTGTGCTAACAACCACAGCCCGTGCCCGCTGAGGAGAACATTCCGTGACCGCTAAATTAGATACCGCGACCCTTAAGCAGCTTGATCAAGCCCACCACCTCCACCCGTTCACGGATTTCAAAGACTACGCTGAACACGGGGGCCGTATAATTAGCCGAGCGGAGCATGTTTACATCTATGACTCCGATGGCAACAAGATTCAAGATGGCATGTCCGGCCTATGGTGCTGCAACTTGGGTTATAGCCAAAACACGATTAAAGACGCCGTTGCGGCACAGCTCCACGAGTTACCGTTCTACAACAACTTCTTCAGATGCTCTAACCAGCCCGCAGTCGAACTGGCCGGTAAGCTGTGCGAACTGTCCCCGGAGCGCTTTCAGCACGTGTTTTTTACCAACTCAGGGTCTGAAGCAAACGATACCCAGATTAAACTTGTACATCGCTACTTTGACCTGCTCGGCAAGCCCAAGAAAAAGCACATCATCAGTCGCATAAACGCATACCACGGCTCAACCATTGCAGCCGGCTCCTTAGGTGGCATGAAGTTCATGCACGAGCAGACTATTGGCCTTAATTACGTCCATCACATCAACCAGCCCCACTGGTTTGAGTTGGGTGGCGAGATGGATGAAGATAGCTTCGGCATTCAGGTCGCACGCGAGCTTGAAGCCAAGATCGATGAACTGGGCGAAGAAAATGTGGCTGCGTTTATCGCCGAGCCAATTCAAGGGGCAGGTGGCGTCATTATCCCGCCCGCCACCTATTGGCCGGAAGTGAAGCGCATTCTCGACGAGCGTGACATCTTATTTATTTCTGACGAAGTGATCTGCGGATTTGGCCGCACAGGCGAATGGTACGGGGCCGATACCTATGGCACTGAACCCGACCTCATCACGTTCGCGAAAGCGGTAACCAACGGTTATATGCCTCTTGGTGGCTCACTAGTATCGAATAAAGTGTCCGATGTATTACTGTCGGGAGGCGGTGAATTTGCTCATGGTCTCACTTATTCGGGCCATCCCGCATCGTGTGCTGCAGGTCTTGCAACAATGGCCATTTACGAGAACAGCAACATCATCGAGGAGACAGCCAAGGTGCTGGCGCCTCACTTTGCCCGCAACCTACGGACACTTGAAGACCACCCCATTGTCGGTCAAGTCCGAGTCAAAGGGCTCTTTGCTGCGGTAGAGCTAGTGCGAAATAAGAATAGCCGTGAGCGATTGGCTCCGGATTCGGCTGCGGCCGTGTTCTGTCGCGATCAAGCGGTAGCCGACAACCTTATGGTGCGCCAAACCGGCGATGCCATGATCATGGCCCCACCCTTCGTTACAACACCGGCAGAACTCGACACGCTGACCGCCAAACTCGCCATTGCTTTGGATAAGACGGCTAAGCATTTCGGGGTCGCCTAATCTAACTAGTGGGCTGCGGCGTATGTATGCCGTGGCTCAACTTATTCAACAAATCAATAAACTTCGCGCTTATGGCATTATCGACAAGCCGTGGTTCAACGCGCTCTGGTTTCAGCTGACCTGGTTTTCCTGTGTCATAGGTCGGGAAAGCTGGCTTGGTGCCTCTTTCGCACTGATTGGCCTGCATTTTTTACTCGCGTCAGCACCCCGTAAAGAGCTTTATAACCTGACTCCGATCATTGCAGTCGGCGTAGCCGTTGACGCGCTGCTTAGTGCCGTTGGCGTGTTTGACTTTGGCAGCACGCTAATTCCTATGTGGCTCATTGTTCTTTGGATAGCCTTTGCAACCACCATTACGCGTGCCTTCGCCTTCTTCGAACAGCGGCCTCTCATGGCCGCGGGAGTAGGGGCATTAGGGGTGCCGTTTAATTATGCAATCGGCGCTAAATTAGGCGCCGTGAATTTGCCACTGGAACCAATGTTTACCGCAGGGGTCTTAATCTGTGTGTGGGGTTTATTGTTTCCAAGCCTATTTCGGATCGCAGCCCACAGGAAATCGGGAGCTTGCTGATGACGTTATTGAGATCGCTGACACTGTTCGCTTACCTTTTTGTTGCCGGCGCCGCGGCCGCCAATACATCACTGGAAAAATGCGGTGAGGCAAAGCTTACCGTGTTGTTCTGGGATATATACGAGTCTTCACTTTACACACCAGAAGGCCGTTACACTCCCGACATACGCCCGCTCCGGCTCGAGATAAAATATCTACGCGACATCAAGGCGCAAGACCTCATTGAACAAACGGCCAAAGAGTGGCGTGCACAAGGCCTCGACGATCCACGTCACGTGCAGTGGCTGGCAGACCTAGCTGCACTGTGGCCCGATGTGAGTGACAACGACGTGATCACCCTGACAATCGATGAGGCAAGTCACGCGCATTTTGCATTCAATGGGAGATCCGTTGGAAGTATCGAAGAGCCTGATTTTGCGCGAGATTTTAGTGGCATTTGGCTCTCACCTCTAACCACTCGCCCTAAGATTAGGGCTGCTTTGATTGGCAGTGACACGAACGCCTAGGTGCGGCGCGGGAGTCACCTCACTCACCCTTACGATATGCCTCCACCATAAGCGCCGCTTTATCGCCAAAAAACAACTGCGCGACTTCCAAGAGGCCCTCGTCGTTCACAATATCAGCGCGACGTACCACTTGCTCTACCTTGGACCGACGGCGCAAAAAGTCATGTAGATCGACTACCATCTCGCGCTCAGCTGTCACACGCAGCTCCGCGCGCGTGTACTCCGCCTCCATGAGAATATGCTCGGCCTCGGCAACGTCTCCTGCAATATAATCCAGTACCTCGTGAGCTTTACGTCCATAGCGACGCCAAAATCGCAGGGACAATGGCTCTGAGGCAGACGCTGGGGTCAGTGTATCGAGCTCCATATTGGCCGCGCGTGCCATGAAAGCTGCGCGCTCTGCCAGTGGCGGCTCCCCATACCAGCGACCACCGGCATTGGGAACTGAAATACCTAAATCTTTCAGTGACTCGACGACTTCCTCACCGACATTGATGCAATCAGTTAACTTGCCCCCAAAGATGCTTAAGTAACGACGCGCATGATCAATTTCCATTTCGTGCTTGCGCGATAACTGCACCCAATCTCGGCCGTTCTGAGCACCAGCGAGCGCTAGGGGGCGAACGCCCACCCGTTCAGCAATAACATCCGCCGCCGTTAATGGCTCATCTAGATCGAGTAATTGATTGGCATTGGCCAACACAAAATCCCGATCTTCCGGCGTTACCTCGACGCCAGCGCTGTCGACGGGTGTATCTGTTGTACCAATGCAGGTTTTAGGCCCCATAGGAATAACGAAAAACAATCGGCCATCACTCGCAAAAAATGTCAGGACTTTGTTCTGGTCTGTGACGCGATCAACAATGAGATGAATGCCCTTCGATAGAACATGATGATGCTCCGTGGACACGCCGACGGTAGCATTCAATGCATCTGCACTGGGGCCTGTTGCATTAACTATTGAGAGCGCCTTAACAGTCATTGACCGTCCACTCACATGATCGATGAGCCGCGCTTCCCAACAGCTCTCTGCAGTCAGCCAACCGAGTGCTTCTACCGACGTATAATTACAGGCTTTTCCGCCCGCATCGATGCTGCTGCGAATAAAATTAAAAACGAACCGAGAGTCATTGTCGTAGAGATAGCAATCGGAATATTCCAAGCCGCCGACAATATCAGCCGGCGCCACCACCGGCGCCTCTCGCCGAATCTTGGCTGCACTTAAATACCGCGGCATAGCCATCCGACAATTGCCCATTAGCCAGTACAACAGCGCACCTAGCCAGACGAACACCGACCATAAACGGAATCCCCGGCGGATACTGGTAAAAAACCTGATCTCTCTTACCGTCGACGGGTACGCATCCATTAAATGGTTACGCGACATACATAGCTTGCGCACGAGCCGCAAATCGCCTGATTCGAGGTACTTAATGCCCCCCCAGGCGAGATTACTGGAGCTTGAGCTAACACCACCGGCGAAATCGCCTTTATCGACCAAACCCACCTTGGCGCCGCCACCTGCTAGGGCCGCCGCCGCCACCGCACCATTAATACCGCCACCAACAACCAATACGTCTAAGGTTTCAGTGGTCAAAGCCGCTAAATTAGCTTCACGCTCGGGCGGCGAGAAAAGGGGCGCCGACGGGAAGAGGCGTGAATCGGGAGCTTGATGCATTATAAAACCACATGATCATGACAGTAGTCAGTCTAGCGGTTATACGGCGTAATCGGTGCTCTGTTTCTCTAAAAAATGCGTCTCAAGCCGGATAAAAACCACATTGAAATAGACATCATCCAGCAGGCAACGCACACTGTTAGTCACAACGGAGTACTAACGACCTATGCCTGAGTTAAGCAATGAGAAGTACCGAGGGCTGACCTACCCTTGGGGCCGGAGCAACCCGCCAGAAGCCAGAACCCCGTTCGAAGTTGCTGACGGCGTTTGGTGGGTGCGCTTTCCGATGCCCATGTCACTGGATCACATCAACATTTGGTTGCTCGAAGAAGAGGACGGTTGGACCGTTGTTGATACCTGCCTCGCCATGCCAGAGGCCAAGGCGATCTGGGAGGATCTTTGCAGTGAATTCATGGGTGGCAAACCCATAAACCGGGTCATCTGTACGCATATGCATCCCGACCATATTGGCCTAGCCGGCTGGCTCTGTGACCGCTTTGACTGCGAGTTGTGGATGACGCGCGAGGAATACTTGATGTGTCAGCTGATGGCGAGCTACACCGGCAAAGAAGCACCGCCAGAGGCCATAGAATTCTATCGATCGGCCGGGTACGAAGACGACCAAATTGACGAATATAAGCGTCGTTTCGGTACTTTTGGCAGCATGATTTCGCCAATGCCCCATAAATTTACGCGCCTTACTGACCGCGAGACACTCACTGTTGGTGGTCGCTACTGGCAAGTCATCGTGGGCGCCGGCCATTCACCGGAGCATGCCTGCCTGTACTGTCCTGCACTCAAGCTACTCATCGCTGGAGACCAAGTGCTGCCCCGAATAACACCCAATGTATCGGTATTTCCGACAGAACCCGACGGGAATCCTTTAGCCGAGTGGATGGATTCGAATGCACGCTTACTTCGAATCCTGCCCAATGATTTGCTAGTGCTACCTGCGCACCAGACGCCTTTTACGGGTCTACATGTTCGCGTTAATCAAATCATTGACAGTCACCGTATCGACCTGCAATCCATCTACGACTACCTCGCTGAACCGAAGCGAGTTGTTGACTGTTTTCCAAGCCTGTTTACCCGAGAAATTGGGCCTCAACTCATCGGTCTTGCCACTGGCGAGACATTGGCTAACCTCAATCTCTTGCTGCACAGAGGAAATATTAGCCGAACGCGCGACTCCGAAGGCGTTCACTGGTATGTTCAAAACCCCGATGCACGCTATTTAGATACCGATGACAACATTCCTGCAGCGACTTAAAACGTGGGCTTTCCGCCTTTACTACCGAATAGTTAGTAAGAAGGCTTGGGCGGACCACCCACAGGGCACTGATCTCAATGTCAGCAAGCTACTCATTCCCGTCAGTGCCGGCCAAACTGCCGCACGCATGTACCACGGTGCTGCCGACCTCCCGCTGATCGTCTACTACCATGGGGGTGGCTGGGTCATTGGTGATTTAGATACCCACGACCCGTTCTGCAGAGCACTGAGCGAGGCGAGTGGCTGCACCATTATGTCGATTGATTACCGCCTAGCACCCGAACATCCCTTTCCAGCGGCACACGATGACTGCCTCGATGCCACACGCTGGATAATCGATAACCTTAATACTCTTGCGCCCAACAACGGCAAAGTGGTTCTGTCAGGCGATAGTGCGGGCGGCAATATAACCGCGAGCACTATGATCACGCTGATTGACGAGCCTCGAATCGCGGGGACCATTATGATTTATCCCGCGACTGAGCACTATTTAGCGGGTCTACCGTCTTACACGGAGCACGCGAAATCGGGCCCATTGACCACACCCATCATGCGCTGGTTTTTTGACACCTACCTCGGCGACGTAGCGCCAGCCGATCCACGCACAAAAACCCTGTTCGTGGGACGTCGATCTGATTACTCAGGATTCCCGCCGTCACTACTTGTTACTGCTGAGCGAGATCCTCTGCGCGACGATGGAAAGCGGCTAAATATGGCCATGCGTAAGGCGGGCGTCGCCGTGACCTACCATCACTACCCTGAAGAAGGCCACGGCTTCGCGTGTTCAGAGGGGCCAACCGAAGGCCATCGACACTTTATTGCGCTGGCGAGCCGCTGGCTTAACGACCTAACGGCGGCTTAGGCGTTGACGCTAATCGCGAGAAGAATCGATTTCACCTCGTCTGGGGTCAACAGCCTAGGCGAAAAATAGCCATCACCCTCAGCGATTGCCGCCTCGACGATTGCGTCAATATCGTGGGCCTGGATGGCCGCATGCTGACTCGGCAACCCTGCTAACTCCCGCAATTCAAGCACCGCATCAATAAACCCCGCACCCGTGGTATCGGACAGTCCAATGGCGCGAGCCAGCTCCGCAAGCTTGGGTTCAGCGGCGGCGCCGTACGCTTTGAGTACATGGGGTAACACCAGCGCATTCGCCATACCATGGGGGATTCCGTAGCGCGCACCCAGCTGATGCGCTACCGCATGCACAAAACCGACATTCACTTGATTGATCGCGACCCCGCCGTAATAGGCAGCAAGCGCCATACCTTCACGGGCAGCCACATTTCCAGGCTCCAACAACACGTTAGGCAACCACTTAAAAACGCCTTGAATAGCCATAAGACTTGTTTCGGTTCGCGAGCCGCGCTCCCACAGCGAGGTATAAGCCTCAATACCGTGAGTAAGTGCATCTAGCCCCGTGGCAGCGGTAATAGCTGGCGGTAATCCAAGCATAAGATCAGGATCAACAGCGACCGCGCGCGGCAGTACCGCTAGGCCTGAGATGATCTGCTTGCTGTGATCCACCTCATGGGTAATTACTGCACCCATCGTCGCTTCGCTACCCGTGCCTGATGTTGTTGGGATAGCGTAAATAGGAACGGCCGTCGCTGGCGCTTTGTTTATGCCTACCCAGCTCATCGGATCACCCTCATTTACGGCTTCTAGTGCGATCACTTTGGCAGCATCAATGGATGATCCGCCTCCCACGGCTAAAACTGCGGTGCAATAGCTGTCTCTACACACCTTAGCCCCTTCGGCGACTTGGCCAAAAGTTGGATCAGGCTCAACGCCGTCATAAAAATGTAGCGTCGTGACACTGCGGTCAAATCCTTCTAGCGCACGATCCACAACACCGAGTGCGCGTAGCGGTTTATCGGTAACTACCAGCACATTTTTGTGGCCGCTTTGCTCAATTCGCGCGCACAACCGCTCACTACTACCAGAGCCTGCCCAAGCGAAATGTGGCGTCGTGGCTTTATCGCCCATGAGAATCTGCGCGAGTTTCAGTTTTAAGCCTGATTTTAGTTTTCGGAGTGGATAGGGCGCTGCCATCGTCATTGTCCTTACTGCATACGGTTAATTGAGTCGTTTTTAATATGTGTTCATGGGCTCCTGATTGGAACACGCATGCGCTATGCTTACTATTATTAACCCAATAAAAAGGCAGCCTCAATGCAGCGCCACTATATCGACATCATCGATCAAGACTCGCTGACTCTTGAAACGGACGAGGCACCTACTCCTGCTGTCGGCGAGTTACTTATTGCGGTCGACTTTGCTGGGGTCAATCGAGCAGACGTTCTGCAGCGAATGGGTTTATACCCGGTTCCTGAAGATGCGTCGCCGATTATGGGACTCGAGGTAGCTGGCACTGTTGTCAGTATTGGCGCATCGGTGGAAGGTTGGGCCATAGGCGATAAAGTGTGTGCGCTGGTGCACGGCGGCGGCTATGCAAGTCACGCTATCGCCCGAGCCGACCACTGTCTACGCGTGCCGACTAACCTCGACACCAAAACCGCCGCCGCGCTTCCCGAAGCACTGCTTACGGTTTGGCATAACGTATTTACGCTAGGGCGGCTCAAAGCAGGTGAAACGCTGCTTGTGCACGGCGGTGGCAGCGGTATCGGCAGTATCGCCGTTCAGCTTGCCAAGGCTCGCGGTGCTAACGTCATAGCAACCGCGGGGGGTGCTGAGAAATGTGCTGCAGTGAAAGCCCTAGGTGCTGACGACGTTATCGACTACCGGACCGGCAACCTGCTCGACGCTTTGACGGATCGCGGCCTGATTGGCCATATCGACGTCATATTGGATATCGCTGGTGGCGACTTCACAAACATTAACCTAGCAGCGGCGGCGCCCGACGGCCGAATTGTATGCATTGGTGTGATGCGCGGTAGTAAGGCGGAAATAGAACTCTTTCATATCCTCATGAAGCGCTTAGTGCTCACTGGCTCCACCCTGCGCGGAATGGGCGTCAGTCGTCGCGCGGCAGGCTTTAATGACATCCAGCGCGAGGTTATGCCTCTTGTGGAAACCGGGGTTATTAAGCCAATAATTCATAGCTGCGTGCCGCTCGCTGCCGCCATGTCAGCACATGAACTTATGCAATCAGGTGAGCACATGGGTAAAATTCTTCTGGATTGCAGCGCTTCGTAATGGCTAGCACGTTCCACTTGCTCCAACACTTAGCACTCGCAGTTTGCGTGGTATTTGTTGCTTCCTGCGGTGGCGGTTCCGGTGGTAGCGAGACACCCAGCCCGAACCCTCCTGCACCCGAACCAGAGCCTGAACCACTGCCCGAACCAGAGCCAGAGCCCGAACCCGAGAGCAGCGCATCAGTTGCGGGACTTATTTTGACGTTACCGGGCGCCATACTCGATACCGACACTAACAACCCCGATAACCCCCAAGCAGATAACGGCAGCATTGGGTTGGCACAAACCCTCACCGTGCCAGTCACCGTCGGCGGCTATCTAGAAGCCAGCTCCGAGAGCACCCTCGCAGACGATGAAGATTGGTTTCAAGTTAGTAATGCGGCCGATTATCAGGTGACCTTATTCATCGCTGAAGACGACGAGGCCGATCTCGACTTAACGCTTTACGACGAAGAGGGTGTAGTGGTCGATACTGCCGCGGGCATCTCAAGTATCGAGCAACTACTCATACCTGATGCGGGCACCTATTATATCGGTGCGAGCGCTTATTCAGGCGGCTCCAACTACACAATGACCATTGGTAAAAGCAATGTCAGCTCGAGCTCCCCTAGGCCGGGCAAAGTGCTGGCACATGAAGTACTCGTTCGTTATAGCGCGGAGACCGTGCTCAACCCTGATGTGAGCGCCGAAAATCGACGAGCGCTGACCGAGCGTTTTGGCCTTACTGAACTGGGCGGTGGTATCGCCCGGTTGCGTCGCTTACGGAGTATGTACGGATCCGCTGACTTATTCAGGTTATCGAATCAGCGTTATATCAGCGCTTTTATCGATCGCTTTACGCCCAATAGCGAAGCACTCGAACAGTGGCAGACCTGGCTGCGAGTAAAGGCTATAGCGAAACAACCTAGCGTCGCGGAGGCGAGCCCTAACTTCCGCGTCCGCACAACCCGCATTAGCGACGACAACTTTAGTAACTTTCTTTGGCACTACAATCAAATCGGTGTTCCAACCGCGTGGGCTACGAGCACCGGAAACCCCAGCATTGTTGTTGCAGTGATTGACACGGGTATTCGCGAGCATCCGGATATGATTGGGCAATACGTCGATGGTTACGACTTTATTCGCGATCCGGAGAGTGCGGGAGACGGCGACGGCTTAGACGACGACCCCACCGATGGCGGCGCAGGTAGCAATACGCTCAAGTCGGGCACATTTCACGGCTTACATGTTGCAGGCACTATTGCAGCCATTGGCAATAACAACCGCGGCATCGCAGGAATCGCTTACGACAGTAAGGTCATGCCGTTACGCGCACTCAATGCGGATGGCGAGGGCAGCAGTTACGATATGATCCAAGCTCTGCGCTACGCCGCAGGACTCAGCAATGACTCTGAGCGACTACCGTCTAGAACTGCCGACGTCATTAATCTCAGTCTCGGCGCGGGCAGCTTCAGCGACAGCCAACAGGACATTTACGATCGATTACGTGACGACGGGATCATTGTTGTTGCTGCGAGTGGCAATGACGGAGAGAACCTCGTCGATTATCCTGCAGCCTTTGCGAACGTTTTCGCCGTCGGTGCAACAGATGCGCAGAACCAGCGCACCAGCTATTCCAATGGTGGAACAGCCTTGGATATTGTGGCACCCGGTGGCAACCTTGATGCAGATATCAATAACGACGGCCAACCTGACGGTGTATTAAGCACTTACTACGACGAAGGCCCGCAATACGCCTTCCTTGAAGGTACTTCAATGGCGACACCTCATGTCGCCGGTGTGTTCGCCCTTATGAAGTCAATCAATCCAAGCCTTAACTACAGCGATATTAACGCACTGCTAGCTCAAGGTGCTCTGACCGATGATCTGGGCGCTGAGGGCCGAGATGATAGCTACGGCTGGGGACAGATCAACGCGGGTAAAGCTGTCGCTGCAGCAATCAACAGTATTGGTGGTGACATAGCGCGCCCCGCGCAGCTGGGCGTCTCTTCAGAACAATTAAATTTTGGCACTCAGCTGTCAGCACTGACTGTGGTACTCAGCAATATCGGCGGAGGAGAGCTGACTGTGCTCAATGCACAAAGCAATGTTTCTTGGCTAAATGCCACCGCATCATTAGAAGCGAATGGCCTCGGCGCCTGGATTATCCGAGTCGATAGGTCGGCGCTCAGTCAAGGTCGCTATGATGGAGTTATCACCTTTAACTCAAGCGCAGGCGCCAAACGCGTATCTGTCACTGTGCAGGTGGCGACAGGAACCATTGGCGATTTGGGCACAATTTACGCTTTGCTGATTGACCCTGAGAGCGGCGAAACGATAGCTCAAGCGGTTGCATCGGCGGATAACAATTACTTATTTGATTTCCCCAACGTCGCAGTTGGCGACTATGAACTGTGGGCGGGCAGCGATAACGACAACGACTTTGAAATTTGCGATTCAGGGGAGGCTTGCGGCGCCTACATCACCTTAGATTCACCAGTGGTTCTGAACGTATCATCGGACATTTTCGACGTTGAATTCTCAAGTAACTACCAGCTGCGATTACCGTCCGAGGCCAGTACCAGCAGTACTTCTAACCTGCCAAAGAGCCGGTCAGTAAAAACAATAAAGCGCATACAATGAGAAGAGTATGGGGGTATCAGCGAGCACCCTAAAAAGCGGGTCTCGAAAACGCGCGCGTGCTTGTCTTCACAAGCGTTTCAATCCGCCATCATCCCCTAACTCCATCCGACCGGTAGGCGCCCAACGCCTTCGAATGCCCGGGGTAGGTGCCAAATAAAACAAGTCACCATTGCTGCCGGTCAATGCGTGGGGCACGCCAGCGGCTCTGGCGTGACGCGCGTTAGCTTTCATGTGCGCGTCCTCACCGTGTACAGGAACGACCAACTTAGGCTTGATAAATCCATAGAGGTCGGCAAGATCGTCGGCACATGGATGACCCGATGCATGTAACACTTTTTTACTCGACTCCGCGTGAACCACTGTCACACCACGTTCCTTAAGAGCGCCTACCGTACGCTCGACAGCAAGCTCGTTACCCGGAATCGTTTTAGCGCTAAAAATTACCGTATCCCCTTCACCAACCGATAGATGCGGGTGCGTGTCCATACCCAATCGATGCAACGCCGCACCTATTTCTCCCTGACTGCCTGTTGCCAATGCCAATACTTCGCGGGGAGGTAAGTACTCCAAATGTTGTGAATCTATCGGCTTAAAGTCGGGATTAAATAGGCTGTTGGAAAGGCCACAGCGGTACATATTGTCCAATGACCGACCCAATAATCCCAAATGCCGACCGGACGCATGTGCGACACGTAGCGCGGTTTGGATGCGCGCAATATTACTGGCGAAGCAGGCAATTACTACTTTGCCCGTTAACGGAGCCACGGTCTGTAGTAGACCATCGGATACGTCACCCTCGGTGGCAGATCGGCCAGGCTGTAACGCATTGGTACTGTCACAAATCACTGCATCAACACCGGTGAGTGAGTGCTCTGACCAATTCTCAGGTCGCCATGGTGCGCCTACAACGGGCCGCGCATCAATTTTCCAATCAGCGGTGTGGAGTATGCGATGACCGCCGGCGGAAATGGCGAGCGCGCAAGTTTCCGCGGTGGAGTGTGTCAAAGGCAGCCATTGAACATCGAAACCGCCAATTTGGTGTCGGGAATTCGGATCAACTTCAATGAGATGTCGAGGTAGATGCCCGCCGCGCCAGCCAGTCTTTCGCCGCAGAACCGAGGCAGTAAACGGTGTCGTGTACACACGGCAATCTAATTGTTGCCAGAGATAGGGCACTGCGCCCAAGTGGTCCTCGTGTGCGTGAGTGATAATAAGCCCATCGAGGGTTTGTCGTCGGCCAGTAATAAATTCTAGGTCGGGCATCTGGATGGAGGGCCGACCGCTGCTCGAACCCTCTCTATGCTCAAATGTGATGCCGCAATCCACCATTAACCAGCGACCATTGTGGCCATAAAGGTTCAAATTCATGCCAATTTCACCGGTGCCGCCCAGCGGCAAAAACACCATGGCATCTGGATTGAGGCTCACTTGATGTTACCAGGCATAACCCACACGAAAACTATAAACCTCATCGACCTCGTCTCGGTCTGCAGCGGCTGTACCGTCGTAGTTAATAGTCATCTCCGCAGCCGCTTCCAATCCGTAAACCAGTGGAAAGGCGAGTCCCAAGGTATTTTTAAGAATCAATTGATCCGAGTCAGAGATATCAATAATCCCGATATGGCGGAGATACAGTCTCGAGTCACCACCTAAAAGGCTACTTTCACCCGTGAAGTTCCAATTCAAACCCGTATAGTTGTTGTCTTCTTGGTTAACGTCAGCGTCATATTCGGTAGAAACATAGGCAATACCTAACTCACCGTCGAGCTTGTAGTCATCATTATCGAGGAGTTTACGCCCGTAGTAGGGGCCCGCATACGTTCGAAGCTTTACGCCCGCTAGGGCGTCGGCTTCTATGGACGCGTTGGCACCCAAATAGTTAATTGGATCGCTAAGAAAATGATCGTACTTGCCCAATAGCTTCCAGTTATCGGCGGTCATAGCACTCTGTGTCACTTCGCGATCGTCTACCACAACGCGATTGTGGGCTTCATCGCGTTCGACGTGGCCGTTGAAGGTATATCGGTTAACCGCGCTTTCAAGGACAGAGTTGACCTTTAGGTCGAACTCGTCGGTTTCGGTATTCCCGCGGTTAAGTGCAACAGCCATATTCGCGTCGCCAGTCCAGTGATATCCCTCGCCCGCCTCCCAATCGGCAGGGTTCATGATATCGATATCGGTCAACGGTAACTCTTTTCCGCCAAGATCAATCTTGCCACCGTCTACATCGAGTGCAGGCACAATGACCAAACGGTCGTCATCGAGCAGCAGCTTGGTTTCTGCTTGCCACTGAAGGCTATCTACTAAACTTAAGTGAATGGCTAAGTCGGCATCACTAAAAGCTGTTTTAACTTGCAGAGCGTCATCACGAATACCCGTCACAACTCCCATGATTAGCGAGCCGTCTGTTAGGCGAATCGTTGCAGGACCTTGTTGGTCTGAGGTCAACGAACGGTCGATAGCAGCCTGAAGGTTTACCGCGCTAAACAGCAAGGTGATCGCCAAAACGCTCAGCCAAGTCTTCGTGAGCACAGTCGAGCGTTTAGCGTGGGAAAGCGTTACCATGGCGGTTTTTCTCTATAAAGATTTGAGCGCGCAACTCTACGTGAAAACGGTGAGTTTTCACAGATATGCGGTGCGCTCATCATTACCCGTAAGGAGCGCTAGCTAATGAGTGAAGTATCCGCAAACACCCAATTTGACTACGACCTCTTTGTCATAGGCGCCGGATCCGGTGGGGTGCGCGCAGCGCGAATGGCTGCCGCCATGGGCGCCCGCGTGGCCATAGCAGAGGATCGCTATATGGGCGGAACCTGCGTCAATGTGGGCTGCGTCCCCAAAAAGCTCTACGTTTATGCCAGCGAGTTTGGCAAAGGCTTTAAGGACGCAGAAGGGTTTGGCTGGCAGGCAGGCGACACGCATTTTGACTGGGCGACGCTGAGAGACAATAAGAAAGCCGAAATCTCGAGACTCAATGCCATCTACGAACGCCTCCTGGAAACGCCTGGCGTTAAAATCATTGAGGGGCGAGGCCATGTGCACAACCCGAATACTGTTGAAGTCAATGGTAAGCAATACACCACGGCTCGCATTCTAATTGCGACAGGCACCTGGCCGTTCGTGCCCTCCATGCCCGGTAGTGAGCACATGCTCACGTCCAATGAAATCTTTGATCTTGAGGTCTTTCCTGAGCGATTACTTATTGTTGGCGGTGGCTACATTGCCACTGAGTTTGCAGGGATCTTCAACGGCCTAGGGTCCAAAGTGACCCAGGTTTATCGCGCAAGTTTATTTATGCGTGGTTTTGACGACGATGTTCGCCACTTCCTTGCTGAAGAAGTGAGAAAGTCTGGCGTTGATTTACGCTTCAATACCAATCCCGCATCTATTGAGGCTACGCAGACGGGATACTCCGTCACTATGGATGACGGCAGTGTCGTGGATGTCGATGCCATTCTCTGTGCAACGGGACGCAAGCCAAATATTGCAGGCCTTAATCTTGAAGATACGGACGTCATGTTCACTGAGCACGGCTTTGTCAAAGTCGATAAAGACTTCCGCACGGCCGAACCCTCGATTTATGCTTTGGGAGATCTGATCGGGGGCCCACAGTTGACGCCTGTTGCACTCGAGGAGGGCATGGCTTTTGCCCGAGCGCAATTTGATGGCCAGGAGACCAACGTCGATTACGAGTACATTCCCACAGCCGTCTTTAGCCAGCCTAATGTTGGAACCGTCGGCTTTACTGAAGCTGAAGCGCGCGAGAAGTTTGGGGAAATCACCGTTTACCGGTCTGAGTTCAAACCCATGAAACACACGCTTAGCGGACGCAATGAACGCTCTCTTATGAAGTTGATTGTGGACAATGTGTCTGATCGTGTCGTCGGACTGCATATGGTTGGGCCCGACGCCGGAGAAATTCTCCAAGGCATGGCCATTGCCATGCGCAGCGGCGCAACAAAGACCGACTTCGATCGCACCGTAGGTATCCACCCCACCGCGGCCGAAGAGTTTGTCACTATGCGCGAACCCGCCTCCAATTAGAGCGCCACTCATTTATGGCACTTGAATTTTGGCACTTTGCTGCGCTGATCGCTGCAGGCACCATCGGCGGCGTCATTAACGTGATGGCCGGCGGCGGTTCGATTATTACTGTACCGCTTATGATTCTGCTCGGTGTTCCCGGCCCAGTTGCGAATGGCACCAACCGTATTGCCATTTTGGCGCAGAATGTCACGGCGGTTGCGACCTTTCATCACAATGGGTTGACACGTTTCCGGCTGGGTTTGTCCCTCACAGCGTGCGCGATTCCGGGGGCAGCATTAGGCGCTTGGGTTGGCTCGAGTCTGTCAGGAGACGTGTTTAACAAAATCTTGGCGGTCATCATGGTGTTGGTACTTATCCTGATGCAGACCGGGAGCTCCAACAAAAACGACCATGACACTGAACCTCGCAATCAAGTACTCGGCCATATGCTGATGGTTGGGGCTGGATTTTGGGGTGGGTTCATCCAAATTGGCATGGGCTTTATTCTGTTACCCATCTTGCACCGCGTCATGGGCCTCAATTTGGTGACGGTCAATGTACTTAAAACGTTCATCACTGCAGGCTATACAACCGTTGCACTGATAGTTTTTATGATCAATAGCGATATTTTATGGCTGGTGGGCGGAGTATTGGCTATTGGCAACTCGCTTGGCGGCTATTTGGGGGCTAAACTGACCATCAGTAAAGGTGAGGTCTTAATTCGGCGGTTTATGACCGTGGCCATCATCGTGCTGGTAGTACGATTGTTATTTTTCGATTGATTGTTATTTTCGATTAATTGTTCCCTTCATGGATGGATAGGAGCTAACACTATGATCAACCTTTCAACATTAATTACCGTTTCCCGGCGCCGCGCCGCGCTATTGTTCATAGCGCCACTGCTTGTTGCATGTGCAGGCATTGAGACCCACATAACACCCGTAGATCGCTTTGCTGAAGGTAACTATCAAACGTACAGTTGGCGTGCTGAGAAAATCGAGAATACGGGCAACTCCAGTGATCCCCTCTATATAATTGCTCCGACATTACGAGCGGCTGTAGACGAGGAGCTTGCGAGCAAAGGGTATCGCTACCAGCACGACGGCGGTGATTTCCTTATCGACTATCAGTTCAAAGCAGGCCTGTCAGACGGCGTCCTCAGTGCCGCTGCAAGCTCAGCGAATAATCGCTATAACATACCTGAGACAGACGTTGTCTTGAACCGGCGCACCGATCAAGCCTTAGTGGATAACGCTTATGCGCTTTCGGGTCCTCGAGAGACCAACAATATGTTGCTGCAATTCTCAGATCGCGCAACACAAAGCCTCGTGTGGGCCGCTTCGATGACTAAGATTGTTGAAAATGTTAACCAAGACAACACCAAGAAAATGCGTAAGAGCGTTAATGCTGCCGTACGTAAGGTCTTGAGGCGGCTACCTAGCGCCAACTAACGTTTTTTATAAACGACGGGATTCACGCAGAAAGGAATAGGCTCACCTGAGAAACCCGCTACGACATTTGCCAGAGCACGCTCCATCATGGCCTGGCGAGTCGCTGCGGTAGCACTGCCCAGATGAGGTGCTAGCACAACATTATCTAAGCCCATAAGAGGGCTCTCTTTGGGCAGAGGCTCCTCTTCAAAAACATCGAGCCCTGCGTAAAGTCTGCCGCTATCAAGCTCATTGATCATCGCCTGCTCATCGACCAACCCGCCACGCGCGGTATTAATTAATATGGCGCCATCTTTCATACTGGCAAGGCGCTGTGCGGATACTAAATGGCGTGTATCGGGTGTCATCGCAGCATGAACAGAGACGATATCAGAGCGCTCGAATAGCTCGTCGAGACTGACCATGGCCACACCTGGGACGTCTTTACTGGTGCGATTCCATGCAATAACGTCAGCACCAAAGCCACTAACGCGCTTTGCAACCGCTTGCCCAATGGGGCCCAAACCAATTAAACCAACGGTTGAGCGGCTGAGGTCTTTACCCAGAAACATCCCGGCAGACCAAGCACCCGACCAACCTCCAGCACGCACAAACCGATCAGCTTCGGCAATCCTCCGCGTGCAGGCAAGCATTAACGCCAATGCCATATCGGCGGTACTGTCAGTGAGCACGCCGGGGGTATGACCCACGGGAATGCCGGCAGCAGTTGCCGCATCTATATCAATATGGTCAACGCCAACGGAAATAGTCGAGATAACCTTCAGTCGACCTGCAGCGCGCGCGATGGTTGCGGCAGAAATTGGGTTCCCTACTGAGCACAAAATTGCATCTGAAACCTGTACCCAATCTTGCAGTGTCGTCTCTGGAATGGCCTCCGCTTCGTTCCATGCAAGGACTTCGAAGCGCTCGCGCAGCAGCATCATTGCTGCATCAGGCAGCGGGAGAGTGACAACAAGTTTATCGACCATATGAGGAATACCTGCTTTCTAGCCACAGTTTTTCAGAAAATACGCTAGCGATTGCCAGCTCTGCTTATAGTCTCACACTTATTCCTGGCGGCGGTACACGGTGACTAAAGCGCCTACACTGGCCATCAGCTAACTGCCCAAGCTCTAACTGCCCGACCTCGGCCGGATGTTTCGTATGGCCTTATTGGTAACGCCTAGCCCTCGTCAGCGACCAAAACAGTACGAAGATGACGGGCAAGGCCAACATAAGCCATGCAAAAGTATAGCCGCCAATGGCGAGAACAAGCCCGACAATCAAGGGACCCATAACACGACCGATGGATGCGGCAAATGCAGTGAGCCCCATCATTCTGCCGCGCTCACCATCGGGCACAATGATACTGGCAACGGTATTTAAAACAGGCAGTATGCAGGTAGCACCCGTGAAGGCCGCAAATACTGCAAATGCGCGCGGATACTCCCCTGTCATCCATGGCGCGGCAATCAAGCTGACGGCAAAAATGACGGCACCGGCACTCAAAACATTAATCAGACCAAATCGTGTCGTCAGCCAATCTAATAACACTCCCTGAATAGTTATCATGCCCACCCCAACGAGGCCAAAAAGAATGCCAATCTCACGCGGCCCCCAACCTAGCAGCGTGGCAAGCCATAGCGGGCTGAGGTAAATGGCAGCACTGACCGCAAAGGTATGCAATACGTACTGAATGAGAAGCAGCTCGGATCGCGTCTCACGCGCAAATTCAGCGGGGGATGACTTGACTTTAGCCGACCGCGTAATCGATCGCGACGGTTGATCATTGGGCAATAAGAATATCGCCAAGACTACTGACAACAATGACATAGACGCGGCAAAGAAACCTGCAACGGCAAAGGACTCTCCATCGCCAGCCAATAGACCACCTAAAAGCGGTCCTAGAATCAAACCCAAACCAAATGCCGTACCCACCAAACCCATGGCCTTTGCTCGTCGCTCCGGCCGACTTAGATCTGCCATTAATGCCGATGCAACAGGCAAGTTACCCGCCATCACACCGGCTAGTGCGCGCGCCACATAGACCAGCCAAAGCTGATTGGCAAAACCCAGTATGACGTAAGACACGGCACCGCCAGTTAGGCAAATGATAAGAACTTTTTTCCGACCAATGCGGTCTGACAAGGCGCCCCAATAGGGCCCAGCAATACCCGCACATACGCTATACAGCGCGATAACTAAGGCAACATCAAACTCGTCGCCACCGAGGGCAGGCGACATGAATGGCAGAATAGGAATGACAATACCGAAACCTATCAGGTCAACTACAATCACAGAAAACACTAGCCATTCTCGAGGCAAGCCCCACCGGCGAGATGTCATGTTTCGGTCCAGCGCTGCGTTTCAGGTATGTCGATACCAAATAAATCCAATGACCTTGCAATACTTTGAGTCACCATTTGATCGACACTGTCTGGGCCCGTATAAAAAGCAGGCACCGGCGGCGCAATAACGGCGCCCATTTCGGTGGCAGTAACCATGTTACGTAAATGACCTAGATGTAAAGGCGTCTCTCGCACCATCAAAACCAAACGCCGTCGTTCCTTGAGGGCCACATCTGCAGATCGAGTCAGTAGGCTTGAGGTCACACCTGAAACAATTTCCCCGAGGGTTCGAATCGAACAGGGCGCAATAAGCATGCCTAAACCACCGAAAGAACCGCTAGCAATGGAGGCGCCTACATTGCGAACCGAATGACTTTCATCCGCTAGCGCGCGAATATCCTTCACCGAGCGGTCGAGCTCATAGTGGACGGTTAACTCTGCCGACTTAGACATCACTAAGTGCGTTTCAACCGGCATATCCGCCAGCAGTTCAAGGGCACGCACGCCATAAATGACACCCGAGGCGCCGCTAATACCAATTATCAAGCGTTGCATAGAGCCCTTTCCCAACATTTGCTTTATAGACACGCCTAAGAGTAACAGGCCTGCGAGACTCTCGCCGCTTCAGAATGCATTTAACAATAAGCGCCCTCATGCACAGCACGGGAGGGCGACATTAACATTACAAATGCAGGCTAAAACTTAGATTCAGTGAGCGCCCGGGCTCAGGAGCATACTCTCGAAGCCATGATGTACTCAGACGAATTTCTTCATTAGTCGCATTGCGCAAACTGAGCGCCAAATCCACTGCATTAGCTCCCATCATCACGCGCCACTCGCCACCAACATCAAAACGCCACCAACTGTTGGTAGGCTCTTCATTAGCGCCGGGACGATCCTGCGCACTGCCCGCGGTCACTCGAGCGAAATAATAATCCATCTCACCACCTAAGGTCAGCGCTAGTGATCCAGATAGCGGCGGCAAGCGAGGGATATCATCGCCGCTATCGAGCTCACCGCGAACCATATCCGCGCCAAGCTCAAGTCCAATATCACGACTGTTGAGCGCGCCGAGGGTCACCTTCGCATCAAACTCCGCCCCAACGAATTTAGCGCCGCCCTGAACATAACGACGTACAGGCGCGTCAGCAACGATGACTCCCGTATTTGCCAGATTAATGTAATTACTAAAATCATTGCTATACACCGCGACCGATGCCTCGGCATTGTCACTATGCCATCGGAGGCCGAGGTCTGCATTGACGCCTCGCTCAATGTCTAAGCCACTATTCCCCAGCTCTATGGCAGCAGTAGCGGCATGCACAATCCAGCTTTCTGGGGTCACATTGCCGACATTGGAATATAATTCTTCAGTGCTAGGCGCGCGCTCCGAGCGACTGACAGAGGCAGACACATGCCAGTCGGCGCTAATTTCATAAATCGTTCCCAGCGATGCGGAAAGCGTATTAAAGCGCCGACGTGCAGCGACACCGCCAACAGGGTCAATGTGATCCTGATCCCAACGCAATCCCGCTTCCCATTGCCAATCTCCCGTGTGCCAATCCTCAAGCACAAAGAGGCCTAGGCGGCGAGTATCCGTTTCCGGAATGAAGGCTTCATCGCCAAGCGCACTGAAATTGGTGTCACTCACCTGCACCCCCATGACACCATGAATATCGCCGATAGGTGCGTGCAATAGTTCGAAGCGGCCTTCCAGTGAATCACTGCTGTATACCGTGCCGATTTCGTCGCCCTCGAGCTCCGTGTGTTCATAATCAGTCAGAGTAACAAAGCCACGGAATAGCTCGATGCCGTTCATCGGCTGGTGTAAGTGCATAACCACGTCATAGCGCAACTGATCTACAGCAAGGCGCACATCACCATGCTCCTCCTCGTGCTCCCCCCCGTGTTCCTCGGCGTTCTCATCACCGTCCTCATGACCACCCTCATGGCCACCCTCATGACTACCCTCATGACTACCCTCTGGAAGACCATAGTCGCTGTCCAGCCAACTCATAGCTGCGCCAATGAACCCATCAGTAAAATGATAACTAGCGCCGAGGGAACCGCTTTGCGTTTGCGTCGATGTGTTTCCTAGATAATCCATCCCGTCAGTACCCGCGCCATCAGCCACATCAACATCATCACTGTTGCGACTAAGCGCATCAAAATGGAATGCAAAATTATCGATCGCGCCTTCAGCCCGAATAACCCCTGTTTGGCCATGGCTCGCACCGGTGTAGCGCCATCCCACATCAACGGTCGCCTCGGCAGGTAATGCGGTCGGAATCCTCCCATCGACAACGTTCACCACGCCACCGATAGCGCCGCCGCCATAAAGCAGCGTAGCTGGGCCTCTAAGAACCTCAATAGAATCTGCGAGCATGGGCTCAACGGCCACAGAGTGGTCCGCACTGATCGCTGACGCATCAGCGCTGCGCATACCATTCTGAAGCGACGTAACACGGGGCCCACTGAGTCCTCTAATGACTGGCTGTCCAACGCCTGGGCCAAAACTAGCATTGTGAACACCCGGTAGGCTGGCAATAGTGTCGCCCAGTGTCGACGATGTCTCTCTAGCCAATTCTGCCCCCGTTAACGCGTCGACAGGGAATGCCGTTTCCATGGTCGATTTGTGCAGTGGAATAGTGACTAAAACATGCTCAAGGGGCCCGCTAGTTTCTGCAGCAGCCGCTGCAGATGCCCACAGAACACTGGTATAAAGAGTTCTTCTAACGCTCATAAGTTATCTCCTGATTGTACTCAAGACCCAAAAAGGCCAGCAGTTTCCATATCAGGTACTGAGCGGGGGGCCTCGCATTGCAGGAGGGAGGGATCGCTTTCCGCAAGCCGGTGTTAACCGCGCAATCGGACTTTCAATTGACGTGCTAAGTACACTAGGTAGTGCGATAACCCTCGCAATGGGGGCGTCGGTCGCATGGCTACACACTTCGCAATGCGGGGTATCGTCAATCCCGTGCCAATGATCGCTGGCAATAACTTGCAATGACAGCAGCGCAGCAATGCCGAGTACCACTAAGGCGCGCAAACGCTTGGTGCTCCTCAAGGATATCGCTGTCTTTGCTACGAATCTCATTGCGTAGTTAACCTGCCTTATGCATCTTTTCGAGCATGGCCATCATTTTTTCGTGCACTTTGTTCACGCCCTTAAGCGGCCGAACCATCACTTTAAAGTCGATAATTTGCTCACCTTCGAAAGTGATCATATCAACGCCGTTGATTGTAATATCATCCATAACGCATTCAAATTCCAACATGGCGTTATTGCCTTCTACAACCTCTCGGACATAGTGAAACTCATGACTAAATACGTGTTGGGCTGCGCTGAGATACGCGAAAGTGACTTCTCTTCCACGCTGCGGAGTGTGCACGACAGGCGACCAAAACACACAGTCTGGGTGAATGAGGTCCCACAATCCTTCGTTGCTGTGAGTTTTCATCATGTCATGCCACGTAGCAAGTGCCTTCACGGAAGCCTCCTTATTCAGTAGGTTTGGAGGCTAGCACATTTCAGCGGTACCAAATGCACACAATACTTCACACTACCCGAGTGGTAGGCTCTAAGAAAATTGCTTCTCGAGGTCACTGTGACTATTTTTGACGCATATATACCCGCTGTAACGACGCTTGGATTAGGTGGTTTTATCCTTGTTTGTCTTGGTTTGATCAATGCTCGTGCCTCGCTCACAGAGGGAGCCGCGCTGGTACTGCAACTGCTGACGTGGGCTGGCGCTGTCATTCTCGCCCTTACATTTGTAGTAGCGCTGCCGTTGACTGACACCATCAGAGGCCAAATTCTCAGCCTATTAGGTATCGTCCTTACGGCGTTAATCGCGCTTTCTTCCACAACATTTGTCTCGAACGCTATGGCAGGCGTCATGCTTCAGGCGACCAAGCCCTTCAGACCGGGCGACTTTATTGAAGTCGATGGTGTTTTTGGACGTGTCACACGACGCTCCCTCGTTCACACCCGACTGCAAACAGAAACACGTGATTTCACCACCCTGCCCAATATGCTGTTAGTGAATCAACCCGTTAAAGTGTTGCATCGCGAGGGCACAATTATTCAAGCGGAAGTGTCACTGGGGTACGACGTGGATCACCACCAAGCCGAAGCTCAGCTAGTACAAGCCGCACTGGCCGCGCAGCTCGATGAGCCCTATGTGCTGGTGGTTGAGCTACTTGATCACGCCGTGGTTTATCGCGTTGCTGGATTCTTGGCGGACTTCAACACCCCCATCAGTGCGCGCAGTCATCTACGACGGCAAATACTCGATACCTTGCACCAAGCCAATATAGAAATCACCTCACCCAGCGTAGTCGCTCAAAGGCAGCAGAGTGGGGACACTAGAACACTTCCGGCTCGGACAATACGTCACAAACCCGACCTTCAAAGCTCGGACACCTCCCCGGAGCAAAAGATCTTTGATAGTGCCGACGAGGCTGCGGCGAAAGAGCAAATTAAACTCGACATCTTGGATTTAAAAGAGCAGATATCGACGCAAAAAACGCTCATCAAAAGCATGGAGAAACATCAGCGCGGAGCGCAGGAGCGGCGACTGGAACACTTCGAGCACAAGCTAGCCCGACTGCAATCTATGCAGGAAGATCTCGACTAAATATCAACTTCGGTATCGAAATCAGTCAAGGCTCTCTGGCGTAGCTCAAATGCTCTCTGCCCTTTCTGGCGTTCAGCCGATGTTAGCCGCTTGCTTAAACGTCGCTGTCGATGGTGACGCACCAGCGCGTTAAAACGTCGAGGCTTGTAGTCACCCGCAAGCAAAGCGTCAATGAGCGCAATATCAATTCCCAGTCGATAAGCAATCCGCGTAGGCCTGATACGGTAAGAGTGAAATTCAGCGACCAGCTCGATCTGTCGATCCTCTGGTAATAGACATTCTCTCGAGTAGCCTAGGGGCGGGCAGGGGCTGCGTGTATCTGTTTCAGTCATGGCGGCAATTATTAGCAGTCTCTTGGTAATCTGCAAAGTCTTTTGCGTAGCATGGCAATGCTCGCAATGCGATAATGACAGCAATGGACGGTATCCGAAACAATATACACCTCAGTGGTTCCCCCTCATGGCTCTAGCGAGCCTGCATCCACATGCCTAAAGCCTACCCACAAAAGCCCATTGTCATCGCTCATCGCGGAGCGAGTGGTTATTTACCCGAGCACACGCTGCTCGCAGTGACTGCTGCGCACATCATGGGCGCTGACTATATTGAGCAGGATATCGTCCTTAGTCGAGACGGCATCCCAATGGTTATGCACGATATTTATCTCGACACGACTACCGATGTGGCGACTCAGTTTCCAAGGCGCGCGCGCCCTGATGGTCGCTATTACGCAATCGACTTTAGTGCGAGCGAACTCAAAAAGCTCTCGGTCACCGAGCGGAGCGAAAGCAACAATACACCGGTTTATCCTGGCCGCTTCCCCATCACTCCGCTAGGGATGGAAATACCGACCCTCGAAGAAGAGATCCAGCTAATTAATGGCCTGAATAAGAGTCGCGGCACTCACACCGGCTTTTATATCGAGTTAAAAGCCCCGCGCTTTCACAGTGATGCAGGTTTCGATATCGCTCAAACTGTGATTACTGTGCTTCAGACGTTTAACCTTCACTGCGAAGACGCCAATGTTTACCTACAGTGTTTCGATGACAAGACATTGCAATATCTACGTGGAACGCTAAAAACGCCTCTCCCGCTCATTATGCTGATCGCTGAAAATAGTTGGCAGGAGAACAGCGCCGTTGACTATGACTGGCTGCGCACTCATGAAGGGCTGGATTATATCGCCCAGTTCGCCAATGGTATTGGACCTTGGCTACCTCAGCTCTACCAAGCAGACACAATCACGCCCTCCGACCTCGTGGTAGGAGCAAAAGATCGTGGTTTAAAGGTCCATCCCTATACCATTCGTGCGGACGATCTGGCACTCGGGGTCCACACCATAGATGAGCTACACTCGCGCATATTCATTGATCTTGGGGTGGACGGAGTGTTCTCGGATTTCCCTGACAAAACACGATTCTTTATCGATGAGCATTTTGGTGCTTAAACCAATGTTAACGAGCATTGAACAATAGGAGCAGAACAACTGTGAGCAAAACCCCAAAGGTAAACCGACGCACCAAAATAGTAGCGACGGTCGGACCGGGCAGCGAGAGCGAGGACATGTTAGGGCGATTGATACATGCGGGGGTCGATGTCTTTCGACTCAACTTTAGTCATGGCAGCCCCGAGAACCACGCAGTAGTGGCGCAAAAAATTCGCCGGCAAGCCAGCCACGCTGGCCGGTATGTGGGTATCCTCGCCGACCTTCAGGGACCAAAAATTCGGATCAATGGCTTTGCAAGTGGCTCGGTATTACTCACCGCAGGCGACCCATTCCGCCTCGATCTCGACGTCGGAAAAGAAGATGGAGACGGCCGCAGCGTGGGTGTCGAATACACGCCCTTACCCGAACAAGTGGTAGTCGACGATGTCCTCCTGCTCGACGATGGCAAACTAAGACTTCGAGTCGACGACGTGACCCCACGAGCGGTTGACTGTACCGTGCTCATTGGCGGGCGGTTGTCATCGCGTAAAGGGGTCAATAAGTTAGGTGGAGGCTTGGCTGCACCGGCACTGACAGAAAAAGACCTCAGCGATATCGCCGGTATGGGTGCAATTGAGCCCGACTTTGTTGCTGTGAGCTTCGTGTCTAGCCGCGAGGACATTGATCAAGCGCGCGGACTACTTGCGGACGTCGGGCTAAGCCCTGCTATCGTAGCGAAAATTGAACGAGCCGAAGTGGTTGCTGACACTGCACTGCTCGATAGCATTATCACAGCGTCTGACGGCATTATGGTTGCTCGAGGCGATCTCGGTGTCGAAGTCGGTGACGCACAGCTGATCGGAATACAGAAGGATTTAATTTCGCGCACGCGCAAGCTCGATCGAGTGGTCATCACCGCAACGCAAATGATGGAATCGATGATTGGCAACAGCATGCCAACCCGCGCTGAGGTGTTTGACGTCGCTAACGCAGTTTTGGACGGCACCGACGCAGTGATGCTCTCCGCCGAAACTGCCGTCGGGGACTACCCTCTAGAAGTGGTTATGGCAATGGCAGATGCCGCACTGGGTGCCGAACGCCATCCTGTTGCGCGAACGTCCCGATATCGCCTAGATCGGCAGTTCTCTTCGACGCAGGAAGCAATCGCACTCTCAGCGATGTATGGAGCCAATCACTTCCCCGGAGTACGCGGGATAGCGGCACTGACTGAAGCGGGCTCTACGCCAACAATGATGTCTAGATTGAGTTCAGGGCTACCGATCTTCGGTCTTAGCCGCCACTACAAAACCCTACAAAAGCTTGCGTTATGCCGCGGGGTGGTTCCGCTGTATTTTGATGCTACCGCGTTCGCGCCTGAGGACATTGAAGCCAGGGTCATTGAGTTCCTGGTGGATGGCGGTTATCTGCACCGCGGTGACTTTATGATGTTAACTAAAGGCAGTGCCATGGGGCAGACCGGAATGACCGATATGCTCAAGATTTTGCCGGTCGGTTGACTCAAGCAGCGATTTTGGGACGTTAATTTTTTACAAATAAAATCTATTTTTGTGTTTTCGGAGTGCTACACTGAAAAGTGTCGGATTCGCCGACATCGTTTTATGAAAAGTGTTCTCGGTCAAACGGTCGACTTATCATCAAGCGCCAAAACTGCCCACATCGTGGGTGGAGTAATTCAGCAACACAGGTAATTGAAAAATGGCACAAGTTACAGGAACCGTAAAATGGTTCAATGAAAGCAAGGGTTTTGGGTTCATCGAGCAGGAAGGCGGCCCAGATGTCTTTGTTCACTTCAGCGCGATTCAAGGTGACGGCTTTAAAACCCTCGCCGAAGGTCAGAAAGTTGAGTTTACGGTTACGACCGGACAAAAGGGTCCTCAAGCTGAGAACGTTGTTCCTGCTTAAGAGCATACCCACAAAAAAGGGGCTCTTCTGAGCCCCTTTTTTATTACCTATATTTTTTGTTTAGATGTCTCTAGCCAGCTCGTCCTGACGCTCTTGCTCACTCTGAATATACTTTAGCCACTGATTGGCGTACTTTTTTGAGCGGTCATCTTTGGCGGCAACACGAAAAACCTTTCTAGCGGCAGTGTAATCGCCGAGATTGAAGTAGGCCATGCCTAACGCCAATCTCGCCTGGTCAGGCCGCTTAACGCCACCTTTCGACAGGCCCTTATTGATTGCGTCAACCGCTTGTTGAAACTGATCTCCGTCGAGATAAACATTACCTAAACGGGTGTAAAGCTCACCATCATCCGACTTTGACGCGGCCTTCTCCATCATAGGAATAGATTTCTGAGTCTCCTGCGCCTGACGCCAAGCGCTGCCGGCTAACTCATAATTCTTCGACTTTTCCTCGATAAGTTCTGCTTTGAAGCCCTTCTCCATCACACGCGCAGCCGGGAACGGAACCTCAGCATTGAGGTACAAATAAGCCATAGTCACGAGGTCGGTACTCTTATCGAGCATACCCTGCTCGTAGGCAGTTTCCATCATGGCCAGCTGCTTAGCATCTTCTTTTTTCTCGCCATAAAGATGTGACGCCTGCACCCAGTACTGCTTTTTGGGGTAATACTTCAACAAGACAGTGAGTGTCGCTAACGCGTTGTCAGTGTCGCCTTTGTCAAAGTATAGGAATCGAGCCAGGTTGTACCACTGCTCCTTGGGCAACTTTCCCGCTGCTTCATACATGTCAATCGCGGTAACAACATTCTGTAGGGCTTTGTCGTAATCTTTTAGCTGGTAATAGCCTTGCGAGAGCAACACGTAAGAACCAGCGTCGGGCTTCTCACTCAGCTCGAACCACTCTAGAAGCGCGTTGACGCCTTGCTGCCACTGCTCTTGAACGAAAAACAACTGCGCAATGGTCTTCTTGGTGTTAATTTCCATTGCGAGTGGAATGTCAGGTTGGGCAACAACCTTGCGGTAGTTATCCAGCGCGCCTTTATAGTCTTCTGTCGAATAGCGTAGAAATGCGAACAAGTTGTAAACGTTCGCCAGCTCGTAACTGTTCAACGCTCTCTTGCCCTCTGTCGAGATCATCTCATTCAGAATGACCTCCGCCTCGTTGTATTGCTTGGCCTCGGCGAAAGTCTGCGCTTCTGCCAATTTTTCGTAGACCTTGTTTCGCAACGCCGGGGTTCGGCGAGTCTCACGCTGATCTTTTTTCTTTTCTTGTGCAACCGCTGACGGCACTAAGTCGAGTGACGTAATAGCGCGGTCGACACCGACAGACACTACCGACACAGCGACAGCAAGCACTGAAGTTGTAAATATACGATTAAACATTGATCCCGCCTCCGCCACGTGAGCTTACTGTTCTAGCTCGAACGTGAACTTATTTTGAACGCCAGCTACTTCGATGGGCGACCCATCAACAACGCGCGGCTTATACTTAAACTTCTCCGCAGCCTTCACAGAAGCGCGGTCGAAGATACCCTGTGGTTGACAATCGACGGCCTGCGGATCGCGAATAGCGCCGGTGGTCGTCACCGTGTACTCAACAATACAATAGCCAGTAATGCCGCGAGTTTGCGCTCGCCGCGGATAAATGGGCGCTACCTTCACAATCGGGAGATACTCGCCGTCACCTGATGACATTCCGGACGCGTTAAGATTCAGTGAAATCTTCGCCTGAGGCGCCATGTTGCCCGTGTTCATATCAATATTTGAATCAAACTGAATGGGCTCAAGATCAGGTGGTGGTTCCTCAGGATCCTCAACCTTCTCGGGCTTTATTTCTTTCACATTAGTTTCGATGACCTTGTCAGGAACAACAATATCAGCGATTTTTCGAGCAGAGACTTCTTGTTGCTCGAAGTCACGAGTAACAAGACTCTGCATAATATAAAATAAGCCGATAGCCACTGGCACGGCCAGAAAGCCACCGACGACAACACGCTTTGCGCTACCCATTACGATTAAGCCTCATCGTCCGTAGAGATACAGGGCGGCGCGGTCAATACCGGCCTTACTGCGTCAATTAGCTCTTCGACAGCGAACGCGGGTGTTTCGCGGTCTACTTGAATAACCACGTTCGCTTGCGGAGCCTCTTTCTTAGCCGACTCAGCTACTCGGAGCGATCGATCTAGGGGCACTTTATTTTTGTTGTAGTAGATATCACCGCGTGAATCGACCGCAAAAATAATAGTACCGCGCTCACACGCTTCGGTAGTTGCAGCCTGGGGCTTGAAAATCTCAACGCCAGGCTCCTTCACAAACGAAGAGGTCACGATAAAAAAGATCAGCATAATGAAAACGACGTCGAGCATCGGCGTCAAATCGATTTGGCTGCCATTGTCTTGCGCCTGACGGGGGCGTGTTGCTGCGTCTCGCATACTCATAGCATTAACCTCCCGCGCTCGCCCAATTCACTGCTCCCACTCCCGCCTCACGAGCCGCGTCAGCAATATCGACAACGACACCTGTTTTAGCGCCCTTTTCAACCTTAATCGTTAACGGCGCTTCGGGGTCTTCTGCGAGAACTCGCTGAATATTTGCACGTACAGCGCGCACATCCACACGACGGTTCTCCATCCAAATCTGGTTATCCGCTGCTACCTCAATGACGATACTCACCGCGTCATTAGGGTCCGACTGCTGGTTATCGTCAGGTCGGTTAACCTCAATGCCTGCCTCTTTAATAAATGAGGCAACCACAATAAAGAAGATCAGCATGATGAACACGACATCCAACATAGGAGTCAAGTCTATCTCTGCTCCTTCGTCTTCTTGTTGTTTCGCAATCTTGCGCATGGGTACTTATTCCTCTAGGCGCCGGATCAGTGATCCGACGTCAGTTGATCCTCTAGGAACTGCTGTTCCCGAGCGGCAATCCGCTGCAAATAGGTGTTTGCAAACAATCCTGAAAGTGCTGCAACCATGCCAGCCATCGTGGGAATAGTTGATCGCTCAACACCGCCCGCCATAGACTTGGCATCACCACCCCCGGTAACTGCCATCACGTTAAACACTTCGATCATCCCTGTGACAGTGCCCAGAAGCCCCAGCAAGGGACATAGAGCGACGCACGTCGAGATAACGTTCATGTTATCGTTAATCAATTCGCGGCTGCTCGAGAGCAACTTCATTCGAATCTGCTTGGCATTCCAGGATCGCCGTTCAGCTCGACCTTCCCAGGCTTGCATCACGTGATCTCGGTCAGTTTTCCAAGAGGCCGTGAAGTAATAGAGCCTCTCGAAAATCAGCGTCCACATGAAGAAGACCAAGACTGCGATCAGCCAGAGGACGTTCCCGCCTTTATCCATAAAGGCGAGAATGACATCAAATATTCCCGACATTGATCGGACCTCTTCGCCAGTAGATTACTTAGAGTGTTCCCGCTCAGCGTGCTCGGCAACGATACCGGTAGCCTGCTCATTCAAAACATGAATGATGCGCTGAGAGCGTCCGTTAACTACTGTGTGCAGAAGAACGGTGGGGATTGCGACCAAGAGACCCAGTACAGTCGTTACCAATGCGCCTGAGATACCGCCAGCCATAGCTTTCGGATCGCCTGCACCAAAGATAGTAATCGCTTGGAAAGTCACGATCATACCGGTAACCGTACCTAACAGACCCATAAGTGGCGCTACCGCAGCAATGATCTTAAGTAAGGTAAGACCCGCTTCAAGCTGTGGCGTTTCACGCAATACACCCTCAGCCATTTTCAGCTCGAGTGTTTCAGGATCCATTGCCGGATTGTCCTCGTGTACTTTTAGGACACGGCCCAATGGGTTGTCTGTGTTGGCTTTAGTGGCTTTTAACTGAGCACTCACTCTGCTGCTAACCATCGTCAACACGAAGAGACGGTAGATAGCGAGCAAGAAAGCAAACGCACCCACTGCGGTAATGGCGTAACCCACGTAGCCACCTTGATGCCAGCGCTCTTCAAGCGTAGGGCTATCAATAATAGCTGCTAGGAAGGAGCCTCCAGTAGGACCAGTAGGGTCAATACCGAACTGGTGTAGACCTGCGGAGGAACTTGCCAATGAAGATGCTTGGCCCGTAAACCCGCCGTCTGGCTGGCGAGGTAACTCGCTAAGATTACCATTCTGGTATGCCAGGTAGTTGCCATCGACATCTACGACGTTGAACGCCCCAACGCGCACGACATCTCGCGATGAGATCTCACCCGAAGGCGTAGACACATTGGCATTGTACTTAGCAATAACACCTTGCTCACTGATTTCGCGCAGCATTTCGTACCAAACACGCTCTATTTCTGTAATGTTTGGCAGCTGATCAGATCCGCTCATTTTAGCGATAAGGTCCTGCAGGAAGCCTTCACGCTCGGGATACTGTGCTGAAACTAACGAGACTTCAATATTGGAGGCCAGATCGCCAGAAGCGGCAGTCAAGTGACCGAACAGCTCAGACAATGTACCCAAGCGCTCCTTCAGCTTCTCTTGCTTAGCCGCAATAAGTAGCTCGTTTTCTTCAAATTGCTTCTCAAGCCGGGCTGAACGCTGCTCTTGGCGAGTACGCTCCTGCTCGGCTTTCTTGAGTTCTGCAGCTTGATTCGCTTTGTCTTGAGCGAAACGCTTTTCGCGTGCTGCGTTTTCAGAAGCGGCGCGGGACCGGCCCTGCTTAACTAAGTTAAGCAGCTGACCCATATTCTCGGCGGCGACTTCTTGTGGAGTGGGACCGACCGGTTGTTCCGGTGCGGCATCCTGAGCGATGGCAGTGAAGGAGGTCAGTGCCCCCATTACAACCAGAGCTGAAGCTTTAACAAACTGCGCAGTCATCTTACTTGGCCTCCGGAGCCGCTATGGGCATGTTCAGCAATTCAATAGTGGCTTGTTTCTTAGCAATGCGGACGCCCTTACGGACGGCTGCGGCGTAATCCCCGGCAGGCAGAGCCTCCCAAGTTTGTGTCTGTTTGTTCCATGCGCCTGTTTCTGCACCATCGGTGGTTTGATAAACCAGAGAAACACGACCAATTCGGAGAATATCGACTTCACGAGCCACGCCGCTCACTTCAATCGTATCGCTGTACGACTCAATACCGCGACCGTATTGGAGCTCGATGCTGTACAACTCTAAAACCTGCCGGAAAGCTTCCGCAGAGGTTACATCGGAGCGATCAAGGTTGCTTCGAACCGCCTCAACGTTACCCATGCGAGTATCGAGATCAAAGGGCATATCGAGCTGGATAAATTGCTCAAGACCATCGAGCATCCGGACCACCAATGGGGGGATTTGACGCTGAATCACGGCGGCATCAGCGATTGACTGGTCAATATCAGTGATGCGGCGATTTTGATTCTCAATCTGACGATCAAGACGGGCGTTATAAACCAATAGGCCGTCAACCTGCTTCATTACCGTCTTGTAATCGGACAATAAATTGCGCGTCTCGTCAGCGAGTCGGTCAATCTTAGCCTGTGAGCCGCGAGCTTCTGTGGTGCGCTGCTTGCCCACCTCAAGAATTGCGTCAAGGGACTGGGCGCTGGCTGACGCTGCGACACCCAAGGCGCCGCCAGCGACACAGGCCGCGAGCAGAACAGTTTTGAAACGATGCGTAGTCATGGGGTCGGTGCTTCCTCTAGTAGACAAAAACCGTTGTCGGGTGCGGCTGCACCCTTGCTTTTAAAAATTTATTATTCCCAGTGCTAATGGCTTTTTACTGTTAATCATGCGCGCCCGGGCAGAGATGACGAACTTTACCGGAGATAATAACTAAAACGCAAATGCCATGTGCCTCGGAATTACTCGAGCAGGTGGCGAGACTAGCTCGGACGCACGAATTTCACAACACTAAAATCGTGGCTATTGCGCTCTCCGGCCAAAAACTCTTGCCGTTCACGCAGTTCCCACCCGTTAAGTTGACTGAGATCAAAGTGGGCATCGCCTTCGACGTGGCCATGCACTTGGGTAAGCACAACGTGATCGGCGATCGGCAGGCATAAGCGATATATCTCGGCACCACCAATAACACAGAGGGCAGGTGCGCCGTCTAGCAGTGCTTGTTGATTAGCGCGATCAAGGGCTGCGTCTAGGCTTTGGAACGCCTCTACGCCGGGCGCAGACCATTCCGAGTCCTTTGTCAGCACGATGTTAGTGCGCCCTGGTAAAGGGCGACCCA
>Ga0209137_1000334_pt1 | contig 51717 bp, 78 predicted proteins | sample SaaInl5LU_22_DNA_FD_184642 | JGI IMG/M metagenome (GOLD analysis project Ga0209137, IMG submission 184642) | Marine microbial communities from expanding oxygen minimum zones in the Saanich Inlet - ESP_105LU_22_DNA (SPAdes) (version 2) | ecosystem: Environmental > Aquatic > Marine > Intertidal... | reverse complement strand
TTAGTTTGTCTGAAGTAGCAGACCTTTTAGAACAAGTACTTAAAGGTGCAGGATTTCTTGAAGAATCAGTTACAAAAATGATAAATCAAGAATTTTAACACCAAAGAGAGATGAGTATAACAGATTGGGTTTTGGCATCAGTAGTCGTGATATTATGGAACGGATACTTACTATATCAAATGAAAAAAAATAAAAACCTTTAACATTAAAATACACTAAAGTTATATTTATTTTTATGGGACTTATAAATAGAAAAAAAATAGTGGAACTACGTAAAAAACAATTGTTAGAAGAAATACGAGAATTAAAAAAAGATAGAAGTGTTGACTCTAAATTACGGATACAAAAATTACAACAAGAAGTTGATCTTATCAAAAATGGGAAACACTAATAGTGAACAGTTAGAAGAATTATTATATAGAGCTCACGAATTAGACATGCTCGATGAGTTACGGGATCGTGTGTCCAACCTACCCACTAAATCCACACCAACCAATATGTTGGAAAGGTATGAGTCGTGTTTTCGTCAAATTGTTCAAGAGAGATTACTCTAATAACCTTCTATTATATTTTTATTTTTCGTATATTGTTAATATGAATACAATTACAGTAGTTTGTTCAACGAAACAAATAAACCAAACTTATGTTGACCATGTTAGGAAATTCTTTTCCCATCCAAAAAATCAGTACATCTTTGTAGAAAATAATGGTGAAAAATCATTAACTGAAGTCTATAATCAAGGATTAAAAGAATCAAAAAACGACATTGTTGTTTTTATTCATGATGATCTTGAATTTGAAACAAAAAACCTAACCCCTAAAATAATTAAACTATTTAATCGTAATCCCGAATATGGTATAATCGGTTTAGCGGGTACGGACAATTTGATAAGTGGTATGTGGTGGAACGATAAGGACTCTATGCAAGGACAAGTTGGACACATTAATCGTGGTAAAAGGTACATATCTAAGTATTCACCGTCGTTTGGTGATGACTTAAAAGAGGTTGTGGTAATCGATGGACTATTTATGATGGTACATAAGAGAAGGATTAAACATCTTTTCAATGTAGATTTCGAAGGTTTTCACTTCTACGATTTACCTATATGTTTGTTAAATTACATGGAAGGTATAAAAATTGGGGTGACAACTAAAATAAAACTATACCACCTTTCAATTGGAGAGGTAGATAAAAAATGGAAAAAGAGTAAATTATTCTTTGAGGCACTCTACGAGAAGTATTTACCTCTTAAAGTTTGACTTTCCATTTCTTTATGTGTATATTAGAGTATAAAACAACTATTATGAAAAAAATCATCGCATTCTTTAAGGGACTATTTGGTGTTAAGGCAGAGGTTATTGTAATCCCCGAACCAACTAAAAAGAAAAGAAAACCAAGGAATAAAAGAAAACCTAAACCTAAGGTAACAGAGGATATAAAAATACCAATCCTTAATGAAGAACCTAAGAAAAAAAGGAAACCAAGACCAAAAAGAAAACCAAAACCAAGAACTGAAGGTGGAGAACCTTTTTCAGGTGGTAGTGGAAGACAACCTCACAACAAAAAATAAATGGGGGTGAGTTGGCATTGATTGGCGTTGTCAATCGTACGGGGCACGTAGTCAAACTTCATCTATGACTTTAATCCATGATGGAAATTTTCAGACGGCAACGTTTATAGTGAAATGGCAGTATTAGGTCTTGTATCTGATAATGTCGCAGTTAACGCATAACTAAGTTAGTGTTAACAACGGGTCGGTGGACATATACCTTGGAACAGAAGTCCTTAAAGTGTGACACCACTTAAAAGTGTTAGAGGTGTAAGGTCGTCTCTTTAAATAAGGATTGGACCGAGGATGTTAGTTTCCTCTAAATAACTTTCTATTTTGAAGTATTAGAAAATACTGTTCTAAACGTGTAGTCCTTTATGGGTGAGACGAACAAGACGCGGGTTCGACACCCGCCACCTCCACAAAAGGGAATCGTAATGGTTCCCTTTTTTTATGTATTTAAAAGTAATGAAGTTACCAGTAGTAGTAGTTTATAAAACAACATACCGTAAAAAAGAAAAGTTTCACTTAAAGGTGTTTAGAGATGTGTACGTTGATGATGTCATTAGTACGACCAAAAGAAAACCTTTAATACCTGAGGATTCCGAAATAATTGAAATTGGGGTGGGAAGTATTTTTGAGGAACGTTATATGAAAAAGTATAAGATTACTAAAACCATTAAAGAGGAAACGACTGCGGAGAAAACAATGAGAGAATTACAAACTATTGTAAACAAACAAAGAGGTCAATAGACCTCTCTGCCGAGATAAGTTTCACTCTCCTTTCCGTTAATAATCGTTTATCAGTTTTAGACCGACCAAAGTCCCAACCTCTTCTTATAAATATCAGTTAGATCAAAAAAAAACCCCACCGAAGTGAGGTTATTTGTTAAATTTTAAACATTCTTCCTATTCTTCTGATATTGAAGTTTTTAAATTGGATAAAGATCCTTTTATATCTGCATTACATATTTCAGTAGCAATTACCTCACCAATTTGAGATCCTCTTACGTACTCACCTAATGTATTTCTCATAAAGTTATATGCCATTGAATTCTTTTCGGTACTTCCCGATAAGAAAGTGATTACCGCCTCAATAACAGCATCTGCAACTGCAGGACCATGTTTTACACAGTCACTACCACCTCTAAACATACCAATTATCTCATTTATTCCCAAATCAGCAAATCCCGCAGCTAAAGCACTGGCCAATTTACCTTCAAAACCGACAAGTCCAAACATCTTTCTGATAACATATTCCCTAACTTGAGACATAATACCACTACCACTTTTAGATGCGATATTATTCACATTTAAGTCATTACCTTCACGATCAGCATCTTTGTCAGCACCTGGCATTAAAAACTTTTTAAGATAGTCAGTTATACCTTCATCAAGAGAACCTTCAATCTCCTCATCAGATTTACCCTGATCTTCTAAATCCGCCAATGCTTGTATTGCGTTATCTAATTTTTCTTGATCTGAGGTATCTTCGTTTTCTAAAATCAAAGAAAATGTTTTGTTCATGGCATATCTCTCATTTAGAGTTTTCCTTACCATTTCTTGTATTAGTTTCTTATTCATTGTCTTTATTTTTTAAGTCGTTAATTTTATCCTGATCTTTTTTAATTGATTTTTCCCGTCTTGCAATTCTTTTGGCATCTCTACTATCCGGTTTCCAAACATACTTACTACCATCTAAAGTTTCACGTTTCTTACGAAGTACTTTAAATCCTTTAGACGCCATGTAAAGGTTAATCGTCTTAAGTTGGTTATCAGTTAATTCATCATCTATTCTAAGAACGTATCTACCAGCACTATACTTTAAGTCATTTGCAATGATACTATCAATTCTTCGACCATCAATTGTTTTTTGAATATTAGCCGCCATTACCACAGGGTCTATTTTAGCAATTACTGCATCGGTGTCATAAATCTTTAAAGGAGCAAGTCCTTTAGGTTCTAACTTAGTAATTGGTTCGACTTTCTTTCTTGGTTCTGTAGATTTTGTTTTGTCGTCCTTTTTATTACATGCAACCATTATTTTATCATAAACTGATTTAGTTATGTCACCCTTCTCTTTTCCTTGATATAGGTTCCATAATGCATTAGACGTTTTAGGTCCATAATAACCATCCACTTTTAATTCTGCGGGTAAACACTTCTGTATAGTTTTAATTTTATCACTAATACATCCATACTTAAATGGAAGGTCTTTACATTGTACGTACTTTACCTTACCACCAGGGACAGGTGTGGTTTCACCACTTTCCCATTTAATAGTAATATGGGAAATACCTGTTTTTGTGTTACCATCAAACTTTACGTCAGAGTCTCCAGATTTACCATCTCCCCCTGATTTTTTAGATGATAAACCAAGAAGTCTAAGTAATTCCTTTTTTTGTTCTAACCCATTAAAATCTAAGTTTGTGAGACTATTAATGTCATCTATAACTGAATTACCGTAAAGTATAGGGTAGTTGTGTATTATTGTTTTTATTGCTGTTTTACCCTTGTATGTTTTACCTACAACACCTTTAACGATGTTAAGTGCGTCTACCATATCAGTACTATCACCATCAAATAAATCACCACTTAGGTTATCATTTAGGTTATCAATAACAATACTCAATTCTTTCGATGTCATATCATTCCCCGTTGATTGTTCCTGAATATCAAGACCTGATTTGTTACATGACCAAGTACCTTTTTTAGAACCATCTCCTGTTTCAACAGATCCACCAACTCTAAAGATTAAACCACCTTGACCGTCGTAAGATGTTCCTGTTTTCACATAAACAACTGGATTACCATTTTCTTCTTTAATCTCAACACCTTCATCATCACCCAAAGGGATTAATATACAATTAAGAAAGTCAATTTCAGGTTCAAAATCGGTATCATCATCAATTGGTTTACCACCACCAGATAACCATTCCTCGTAATTAAAGTATATGTATCCACCAACACCTAAAATAATTAACCACTTAATTAGTTTAAGACCGGTAAAAAACTTTAAAACTCTAAGTGGAATATTTAATGCCCCCTTTACGAGTCTAAGTGTTGGGTATTTTTTAATTAACTCTTTACCTTGTTCTAAACCTTTTTCTAAACCTTTTTTAATTGTGTTTGTTTTAACAGGAGGTGTCGTACCTTTAGTTCCCGTGGACGCACCTGTGGATGCAGTCTTTCCAAGTCCTGTTTGTGCATCTTTAAATAATATTTTAGTTTCAGACTTAGTAGCGTCCACAATTTCTTTAACCTTCGCAGCTGAAAGTGCGGCATCACCTTTTTTAGTGGCGTCAAATAATCTTTTAATTGCAAGTTCTTTTGACGCTACTTTAAGTTCTGTTGGTATTGATGAACCAAATGTCTTAAGTGTTGTTGCGTCTGATTTCTTTACAATTCTTTTTGAAATAGTACTAATTTCTTTATTTATTGTTGATACATCTTTCGCGATTGCTCTACTAACTACTTTAGCATCAACACCAAATATCTTTGCTAACTGTGCTAAATTGTCGGCGTGTTTCAGACCCCCCTTTAAAGCGGTAACTTGTTCCTTTGTTTCTGTTTCACCTTCAAATATGAGGTTAATCATTGATAGTTTATTATCCATTGTTTTTGTTTTTTTCATCCTTTATATAATTAGTCCCAAGTATCAAAAGGGTCTTTATCCCCATAAATATCATTATATGTATCCATGGTTGCGGACATATTTTCTGTGTCTTTTTTAGACATACCCGTATATGCTTCCATTCCTTTTTCAATACCGTAGGATAATCCCCCGACGACCGCGGCTGCTTTGGTACCTGTCTTAACAGCATCCATACCTGTTTTTCTTACTACACCACCGGACACTTTTTTCATATTTTTAACACCTTTAAGGTTGGAGGTTTTAATTAATTTACCACAATATGTTTGTAGTTTTTTAATTACGTTACCTAACCCACCAAGAATACTACCGATCCACTTAAATCCTGTTGGCCACTTAGTCTTAATTTTAGTTGCAACACTCTTTAATTTACCAGCGGCACTCTTAGATGCCGTATGTATTTTTTTGATTAGTGCCTTTAGTTTAGGACTTTTAGCAATTTTCGATGCTAACTTAGTACCTTTTAAACCTTGTAATGGTCTGAATATTGCTCTTGCACCTTTCGCAGCGACTCCCGCAAATACTAAACCAAGGACATCAAATCCTAAATCTAAGTATTTCCAAACTTGTTCTCTATCGTCACCATCAGGCCAATCATTATTAACAATTTGATATACGTCTAATGCGGTGATTAAACCCCACGCAACCATTTGAGCTCCCTTACCAATACCTGTGGCAATTAAAATAGCATCTACTATCATACCTAACGTACTATACGCGGCATCTTTTAATTTCCTTAGTATAAATAAAACACCTCTACCAAGTAAACTCATTATCTCACCCCAATCTCCTTTAGAAATTGCAATACCCATTTTTTTAAGACCGTCCCACGAATCAGTTGCAAATTTCGCAATTGCTTTACCACTATCAACGACAGTGTCCTTTACCCATTTTCCAGCATCTTTTACACTACCCACTATGGAATCACCCACACCAGCCCAAGTCCATTCTATTAAAACGTCTCGAATCGCATATAGATCTGATTTATTCTCCATTAATGGAAGTTTTGCAACTCCTTCTTGTATCTCTCTATATTCCGTATTATCAATTTGAACATTACCGAATATAGTTTTAAAAGTATCTATAGAATCCCATAAGTAACCTAATGTCTTCTGTTCTACAATATCAAATACCTCATCATGCATTACAAAATATCTTTCATCTACTGATAAATGACATTCAAATAAATAAGATGGTCTTTGTTTAGGTAGTTCTCTTTCTGTCACCATCTGTAAAGATGGGTTCATGTAACCACTATAACCAATAAGTTGGTTATGTCTTTCTAAAATTAATCCTTTGTGATTTACCATATTGGGTTCGCCTTTCCTCTTGTTATTGATTGTCCGACTGTCTCAGACCACTTAGTCACCGCGATTTGATTTGCGGGACCTCTTTGAATACCTGTTTCCCACTTCTTTGAACCTGCGGTTGTTCCAGCACCAGCATCACCAGTACCTGTCTCAGTTCCGTCTTCCTGTTCACCCATCTCACGTTGGTTTGATAGGATATTTTCAAGTTGTTTTTCAGACACCATTATTCTCATAATATATAAATACTTTAAAAATCATTTGAAATTAGTTGTGATATCAAAAAAAATATATATATTTGTAGGATGAAAGTAAAGAGATTGATACTTCTAATGTTATTAACCATGTTTTTATCCTCATGTGCGTGTTATCACTGTCCAAGAGTCTATAAGAATAGGGTTGGGGTACCCACATCTGTTGATGTACCTCTTAAGAAGAATACAAAACAAAATAAGTATGGACCTAAGAAACCATACTATGGAAAAATAGAAACCCGTAAAAACAAAAAAAGATGAAAAAAGTATTTTATTTAGTATTTTTTCTAATATTCGGATTATTCGGATGTGAGAAGTATGATGACATTAGTAACCCACAACTTAACTTAAATGGTAGATGGAGTGTAGTTGACATTGATGTCATAATAACAGAGGTGAATTATGAAAGTGAGGTTACCGTTTTAGACGAATCCAAAGCAACAGTAAGTAACTTCTATGTTGATTCGGTCGATAGTGATGGTAATTTAATTTTAAGTCAAGATTATGATAATGTCATTATAAATCGTAGGTTTGATGAATCATCTACCGAGTGGGAATTTGACTATTATAACTTACTCATTACCGATGGTGTTGGTAGTGAAAGTATGATGATAAATTTTCCATGTACCTACTGTACCGAACAAACGATAATAGAGACCGATTACATGGGTCAAAAGACACGATATACCTTTGACATTGATACTTATGGTGCAATGCCGTCAAACGTCCTTAAATTGACCTCACAAGTCTTCTACACTAATATACTAATTGGTGGTAACCAATATGATAAAGCAATTGAATCTCATTTAGAAATAACGTTACACAGATTTTAACATGAAAACAAGTCCTTACATTTATCCAGGTTTAGATCCTAAAGTTAGACCACTTATTAAGAAGAAAACGATATTAACTCCAATAGACATACTTAAAATCGTTGCAGATGAATCACCTAATGTCACAGTGAATGATATTCTATCAAGAAGAAGGTTTACTAATTTTGTTGACTCAAGACAACTGTTTTGTTATATAATGAGATACCGATTTGGTTATAGTTATAAGGCGACAGGTAGAGTTATAGAACGTGACCACGCAACGGCAATACATTCATGTAGAATACATGAAAATAAATTTAGGTTTGATAAGGAATATAAGGAGTTAAGTCTTAGGGTTTTTAAAAACTTAAGTGAGTTCATGGAGAAAAGTTAATGACTTAACGTTTAAAATTCTTTTTCACTACTTTAAATTGTATTACTTAACCTCAGTGTGTTTTGGGTCACCTAAAGTCGAAATGTATTGATCAACTAATCTTGATATTGCTTCAGGTTTATCGTCTTTCTTAAATATAATTTTAATCTTACCCATTCCCGACTTATCATGTGTTTTAGATCCGTAAGTGTCAATGGTTAAATTACCTATATTGTGTTTATACTTCTTTTTTCTATTGAATATACCTAACAAAGATTTTTTGATGTCAGATGGTTCAGCATCCTCAGTTGATTGTGGTATTAGTCGAGCTTCGAATTCAATTTCTAAACTATCAACACCGATTGAAGAATGATCAGCAAATATAAAGAGAGGTACGTCTAAAGTATTATCCCCAATCTGAAAATGTTGGGTATGTGGTTTACCATCATCATCGAAATAGTTTGAGAGATTATCAATGTGTTGTTTTTCTGCAATGCTCTTAACGACCATTACCGCTTCCTGTAACCCACCTAATATTTCTTCAATGTTAAAATTAGCCATAATTAATTATACAAAAAAAGGGCTGATAAATCAACCCTTCTTTAAACTATTTATGTAACTAACGATTATCCGTTTGGATCAGCAGTCAATGGAATTGCAGATGGCTCTAACATTTGTGTTAGGTAATCAGACAGTTTCAACATCCCTTCTGTTGGAGGTAACTGTTCAGCATGTACTGAAACCTCGTATTTTGCTGAGTTATCTGTTTTTCTTGTATTTTCTTTGTGTGTTGCAACACTACCAGCAACAGTTGCTGAATACTTCATACCCCAAAATCCTCCAGATGCTTTTGCTTCAATAGAACTTTTAGTATCTGTTGATGACACTTTACTTACTGATGTTTTAACTTCCATAGAGAAACTAATGTCGGCAGATGTGATTGCCAAAGAAGGTAATGGAATTAATGGTAGCATAGGAACACTTGAATAAAGTGTCTCTATCTCTTGTTCACCAGTATCACCATTAGTCACTACACGGTTCATTTCAACGTCTAATTTACGTGCGGTAATTTTTTTTGTTTTTTCATCCTCAACGAATGCAACTTCAGAAATATATTTCCACGTTACATCGTTTAGTTTTGCTTGTCCTTTTGCCATACCGACAATTGGAGATACAATAAGATCTTCAATAGGTAATCCTTTAAAATTGTCTGCTATTCCTGCCATAATTTAATTTTTATATGTTTTTTTATTTATTAATAAATATATGAACAAATATAAAAGTTTATATATTAATTAAATTTTGCAATACCCTTATATTTGTTTTTTATTTCTTCCATTTCCCTTTGAACCTCGTTGAAACGTTGCATTACGTCTATACTGGTTGCAAAGTTAAAGGTGGTCTTACAATGTGGACATTGTGATATTGGATTCTTTTGAATAAACTCTAAGGTAAGTCCTAATGGTTTCTTACAGTAAAGACATGGCATTTGTGTCATGATATAGTGTAAAAAAAAAGAATTGATTTGTCAACCCTTTAGTCATCCTTGTTCTTCATACCAATATAGGTACCAACAATTCCAATAAGTCCTGTGATTGTGATTTGTAGTAGATGAATGACCGATTCATCAACGGGTCTACTTTCTTTTAATGACACAACAAAATCACCAACAACGATAAGAGTTAGTAATATTAAAATACCTAAAACTAATATCAGTGCTAATCGATCTTTCATTCGTCGTAGATTGTGTTATCTTCCTGAGCAAATAGTTTTATAAACTGTCCCGCTAACGAATTTGCTTCGTCTTCAATGTCACCTCCAATGTCAGGTGGTTTATCACCATCTAACCTACCATCTTCAAATTGTTTGTGATGGACCAACTCATGTGCAACACTTCTCATAACATCAACAATGTGACGATTCTTAGCGTTTACCTTAATTACTTTTTCGGGGTTAGAATAATTGTAAAGTGCGGTTGTCTTCAACTCACCTCTACCATTCAAAAGTTTGATGGTTGGTGAATTCTTCAGTTCTAACTTGTCTTTCACAAATCTTACGAATGTGACTAACTTCTCTTGTTTATGTCTTTCTAAAAAACTCATACTAATAAATACTACAAAAGTTCTTCTTCACCCATTTCATTTTGATCAAAATAACTTTCAAGGATCTCAATTACTGAATCATGATCAAGTTCAGGTATTTCGTCATCTTCAACAATTAAAGGTGAATGGTATTTTATATCTTCCTTTGATAATTTTACTGATCTAAAATATTCAGTGTTGGGGTCGGTATTAAACCTAACCTCTAAGATAAGTTCGTCTTCGTCAAAATAAGTTTCAATGATTTCCATATGATATAATGTGAATATCATATAATTATGTTGGTTTCTATAAAAAACCTATGCGAGTCCGCTATGTACACTTGCGGGGTCGAGTTTTCTTCCCCCTTTTAATACTTCGTAATGTAAATGTGGACCTTGTGAGTTACCCGCGAATCGACTACCTTTAATACCACCTGTTTTACCAATGAGTTGTCCCTTTTTTACTTGATCACCTTTTTTTACTATATCGAAAACAGTCATATGACAATACTTTGTTGTGTAATTTTTGTGTTGTATTTTAATAAAACCACCACAATTAGCACCAGCATTTTTTGACGATTTAACAACACCATTTGCAACTGCGAAAGCAGGAGTCCCCGATGCTACAGCCAAATCAATACCTCCATGATTTTTTGATGCCCCACCACCTATGTTTCTTGGACCAAATCCACTTGATACTCTAAAACCAGGGTCTAAAGGTAACACATCACCAACCGTGTTCATATAATCTTCATCACTTACATCTCCTTTTCCTAATTGACTACTGATGATCATATCACCAAGTGCAGCAATCGCAGGGTCATCACTATTCGACGCTAATGACTCAAGTCCAGCATCCAATAAAGAGAATTTATCTTCAGGAGATAAACTGTTTTCTTCTTCGTTGAGTATATTTATTAATTGAGACTTACTAATCTTAATAATCATACTAATAAATATACAATAATTTTAATTATTCTTATATTACAGTATGATTCAGTGGAAGAAAATAAAAAATAGTTACCCACACTCCTATAAAAGGTTTGTTGAGGTTATGTTTCCCTACGTGGGAGTTATCGGGGTGAGCACATTAGACGTATTCGACACAAAGAGATTATTCTTTTTTTTCGATAAAGAAAATGTGTTTTTAAATGTTGAAAGATTAGGTCCATACCAATGGGTATATACCATTTCATTTAGTGATGGAAGGGGATCCTTCCCTAAACAAGAGACTCGTCAAACAAGGGAAGAGATTGAAATTGATGGTTTTAATGAATGTTTCAAGGTCTTGGACCGTGAATTAAGTAATAGTAAAACTAAGTCTTTACTTTAACACTTATAAGTGTTATATTAATAAAAAAACAAGAAATTATGGGAGTATTCGGAATGTCAGATGAGGAAAAGAAAATAATCCACGACAAACACAAAAACGCAATTAAAAATCACAACGCAGCTAAAGACGAATTAAAGAAAGGTGTACAAGTACCTAATAAAAAAGATAATCCCTCAAAATAGAGGGATTTTTTTATTTTACGAAGTAGTAACCGTCTAAGTATAACCTATCAAGTTGGGTTTCATCAAAGACTTTAAACGCATCTTTATATGATGAAAGAATTGGTTTTCGATCAACATTAAATGATGTATTAACTAATACACCAACACCAGTTTTTTCTTTAAAGAGTGTAAGGATGTCGTATATTAAAGGATTTTGTTCTTTAGTTACTGTCTGTACTCGTCCAGTTCCATCAACATGAGTGACTGCGGGTAGACGATCTCTCCATTCCTTTTTTACTTTAGGACAAAAGTTCATCCATCTACTCTCACCTTCCCATTCAAAATATTCTGACACATCTTCTAATCGAACTATAGGTGCAAAAGGTCTAAACCATTCCCTATGTTTAACTTTATGGTTTAATGTGTCTTTCATGTTCAATGGTATAGGAGAACAAATAATACTTCTATTCCCCAATGCTCTTGGACCATGTTCGGATTTACCTTGTATTAAACCTAATATTCTTTGATTAATTAAATCTTGTACGATTGCTTCAATCTCCACTTTTCTACCATTACGTTCATTAACGTACTCCATCAGTAAGAACTTATCTAAAGAGTCCACACCTTTATATGTTACATCAACGATTTTGGTTGGTTTAACTAAATTACATAATAAACCAATTGGTATTCCACTATCACTTGAATTGGGTGCAACAAACACATCTAATTCGGGGTGACGATTTTTAACTTTAGTGTTCAACACTATGTTTAGTGCACATCCACCTGTAAGAATTATTGGAAGGTTATATTCCTGAATTGTTAAATCGGTACATTCAAAGAAAATTGTTTCAAAAACTTTTTGAGCTGTTCTTGCAAAATCATATTGTTCTTGACCTTGTAATTTGTTGTGTTCGGAAAACGGTATTCCTATTTCATCGGAGAGGTTTATCTTCTTCTGTTCCAAATTACTAAAGTATGGTATGTTTGATCTAAAAAACTTAGTTAGTGGTTCAACCCACTCTTCTCTTACATTACCGTATGATTGTAATCCTAAGACCTTTCCTGCCGCAGTAAGTTGTTCATAGTGTTTTATATCCTCACAGAATAAACCAATTAAATGGTAATGACTACCTAAATCAATTGAGAAGTTCTTTATGAGTTCCATCTCCTGACCTTTAACACCTTTAAATATATTAAAGAAACCATCATTAGCTCCACCATCAAACGATATTATAATTGCTTCGTTATGTGGTGATTGGTAAAGACTACTTGCCGCGTGTGATGGATGATGTTTTTCATCCACAATATAGTTATTTGCTGTAAATATATCTCGATACCTTTGTGGTACTTCTTGCCAACCCTGACCAATTATAAAATTATCATACTCCGTAAATCCATGTGTACTTTTTAAGTAATCATAAATGTGTTGTAGTATAAAATCTTTACAATGAATTGGTTGGAAGAATTCATGACTTGCGTTTTTTAAATTTATGAATCTCTCAAATTCTATAATCTCTACGATATCACCGTCTTTCTCAACCGCTAATGTTGCGTTGTGATGTTGGTGAAGTGCAATGTTAGGTAATCCCATTAATGTCTTCGTTTAAAGTGATAGTCAGCGTCCGCATGACTTGATAATGAAAATTTAGGGGTTATTAATTCAAACCCTAAAGATTCTATAATTGGTATACTCTCATGTGCTAACTGTGCACCTAAATTATATTCAACATGTTGTAATTCAACAATCAAATGTTCTACATGTTGTAAAATATCGGTTGAACCTCTTAGGATGTCAACCTCACAACCCTGTACATCAATTTTAAGGAGTTGTGGGTACGGAAACCCTCGTTTCCCCCTAACAGTATCTAATGTCTTTGTAAGTCTCTTAAATTGGTTAGATGGGTTCATAAATAAAACCTCGGCCATACTACTTTGTTCAGGGTTCTCCATATAATATGAATTACCACCAGGATATGTTACATTCTTAAAAAAAGTAACTTCTTTATTATCCTCATCACTAAACACACCTATTTCGTATTGATCATTTCCTTCTAAAAAGATATCTTCAGATTCTTCCATACCCTCAAACAAATAGTGAGACGCATTTGGCCAAACCTCTTTAGATAAAGTGTTCCAATGGTTAACACAAGCACCCACATCATAAATGACCGAAGGTTCAAAATTATGCTCCTCTTTTAAACGAACTAAATAATCTTTATGTGTACTCGTTATTGGTCGTTCTTTAGAAATATCTTTTAAACGGGGGTAACTGTCAACAAATAATCTTTTTAATTCAAAGTGATTTAAATATCGAGGACTACCATGGTTCCAACCATTATCATGTACAAACAACGGTAATGTTCCGTTCTTTTTTGATTTTAATCTACCACCTATTAATTCGTATTCATCATGTGACCTTGAGAATGTATTTACAACAAAGGTGTTTGAATAATCAAGTTTTATTTTAGGTTCCACCAATGTATTATAATAGTAAGTGAATACCCCCTGATCATTGTTAAATGTTTTAATACCCTTTGACATTACATTATCAACCATACTATCTAAAAGTTCTACGTACTTCTCTTTTCTTGCAAGTATCATACCTGAATTAAGAAATTTTCTATGTTGGGTATCGTATATGTTATAGTCGGTATAATCTGGCCATGTGTTTTTTGCTTCCATGGTCGGCCACTGATTCTTTTCATGACCGACAATTACGAAATTGTCTAAATCATATTGAGATATTAATTCACCAACATCACCTAAACATACCACATCATTTGCATCACAAAAAATAACATAATCCGAGTCAATATCCCTTACAATGTCTCTCCAAAGAAAAATCTTATAGAGTAAGTATTCACTCTCTCTTCCATATTTGTTAGCAAAATCACTTTCTTCTTTCCAAAAATGACCTCGGTTAAAGTGGTGATGTATAATGTCCCTATGTGGGTTAAACTTCTTAAATGATTTGTATAGTGTTGTCCCTTCAATATTAGACGTTGCCTCGTGAGACCAAGTTGTTGTGATTACTTTAATATCCATTATTCAAAAATTCCATAATATTCTCTCCAAGTACATTTAACAAAATGATACCTTTCTTTATTTCTCACATAAGTCAAATCAAAAACCTTTTCATCACTCCCAATAAACCCATTACTTATTGAGTCTTCCACACTTCTATTGAATTCAATATAAAGGTTATCTACACAATTTTTTGGTACAAAGAATGCAGTTCCCTGTATGTGTCTTATTTGTGACATTGAATGAAACTCAGGATCATCGATGTCAAAGTCATGACTATGACTAAAGAACGTAACTTTAGTGTTATCTAAACCATTGAGTTTATCTAAATCCGGCCATTTCTTACCACTATAATTATCAATTGATTCTCTTAATCCACCAGCATCCGCCCAAATAAACATATCCCCATCAAAGTAGTTCTTATCTTTAGCATCCTTAATGAAATCCATTTTATTAAACATGATAATGTTATATAGTGGTTTAGTCATTTCAGGAACTTGATGATGGACTTTTTCTTTAAACTCTTCAGAGAACATTAAAGTTTCTAATCTTGAGTTGTGTCTTTTGTATGCGGTTAACTCTTCAAGAGGTTCATTAATAATTACAGTTTTTGTTAAATTAGGATCAAACTCTTTACGATTATTTGTTATTTCTTCAACAAACTTATCTTCTGTGTATATTACAAAGTCAGCGTCCAAGGATAGTGTATTTTTCATCCACCACAAATATGTGTTATAGGAAAGATTGAAATTATCCCAATTATCTCTTCCGATATCGTACAACGCCATTACTATGACGGGTTTTTTTATTACAGCCATTCCCATGTAAATTTACTACCCTTATGTCGTAGGACACAATTGTTATTTTCTTTATAATAGTTATTAAATTCGTCCATCATTGAAGAGACACTAAAACCGTCTGATGCTAATGATGTTGGTACGAAACCTTCTGAATAACCGTAATAACCTTCTTTATGTAATTTAAGTAGGTGTTCCATTGATTCTTTTGAGAACCTCACAATTGGAAAGAATGAACCAATGTGTTTTTCGTTATTTTTAAACTTATCACCAGGTCCTGGACAATGTCCTAACCAATGACCTCTTGAACCTTCCATTCGTGAGTTAATCACTGAAATATTTGGTAATTCTCTGTAGTTATCTTTTTTAAATGCTTGTATAACTAAAAAATCATCTTTAACATCTGAATAATTAGATAAGAACTCTTTTAGGTCACCATCAAACTGAACATCATCATCAAAAAACCAATAATAATCGTAATCGGGGTTCTTTAAATAAAAAGTTAACATTCTAAAATGTGCGTAAAAGTATTTTGGATTCTGATGAGACCCCCAAAAATGAAAAGTACTTATCTCCTTATTAAATCCGTTCTTTTCAAAATCCTCATCATTGTATAAACAGACATTAGGTCCACCATACTGTTCAGAAACAAATTCCTCAGTATAACCATGATGATCATCAAATAGAAGATAAAAGTTTGAGAATTCTTCATTGTGAAACGAACGTATCGTTTTATTACCATCACCTTCAAAGGTTCTATGGTAGGAACATACTACAACTGCGGTGTTATCTAATTTATCTATGGACATCTTTTTCAAAAACTATATCATATTTTTTATTAATTATATCGTGCCATTCAGGTACACGATTGAATTGGTGACCAACTCTAAATGGTACCCCTTCAGAGGTACAAATTACATCGTTTAACATTTGTGGTACTCCGTACTTCAAATTATTATTAAAACCCCACTTAACAAAGAATTCTGTTGGTCCTGAGACCGCACAATGCATTGCCCAACCCTCATCAAGGTTAAATCTTTTAAAACGAGGAATCTCATTACGTGAAATCATCACATTAAACGCCGCTTGATCCTTAATGTTATGATCATTAGATCCTTCTTCACATAAATCAAACATTCTTTGATACGTACTAATTAATGACGGTGTCTTACCACCTATAATACCTGAATTGGTAATCTCAACACCAACACAACCATCTCTATATTGAGGGAATATTTTACCTATGTTATCCATGTTCCATGGTTCTTGATTAATATCAACCCCTTCACCACCGGCAAAAACGTCATAATTATCTAAATCCATTAATTCAAAAGGATTTCCTTGAAATACAACATCAAAAACATCTGTCACCATAAATAAATCGATGTCAGTTGTTTTTAGGAAGTTTAGTGTGTGTTCTAATCTCTTGTGGTTAAAAAACCACTCATCCTCAATTGTTACTAAGTGTGATGTAATTCCTAAGTCCTTACATATCAAAAGGTCATCTTCAGTTCCATTAGCGAGTAATAAAATTACTTCACCATCTGTCACATTTTTAAAACTGTTTGACCATAACGTAACTTTCTGTAAGTTACTTCTTAAGTTGTTTGCAACTCCTAATAGCGCTTTCTTCATTATAAATTTCCTTCTATTTTTTCTAACCACTCCTTTGTTTTTGAGTGTGGCCAAACGACCCATTTATGAGGTTTCTTCTCAGTATCAAATTCTCTCCATATTTTTACCCAATCATCAGGTGTTGTCAAGAATCCATTAATTTCACTTATACTCATATCCTTACGATTAAGTGGTTTACCATCTTCATCTTCAAATATTACAGCCCAAAAATCGTAATCCATATCCTTATCGAATGTTGGTTTATGAATATCAATACAATGTTTAAATATCATTAAGAAGGATTCATCAAACTCTTCACCGTATAATGGTGGGTTTGGTGCTGTTTTATTATCCAGTGTGTATTGTTGAACCGCTCGTTTTTTAAATGATAATCCAGAGTATCTTTCGTAGTCTTCTAAAGTCCTTTCAGTACCAAAATCATAAATACCAAAGTCGATGTCTTTTTCTAAACCATCCATCTCAAATAGTTTTCTATTTCTTAAGTGTGAGTTACTGTTCTTATTCCCCCACGTTTTGTCATCGTCCCATTGTTTAGTTCTACCTTTACGAGTGTATTCGTGCCAAGCAATAATTTTGTGTGGATGAAATAAATCATAACCATGTGTGTATGCTCTTACGGCAATTGATATCTCCTCACCATGGAAGTAGTATTCGGGATCGTGTGGTACTTCCTCAACGAAAGAACCTAACGAGAACGCAAAATGTGCGGAGTAGAATCTTGCAGGTACTGGTTCAGTTAATGTTTCCCAATTAGGTATTGTTGCTGGTAAGAAGAATACAGCACCTTCGGGGATAAACCTATCAAAGTTCATTAACCACGGAACATTTATTCTTCCTTCAGGATCATTTTCGGGGTTATAAGATGAAATATAAGAAGTTAGTAAAGGTTTTTTATGTCCTTTCTCAATTAAACCTTCTAACATATTAATTAATTCAGTATCCCAACCCTCAATAAAACGATGGTGACTATCTAATTGAAATGTATATTGTTCACCATCATATTGTTGTTGTAATGAATTTCTGGCCCAACAAGCACCTTTTGATTCTTTAAAGTCGACATCTACGATTTTAAAACGAGGGTCGTCAAGATATTCATCTAAGTTATCCCATTTATCATCCTTTGAGTGTTGCCAACACAAACCAAACACTAAGTTTTGTGGATTGTCAGACTTTTCAATACAGTCTTTAATTGTGTTTAATAGTTCAGGGTCTCTATAAGACGCAATCTGAATAAATATTTTTCCGTTTTTTTCCATAATTATAATTTAACTACACATAGAATATAACAAAAATATCCTATAAGTTAAAGTGTTCTTGGGGGTTGATTCCCAAAGAAATTTTCATTATCTTATAATATAACTATTACTGAATGATGAACTCACCAAAAATTGTGGAACACCACGTAAATATGATTATTATGGGACTCGAAGAATCTTTTTTCTTTAGTGACTATGGGATAAGTGATGAGTATTCACGAAAAGTATTTACCAAATTGGTAACTGAAAAATACATTGAGGATCCTTCTTTGGAAAACCTCGTTTTTTGGAGTGAAGATGAATTTCAGCGTATCTTAGAAAAAATTATTACAGGTTCAATTATGTATTCTTTAAAGAAAGAAGGTATTATGGGTTCCTACGAAGATGATCAAACAGAAGAAACTTTCTTTTTAACTGAAAAAGGTAAAGAAATATCAAAAACACTAATTAAAGAATAAAACCATGTTATACGATTTTGACGACATACTAATTCAACCTGCGACGATAACATCAATACGATCGAGATCACAGGTAGAACCATACTATATGGAATTCCTTGAACAGGGTGTGTGGAATAGAAAACTTCCTCTAATGACGGCACCTATGGATACTGTAATTGATAGTAAAAACTCACATTACTTCAAAGATTTAGGTATAACGACGGTATTTCCCCGCATTAAGAATCCAAATACTGACCATGTCAGTTATAAGGATTTTTTATCTTACAGTCTAAATGACTTTGATCGAATATTTTTAGATAATACAATAGAGATTCCTGATGGGTACCAAGTTTTTGCACTTATTGATATTGCAAATGGACATATGGGTGATCTTAAACAATCAGCTAAAATTGCAAAGACCAAATATGGTAGTGATTTAGTTTTAATGGTTGGTAATGTCGCAAATCCATCCACATTTTATGATTATGCTTTAATCGGTGTGGATTATGTTAGGGTTGGTATTGGGAATGGAGGTGGTTGTCTAACGACCGTACAAACAGGTGTTGGTTATCCATTGGCATCACTGATATATGAATGTAATAAATATAAACGGAACAACTCACACATTAAAACTAAAATAGTTGCTGACGGTGGATTTAAGAAATATTCTGATATTATTAAAGGTTTGGCGCTTGGTGCCGATTACATAATGTTAGGTTCTATGTTTAATAAGGCACTTGAAAGTTGTGGTGAAACAACATCACCTTCCCACGGTACTGTAGACCAATACAGTGATAAGACTAAAGAAATGTTTGACGTGGATATCCCACTATATAAAGTTTTTAGAGGTATGAGTACCAAAGAAGTACAGTTGACATTGGGTAAGGGTGATTTAAAAACCTCTGAAGGTGTAGTTAGACAACATAGGGTTGAATATACACTCCAAGGGTGGGTTGACAATTTTACGTCGTATTTGAAGTCGGCAATGAGTTATACCGATAAAAAAGAACTCCCCCATTTTATTGGAGGAGTCACTACTAATGTTATTAGTCCTAATTCATTTAACAGATTTGATAAATAAATCTACCCTATATTAAATCCTTTATCATCTTTTCTGAAATCCTCATCATTGTGCATTCCGTCTTTAATGTAAGAACGAATCAATTTTGATACTGTCATACTTTTCTTATCCGCAACTTTTTCAATCTCTTTGAAATAAGCGGGAACAATTCTAAATGACAACATTTGTATTAGTTGTTGATTTTTTGGTTTCTCAGATGTCGTAGGTTTCTGATTTTTTGATTTCTTTGATGCCATGATCGTTTTTGTTTTATATTAATAAATATATCCTCTTTTAAGTATGTTTCCTTAAAGTATAAATATTTGATAATCCGAAATATATTGTGTATATTTTAATTAAACATTAAATAGATTTAAAAACATGACGAAGATAAAAAACGTAGTAACCGAAGTTGAGACAAATTATCCTGAAACAACAAAAATGTTTAAGGAAGTAATGCAAGAACAATATGAATTATTTTGTCTAAAACAATCAAACTATGGTCCTGATAATATTTCGTTAGGAACTACATTAGAAAAAAGTGAAGACCGTAAAATGTCTCAAATGGGTATATGGTTTAGACTGAACGATAAAATCCAAAGACTTAAACAACTTGTTGTGTTAGGTAACAAGGATAATGTCGGTGAGTCTGTAAAAGACACGTACCAAGATTTGTCTGTTTATGGGATAATTTGTCAGATAGTTGTCGAAGGAAAATGGGGTAAATAACATATTCGTGATATTTATAATAAAACGAAAAGACTATGGCAAACAGGGAAGCGGATTTTAACCACGCATCGTGGAATAAACTCATAGAAAAGACTAACACCTCTGTTTTAACTCAGATTGGTGTTGATAAGTACTTTAAACTTACGGAGGATAAACGTAGAGGTGTGTCATACTTAACACTTAAGTTAGTTAGGAATAGTATCACCAAAAACATTAGTATTGGTGAAAATGAATTATTGGCATTCATAACAATTCTTTGGAAGAAGAATGAGGAGATGGAGAACTACGAGTTAGCTGCAATATTTAAAAATATTATGGAGAACTATAAAGTGATATATAATTCAGTTAAACCAGTAAAGAAAGTTAGAAAGATAAACGTTACTTAATAATTTCGTATTCTACTTCTTCAATTTTTTCACAGAACATTAAGGTGTTGTCTCTATTACTTTTGAATACGTATTCAACACCTAACCACTGTTTTACTAATTGGATGTCTTTAACGTCCTCACTTCTATATTCTGCGGAAAGTAGATAGAGGTCCCCATTTATTTGTCTCGCCTTTCTCTTACTTCTAATGTATGATGGCATCTGTGTTGGTGTCCTCAATAATATCACAATTGTCAGTATTTTCATGATTTTCCCAAGATGTGGTTGGTCGTTCATTTAAAAAATAGAAACATTTAACAATATTTTGATTTTCGAATTTGATATGTTTATGATATGAATCTGGTATTGTTGCACCTGTAGGTAGTACTATACTTTTTTCACTGTAGATCGGGATTACTTTTATTGTTAGATTTTCATTGTCGTCCCATATTCTTTCTTTAGACTCTAAAATTCTCCAAGCTCCTCGATTTAAATACTTATTCTGAAGTGAACAATTTAAATATGAGAATGTCATCTTTAAATGTTCATCACTATCCGAGTATGTTGCTGCGGGAGCCATATGTCCTTTGTCCCAAACATTTTTTACGTAATCATCATTATCTGACGTACAGATTGAATCATTTTTTTTAAAATCCATATGACCACGATCTACATTCTTAGGTCTGTTTTTAGAAGTGTATACAACCCATAATGGTTGTTGTAGGGTTTCTGAATAGTTAATTGTAAATACGTCGTTTTTAACTACTACACTTTCCCTATTACAGTTCTGACCACTTACGTTTAAAAATGTTGATAGAATTAAAAGTGTCACTATTATTTGTTTCATAATATTATGTCTAAAATGTTTTTAACTGATCTACCATTGACCTTTATTTTGTGGTACGGTAGGTTATTATTTTTTAATGTGGTCTCTATTTCACCATCCAATTCAATCGACTCCTCAAGGTTTTGAAACCTCTCAACATCACTATGTTTACCGTTACATCTACTTAAAACAATATTGATGTTTTCATATTGGTTATGAATATCTAATACCATTTTATCAAAATTATCACCATATAGTGTTGCTGGATAAATTCCTGACTTATAATAAGATTTGTAGGTGAGAGATAGAAGAATTGGTGAATCTAAAATGATGTAATCCACTTTACCATATGACTTAACAATACCTCTATGTTGATTAGCCAACACAAAGAGTTGATCTCTAATTGCGGAGTGGTTTTCATCCCAAGCTAATAGTTTTGGAAATTCATAAGGGTTATCACAACTAATATGTTGTTTCTTTAGTTTGTATGTTAAACCTGATGCGATTGAAGATTTACCTATTCCAGGTCCACCAAAGAGATTTACTATTTTTGTCATATTACGGTACGTTTGTACTAAGTGTAATGTAGGTAAAAAAATATGTAAATTCAATAGATAATAAAAGAGAGGTCTTAGACCTCCCCCTTATTTAACTTATTTTACCTTTAAATTTTTGTGTCAAATCAGAATAATACTCTTCAGTGTCAATTCCCTCCCAAGCCATTCTAAAATTAGGTTTTACCTTACTTTCCCAAACACTATGTGACATAATTGTAACGTACGGTGTACTACTTACGTTAGACACACTATGTATTGTGTAGAAATTATCGTTGGCATCACCACTGTTCGATCTACTATAACACGAAACAAAGAACATTGTTTCTTCAGTCATTTGTTCGTTTAAATCTTCAGTATTACCCATTTCATCATTATCGGTCTCTACATCATTAGATGGTTCCTGTTGTGGTTCCTGTTGTGGTTCCTCATCTTGTTTAGGTTCGTCAACTTGTTCAGGTTCGTCTTTTGGAAAGAATCCTGTTGCTGGCCATTCACTATTTTCAAATGCGTCAAACGTTGGATCGTATGTAATACCATTATGTGTTAACCAATCTCCATTGTCACCATCCCAAATACCATACTTACCAAAACTCGGTTCACCAGTACTATTACCCATAACAATCTTTGTTGAGTCATGGTTTATAGCTGCGTATTTAGTTGCGTATTTGTTTTTGATGAATTGCCATTGAATATCTCCAAAGGTTACAGATCTTCCATCAACCTCTATTGGTTGGTCTCCATCATCACCCGCAATTCTTCTACGTAATTTTTCTGATAGATCATTATTATCTAAAAACAGTTTAAAAATTTCATATGTTTGAAATCTATCAGTCCAATTCTCGTTATTTGTTGTTTTAATATACAATACCAATAATTCACTCGTCATCGATTCAAATGATCTAACACTTCTTAAGTAGTTACCATTTGTAATATATGCAATTTTCTCTCTTCTGTTTCTTCTTGCAAAGTCCCATCTATCACCCTCTCTTTCGTTGATTCGTGCAATTGGGTCAACAGAACCGTCCCCAATGTTTAACTCTCTACGAGTATCATAAGGAATACTTCTTGATAGTATTTCAATTGCTTCTTCATTACCTTGTAATTGTGGGTGTAAACACGTTAAACATAGATTAAGATTTGTATGTTCTAATCTAACACCTATTCTGTTACCACCTGAGTTTTTTAAATCAGTATACTCGAAATTTGCACCACTACCATCACTCGATATCGGCATAATTGCTGATATGTGATTTTGGTCACTCGTTGCTAATTTATCGTTTATAACAAAGTAGTAGGTTAACCCTTTATCTCTGTACATGTTATAGTATGTACTTCTTTCGTTAGTGGTTGTGATACACCAATTAAAACCACCAATTTTCTGAGCTAAGTGGTTTTCGTAAATACCAAAAGCAACACATTGTTTTTGATTCTTTGGGAGGTAGACTCTAAAACCATCACCATCGTCATAAACTTTCTCTTCGGATCCATACCACAGAGCTTTAGATGCTTCTAATTTATCTTCTTTCGATAATGGTCTTGTTAAGAATTCATCAACCCAATCTTCTTTGGTTATAAGATTACCAACATTAATATCAAACTCATCAAAAAGGTCAACAATTTGATTCCATGAGTATGACGTTAAATCTAATAATGAATTTGGGTTAAATGGTTTAGTTCCATCATCACCATTATGACGAAGGAGAAAAGATTTAATCAGTGGATGATCTTTACCTCCACCATCTTTAATTTTTCTTTGTATTTGTTTACTACCTTTTACATCCCCATAGAATTGCGATGCAATTAGTTCAAGTATATCGTCGGTTACTTCAGGGTTTTCTTTACCCCACTTAGCCTTCAATCTATTTAGTATTCCTTTACTTACCGCTTCATCAAGAAGCATTTCGTATATTAATTCTCCTATTCTCATATTATATAAGGTGTATATTCCTTATATAAATATACAGAATTTAGTTAATATTGGAAACCATTTGATTTGATGATACGGTAAGTTTAAGTGACCTAAGTTCTGTTAGTGCATTTTCCAAAAGTCTTTCAGTCATTATCAACTTCATTAACACTTCTGCATTTGGATTTGCATTCTCACTAATGAGGTTATTAATAACCATATTCTTTACCACCTCATCACTGTGAACCTTTTGTAATCGGTTCTTCTTTCTTTGGTGGTACTTACGTGAATTTTCTTTAGTACACGTTACACAATAGATACTATGTCCATCGTTGGTTCGTTTGTTTTTGTAAAAACTACTCAATGGTAGTTCTTCTTTACAACCACTACATTTTTTCATATTATTCATAATATAAGTTTAATATTACCACAAATGTAATAATTATTAAGGATATAACCAAAAATTATGGAAAAATTAATATTGAAGAAGGGTTATTATGAAATATACGAGGTCACTGTAAGAGGTAAAACTAAGTATAGGGTTGATAGTGGTAAGGTCATCTTTATTGCAAGATACAAAAAATACATAGCAAATCCATATCGTGATTTAAAAGAATTCACAACGTTGGAGAAGGCTAAAGATTATGTGGGGAAGAAGTTAAAGGTATCATCAAAGAAGAAAAAGACAAAACTAAGTACACTACCCAAGTCACTTTACTTCATATTAATAAAAGAAGTGAAAACAGGTGTGATATTTGTTAAGATAGGAATTACTTCTAAAAAGTTTATTATGAGGAGATTTTCAAATGCTCATGGATATGAGGGTTATGTGGTTGAAACTATACTACGTAGAATTGATACTCCCAATGCAGAGAAGATTGAAAAGGATATACATGAAACCCTAAAAAAGAAAAGGTCCGTAAAAAATTACAGACCCAAACTTAAAACTTTTGGTGGTTATTCGGAATGTTATGATTTTAAATGTTTCAAACAAATAACCGAAGTGTTTGATTTAAAAACTAAAAACTTATAACCCTAACCAATTTAAAAACTTGTCGATAATATCTCCGTGTTCGGATCTACAATCTTTCATTATTTTCTTTTCTTTGTCATTTAGAGAAGAACCTGTGGAATAACCCCATACTCCATCCATATCTAAACCACTTTTTGATCTTTGGAACTTTGCAATTGCTTCTGATGTTGCGTCACCATGTAGTCCATCAACTTCTAATTTACTACCAATAACTTTATTTAGAAAACATTGTATTGCTTTCTTAGCATTTAATTCGGATGTTTGTTCAGTTAGAAGTTGTTCTTCTACCACACCATCCATTATTCTCTTTACTTGAGATTCTGTGAAAATATATTTCTTCATAATATTCTTAGTTATTTAGATAAATAGATAGAAATCCACTAATTCTCTGTGATCTATCATTTAATTCTTGAAGTTGAGACTTAGTTAGTGACTTTTTCTTCTTAAAGTCCACACCAAATGAACCTACCATATTTTCGGTTTTAATGTCAAGTAGTGCATGTACGTAGGATGATCTTGTTCCCGCAGAAACCGCAGAACCCTTTAATCCGTAAGTGGCAACTTTAGAATCGTTAAAATCCTTTATATAGATATGTTTGTTATGTAGTAATTCTCTGGTGGAATGTGGGTATAGTGAAACTGGTATGTTAGTGAATGTAGAAGATACGGTGTCTTTTTCGTCTTTACACGTTTCAAACATCATGGAGAATTTTTTCATTGATTTCTCGTTGGTCAAGAAGTGACCACCATTATGGTACATAAGGATCCACGCACGATCTGCGTTTAAAAGTTTCCTTACCTCCTCTATTTCATCAGCAATTACACTACAATGTTCATGGTCGTTCACAATTGGGTCAACCGGCTTCTTATTTCGTAATCTCGATTTTACTTTCTCAACTAATATCGGACCTACGATTGATGTTATCACCGCAACTGATATAATTCCTAATGTCTCTATCATATTTCTTGTCTATTTCACGTCGAAAAACGTATGTTAATAAATATATTAATAAATACCTATAGTTCTAATCTCTGACAATAAAAACACTAAAAATGTATTACATGGGGTGTACACCGTATAATAGGTTTATTCTTATACTGTTAAATGTCTAAAACATTGTTATTTGGGGTTGATTTTGTATGTTTTAATGTATACATTAGGGGTAATGAATAATAAAATAACACTTAAAACTAACAAAATGAAAAAATGTTTATTATTAATGATGTCAGTAATGATGTCAATGTCAACCTTTGCTCAAATATCGGGTAAAGTAGTTGATTCTAAAACGGGGGAACCTCTTGTAGGTGCCACCATTCAACTTAAAGGAACGTCACAAGGTGCAGTCGCAGATTTTGATGGGAACTTTGAACTTGATAACAAAGGGGACTACACTTTAATTGTGACTTATTTAGGTTACGTAACTTTAGAAGTCCCATCACAATCAAACCTAACGATTTCGTTAGTACCTGATCAGAACATCTTGAATGAGGTCATTATTACTTCGGGTATTATCGATGTGGCAAAAGTGAGAGAGACTCCAATTGCAGTGTCAAGTATTTCCGCGAAGGAAATATCACTAAAAGTAGGTAACCAAGAGTTTCCTGAAATCATGAACACAACACCGGGCGTGTATGCTACAAAACAAGGTGGTGGATATGGGGATTCCCGTGTTTCACTTAGAGGTTTTGATCAGACGAACACCTCATTCCTAATTAACGGACAACCCGTTAATGATATGGAGAATGGACGAGTGTATTGGTCAAATTGGCAAGGTTTAACTGATGTTGCGTCAGGGATACAGATCCAAAGAGGATTAGGTTCTTCAAAATTGGCGGTTCCATCGGTAGGTGGTACAGTTAGTATCCTTACTAAAGCAACACAAAAATCCCAAGGTGGTTCTGTTTCACAAATGTCAGGTAATGACGGTTATCAGAAAACCACAGTTGCTTATAACACAGGAAAAAACGAAAGTGGATGGGCATCATCTTTCTTACTATCACAATGGTCGGGAGATGGTTACATTAACAATACCTCAGGTGCGGGTACAACATACTTCGCAGCTGTAGGGTACGAACCTGAAGGATCTAAACACAAACTCAACCTATCTGTTTTAGGTGCTGCACAATGGCACCACCAAAGAGATGTATGGGTTTCAATTAGAGATTACCAAAATTTTGGTGGTGAGGGAATTGATCGAACTTGGAATTCAAATGGTGGTACCTTAAATGGTGAGGAGTTTAACATGAGAAGAAACTTCTACAACAAACCATTAGCAACTTTCAATTGGGATTATCAAATTAAGGATAATCTTAAACTATCGACATCATTATACGGTTCTGCCGGTAGAGGTGGTGGAACAGGTCCAAGAGGGAACAACTTCCGTAATGAAGTTACTGATATACTTCCGTTTAGAAAAGACCTTACAGAACACTACTTAGAAAATGGTAGAGGTTCAAGAAACCCTGATGGTACAATTAACTACGACGCAATCGTCGCTAACAATCAATCTACAACAAATCCATATACAGGTGCAATTAGTGGATTTGATGGACAGTTAATTGGTTCAAATGGTTTCACTGATGATGGTGTGAATAGAGAAGTTCTTATAAGAAGATCATCTATGAACTCACACGATTGGATTGGTGGTATTTCTAACTTAGAAGGTGAATTTGGTAACTTTAAAACGTCAATTGGAATTGATTTACGTTCTTACACTGGTTATCACTACCGTACTGTTAACAATTTAATGGGATTAGACGGATATTACTCAACGGGTAATAAAAACTCTAATGGTCAAATCATTAATACAACCGTTTCTGCAAGTCCATTTAACAATACAGGGTTAAACGGACCTAAGATTGATTATTACAACGTAGGTGTTGTAGGTTGGCAAGGTGTAAATGGTTTAGTTGAATACAAGAAAAATGATAAAATAACCGCAGTCGTACAGGCAGGGTTATCTAATCAATCATTCCAAAGAAAGGATTATTTCGACTCTCCTTCCAATCCAATATCGGAAACCGCAAATTTAAGTGGTGGGTATTTGAAAGGTGGTGCTAACTATAACCTTGATACTAAGTCTAACTTATTTTTTAATGCGGGTTATATCTCACGTCAACCACAGTTTGATGCTGTTTTTCCTAACTTCGCTAACGACGTAAATCCTGATTTACAAAATGAGGAAATTCGTTCAGTTGAATTGGGTTATGGATTTTATGGTGATGACTTAAGTGTTAAAGTGAATGCGTATTCCACCACATGGGGTAACCGTTTTATTACACGATCGTTATCAAACCAACAAGGTGTTGATGGTACTGCACAATTTAAAAATGTCGATGTGGTTCACAACGGTATTGAAGTTGAAGCAACTTATAACCCAACGTCACGTCTTAAATTAAAGGCAATGACATCTATTGGTGATTGGAGATATACTAATGATTTCACGGCTGAGTTGTTTGATGATAACCAACAATCAATCGGTACGGGTACGTTATATACGAAAGATACTAAGGTCGGTGACGCAGCACAGTTAACTGCGTATGTGTCGGCTGACTATCGTCTTGGTAAATACATCAATTTAGATGCGGGTTACCGTTATGTTGATGGTTTATATGCTGACTACTCAATTGGTGATTCGGAGTTTACTAACCCTGATAACCAAGGAGCACTTAAATTACCTTCATATGGTTTGTTGGATTTAGGAGCAACTACACGATTTAAGTTATTTGGTAACTTTGCTTCGTTTAGAGTTAACATAAACAACGCATTAGATGAGACTTACATTGCAGAGTCTAATACTAATATTCATGCGGATGCTACTTCAGAAACTTGGAATGGTGTCGACACACGTAACTCTGTGTGGTTTGGATTTGGTAGAACATGGAATGCTACTTTGAAGTATAATTTCTAATACCTTATTAGTAATAACAAAAAACCCTCACAGAAATGTGGGGGTTTTTTAGTTTAAAGTATATCCTAAGTTATAATTTCCAATGTTTTGGATTCAGTTTTTTACCTTTCTTTTTTAAATCATTACCAGCATCTTTGAATGTATCTTGTACTGGTTGTGTAATTGGTTTAGATGCTGCCGCCAATTCATCAGCACGTCTTTTAGATTCTGCCGCCACTCGGTCTGATTCTTCCTTTAGTCTTTGTGCCTCTTTGGTTTTTGCTAATTCATCTGCTTGTCGTTTAAGTTCTTCCTGTGCAGGATTTGTATCCACACTTACTGATGTATTAACATCAACCCCAACTAAAAGGGCAACTTTACCATCGACACCAACTGTTGCTACTCCATCATCCATTGTAGCACCACCACCAACTGACCCTCCAGCTTGTACTCCAACCGACACACCCGCTTCGGCTTGTGCACCATTTCCATTTTCATCATATGTTCCTGTTGATGCACCTACACCTACCGACGCTCCGGCAACTGCTCCCGCATGTCCTTCCGCACCATCCATCCCAACTTGTCCACCCACAGATACACCCGCATTTGCTTGTGCTCCCGCGTGAACTTCGGTATCGTTTGTAACTCCACCATATTCGGTAGTATTAGATACCCCAACTTCTACTGAGGTTCCTACCTCGGCACCTGATTCTACTTTAGCATTTCTACCGTCGAATCCCGCTTCTGCTCCCGCTTCGGCGTGAACCTCTGTATTTGCATGTGCTTCCTGTTTAAGTTCAACGTCACCAATTGTATCTTTATTTTCTACACCCGCGTGAGCTTCAGCTCCCGCTTGTACACCAGCACTTACTGAAGTATCTGTTACTTCTGTTCCAACACTTGCTCCTGCAGATGCTCCTATGTTTTCATCACCTACTGATTTGTTTACTTCTTCTGACATAATTTTTTAAAATTTACTTTCTTTTAATAACTCGTCTATTGATTCTTGAAGTTCTTCAAGGGTGACACTAAGTGTAAAACCGATACCCGCCTTAAATTTAACTTCTTCAATTCCGTTCTTATAAATAACAATTGTTGGGATTGTTTTTATAGAATACTTCTTTTTAGATGATGGTGACTTTGCAATGTCACACCTATAAAATGTAACACCATCAAGTTTCTTAAACTCTTTGAATTCATTATCACTATTAAATGATGCCCAAAATTCGACAACTATAATAGATTCACCTTCATCTGAAAATGCAGACCTTGAACTTATTTTCTTCTCAAAATTATCATCGTTTATAATCTCCTGACTATAAACGGAAAAACTCAATAGAGTAAGTATCAATATCAGTAATTTCTTCATTAGATTATTATCTTTGTTGTAATTCGTAAAGTCTCTCGTCAATTTTATTTAACTGAGCCTTTATTTCTTCGACATCTTTTTCTGTATTCATTATGGCATCACGTACCGCTTCATCTTTCATTTGAAATTCAATTCTTTGAATCTCCGCTTCGGGTAATGTTTTCGCCTCCTCAATATCTGCTTGTAACGAAAACCACATTCCTATAACAGTTGCCAAACCAAACGCAACCACACCAATGGTTTTTAAATCTAACGTAATTTTAGTGCCTTCCCCTATTTCCTTTGCCATATCTTTAATCTATTAAGTATCCATAAGGTGTGTCGTTAACATCTTGACCTATTGGGTAATTTGTTTTTTTATTTAAAAGTATAATTTAATCCAAATGTTGTTTGGTATAAGTTACTATCCCACATCTTAGAGTATTCACCCTCTGCAAATACACCAATATTCTTACCAACTTTCCAACCTAATGAAGCACCGAATGAATAGTCGGACCATTGTTCTAATTCAGAACCCTGTCTTAATCCACCTTTACCCCAATTATTTCTATTTAAGTAAGAAAACTCTTCAGATCCTTTAACATATCTGTGGTACGGTAATATAACATTACCAAATGCGTGTAACCAAAAGTCGTTCTTATAGTGGTAAAAGTCAAAACCAACGATTGGTGCAATTTCTATGAATGGATCAAGAGCATCCCACATGGTACCATTATATCTATTAATAAGTGATGGAAATATATCTTCCCTGAATTCTAAATCCGAATCCGCAACTTGATTACCGTCACCATCTCTCCATATCCAATCTTGAGTGGTGTCACCATCTGTTGTTGTTGAAGTGAAATGATCGGAATATCCATAGTCATAACCTAATGTATACCACGGATTAACATAGTACTCATTACCTTGATCATCTAATGCCTGTTCGTTTAACCAAATTTCAAAAGGATTGTAACCGTAAGCCCTTTCATGACCTCTACCAACAACACCCGCAGATAATGAGAACTTCTTACCTATTGGTAGTCGACCTCTTACCTCCGCAGATTTGTAATTAAGATTAATCTTGGCAACTTCTCTACTTTCAACTTTAGCGATGTGATATTTACCGGTGTGTTTAACAAAGAACCTATGGTTCTTAAACATTCTACCCATCCATCTTTCATTTTCAAAATGTATTTGGTATTCTAATCCCTGTATTGCGGATGTAGGTGCCGCATACACCAATTGACTCTCATTACCATCATAAAAATTCTTAGGTTTTCTTTCGTAGTCGAATCTTGCTAATTTTCTTATTCCAATACTGTATCTATAATCAAAGGGGAATTTAGGTGTGACATCCTCAATTTCGGGTATCGAGTAGATACTACCGTCTTGGTTAGTCCTTAAAACAAATCTCGGTTCAGCCGCCTCCACTGCGTTGGATATATCTCCAGCAGCATAAACGGTACCGTATTTTATAAAGTCTTTGTACACATCCTTAAGGAATTGTGCTTGTGCATTGGTTATACTACCAATGAAACATAGTAAAAGTATAATTTTTCTCATGACATCTCAAAATCTTGATTTAAATAATTATTTATATAACGATATATCTGTTATAATGATAAATATCTTGCATAACAAAAAAGGACCCATTCGGGTCCTTATAATTTTGATAGATTTGTTTGGTTTACTTTTTCTTAGATTTTCTACCTTTTCTCCTTGAACCCTTAACGGCATCAATAATGTCTCCCGTTTGGTTGGTCAAGTTTTTTGCTGCTTCAGCAACATCGTCAAGTTCATCTTTAATACGTTTTGATCTACGTTTTACTTCTTTTGTTGTCTTTTCCACTGTTTCTTTAATGTCAGAAACCTTGTCCTCTACAACATCAGGGATGTAGTCTTGATCGTCGTCTTTAATTTTACCCTTTTTAATTAGGTAAACATATACTGCCGCAATCAACGCCAATACAACTAAAATAATTAAAAGTGTTTTCATAATAAATTTGTTTATGTGTCAATGTAACTATATCCATTTAAAATGTAAAGGTTTTCCATTATATTTATAATATATGAGAAACTTACTAATATTATTGGTTGTACTACTAACGACAAGTTGTGCAACATTCAAAGTGTCAACATTAAACCACGATCCAATCTACGATTCAAACGGAAATGAGATAGAGGTTACAATAATTAAATCGCGAGGTCAGTTTGATAGATTACTTAGAACAGACTTTACATTTAGATACAACTATGCTCAGTATGCGTTGAGTCAACCCCAATCATTTGATTGGAACAACAGGGTGTTAGGTTATAGAAATAACTTTTACAATCCATATGGTTTTAATATGTGGGGTACTTCTTATTGGAATAGAGATCAAATGTGGAATGACTGGGTATGGGGTTATAATGGTTGGAATTCGTGGGGTTCACCCCATAGATGGTCACCATTCGGATACGATAGATGGGGATATAACATACACTATGGTTGGAATAACCATGGATGGGGATACAACGGATACTACGGTAATGGTTGGAATAACTATTATGGTAATGGATGGAACAATTACGGTCAAAATAATTGGTACGGAAGACGAGGTAGAAACAATGTGTCATACATCAATGGTCGAAGGGGTTCAATTAGTAATGAAGTGATTAGTAATAGGAGAGTTAACTCTAATAAAAGAGTTAATACAAACAAACCGAGAACCATTAAGAATAATAATGATGTGGTTATTAATAAGGAAATAATTAAACTTAGGAGAAATAACCCTAATATTAGGATCATAACCAACCCACCGAATAATAATATAAAACCAAGGAGTTATAGTAGACCAGAACTTAACAATAACAACAGGAATAATAATAACACAAGACCTGTTATTAGAAACAATAACAGACCTAACACAAATACAAGATCAAATAATAGTGTAACACCTACCCGAGTAACTCCACAAAGAAGTAGTGGTGGGCCGGTAAGGATTAAACGAAATCAGTAGGTATGTTTAGTCGACCCGTCTTATGTGTACTCTTGAGTATGTTACCATTCATAATGTTTGGTCAAATGTGGAAAGAGAAGGATAAACATTACCATTACGGTGCCGGTGTAGTTGTATCCGCAATAACATACGAGTATGTCTATAGGAAAACCGATAACAAAAATAAGGCACTAATATATTCATTAGGTTCCACCCTGTTAGTTGGTACTTTAAAAGAGTTGGTTGATCACAATCAAACGGGAAATAGATTTGACGGTAGAGATTTATTAGCAACCACTTATGGTGGATTAACCGTCGGGTTTACATTTACTTTATTTAGAAAGGACAAACGTCGCAAACAAAAATAGTAGATATTTATTAATATGAATGTAACTATAACGGAAAAACAACTCAAAAACCTGACTCAGGGATTATCTGAAGATTTAGACTATCATAAAGTCAGTGATGCATCACCTGAAAAAGACAACTATATTATGTCTCAAAAAAACGAAGAAGATGATGTAGATGAGGGTAGTCGAACACTCGCAAGAACACGTAAGAAAAGATTATTTTCTAAGGCGGAGATTATGGCAAACCCTAATAGATACAAACTACACGATAAAAAATTAAAAGGACTTAATGAGTCGGAAGTTCTAAAATACACAAACCCACTATCAGCAGAAATATCAAAAAGTTTAGATAAGAGAGGTAAGGACGGTAAACCAAGACAAAATATTTTTAAAATTATTACAAATAATACAACAAGATACTACTCCATAGTGGGAGATACTTATCTTACGGGTAGAAATGACTTAAACTTCAAACGTGTAGTCAAGAAAAGTAACGGAGACATGATTTTTTATAGATATGTCAAAGGCGGTACAGACCCTGAAAATATACCGTTCAGTAAAATGAAAGATCTCTTGATGAGTATGTCTAAAGGACAATCCGAAATAAATCCGAGTCTCGGTTTATATTTTTACAAAGTTTAATACTAAATAGAATGGGTAGTTACACCTATTTCTTTTACAATTATATTACCTTCAGAGTCATTAACTAATTCCATTTCGACATTCTGGTCGATACCAACGAAACCACCTGATTGTTCTTTTTCGTAATTTGTAGAATCCCAATTAACCTTGAGTTTGATGTATTTTTCTTTAACTAATGGACCGTAGTCAGTATCATCACCCCAAGCACTTCCAGTGTCTCTCTCCTTCGAAGAGTAATATTTAACCTCAACATCTAATTCTTCAGGTCCTTGTACGTCATAAACGGCAATATCTTTAATTCCCCAACTACGATGCTCTTGGTCAATTCTGAAACTTAATGTATATTCCACATTTTGAATATCCTCAATCTCTCGACCTTCAAGTTTTAGGTTAGACGAATAGTTGAAATCTATTGTACATTTCTCTTCATATCTGTCATCACCATACGCTTCGTTAATTATAGTTGATTTTGATTCTTCCTTAGATACGTAATTATTTACCATATCCATTTGTTCTTCAGTTATGACGATTTTTTTCATTGTATAATTGTTTTATTATAAATACTCAACAAATATATAAATTTTAATTAATACTAACAAGGTATTTCATTATATTCTAAAAACTTTCTTGTATATCAAATAAATTATATTATATTTGTCCGAACCAATAGTAAAAATTATGAATAGATTAAGTTTAAAAGTTGGGTTATCGGTAATCACATTAATGGCTACAGTGTCATTTGTATCATACCCTAAAGAAAAGAAAAGGGTGGTTGTAGAACCAATAATACTCGAACCTATGGGTGTTGATGTGGTAATACCCGAAGTAATTCCTGAGGCACCACGAATTGAACCTTTAATCGATGCATTAATAATGGTTGAGTCATTAGGAAATGATTCTGCAATTGGAGATGTTCATATGGGTGAACCATCTGTGGGTGTTTTACAAATACGACCAATAATGGTAAGGGAGGTAAATCGTATACTAAAGTTAAAACGTAGTGGTTATAAGTTTAAACGAAAAGATAGGTTTAGTAGGGAAAAATCAATAGAGATGTTTATGATATGGTATGAGTTCCATCATAAAGATTCTGATTATGAAAAAATATCTCGTAGTTGGAATGGTGGACCGAACGGACACCGTAATGATAGAACACTACATTATTGGAAAAAGGTACAACAAGAATTAAAACAATAAAAAAAGGGACCAATTGGTCCCTTTCGTTGTTTCACTCTCTATTTTGTCCTTATGACATTCTTGATCTTATAATCTTAAGTGATCTCTGTAATTCTCCAACGTCACCTTCCATGTCTGCTATGATATCATCTGTTGATCTCTCAACTGTCATATCACCAGACGCACCATCATCACTCATTCCTTCAAACTCACGAGTAGGATCTTCAGGTGATCTTAATAACGTTTCTATTTTATCTCCGTCTGATGTGAACTGTTGTAAATATTCTCTTTTTTCTTCATCGTCCATTTGAACCCATCCACCTTCTGATTGTTCACTGATTGTGTGTTTAAACATTCTACCAAATTGGTCTTCACTAATAACTAATTTTTTCATTTTATAAATCTTTTAAAGTTTTCTTGTATTTTATTTTTAGTTTCCACTTCCCATAGTGGTTCCATTTGACCTTGCATTAATCCACCTGAATTAATACCAACTGACTGATCAGGATTCCAATCGTCGTGAAAGACATCGTCTTTTTTCACTACCTTTCCACAGTCACATTGTAAACACTCTTCACCACATTCACATTTACCAATTTCACATCCACAACCACAAAGTTCTTTTTCTTCGGCGTAATCACCACCTAAACGTGTGTGAGTTTCTACCTTTTTCTTAAGACTTTCTTCGTCTTTGAAAACGCTCTTGGTTAATTTGTTGAACTGTTGTTCAGAGATTCTTATTTTACCCATTATAGAAAACGTTTAAAGTTTTTAATGATTCCCTCATTTAAAGAAATTTCGGATATGTTTTTTTCAGATATAATACCTTTCGATTTTAATAATGAATATGCTGCGGTGGCGGTCTTAGCACCTAACTTACCATCAATACCATCACCATTAGGACCTGTAGTACCTAAATGTTGACCAACCCCATTCTTCTTTAATTGTGTTTGAAAGTTTGTAATCCAATCACCAGTTTCGGTAGTGGCTGTTGTTGTTTCAGGTGTTGTTGTGGTACCTGTTGTTGTGGTACCTGTTGTTGGTGTCGCATCTGTCGTTGATGTTTTAGTTGTTTCTCCACCAGGATTTAAGTCAAGACCTTGTTCGTTAATATTTTGTTCTGTAATATTTTGGTATTTGGAACCCGTACACTTCGTTTTTTCAGGAAATGCAATCCAATTGGTACCGTTATGTTTGTATAATGTTCCATCTACTTTAACCCCGTACTCATCAGAACCAACATCAAAATATAGTATCCCTTTATCGGCTCTTTTAAATTTATAATTTGGTGTGTCAGCTAAACATGGAAATTTACCCATGATAAGTTTCTCAGTTTCATCTTGTGCTTCTTTCTCTTTGAAATGACCATCACGGGTGGATACGTCGTAAGCATTACTAAGTGGTCTCAACACATTTCTATCCCACTCGGAATTATAATTAATATCACCATCTAACCATTCTAATAGAGACGCTCCCTTACGTTGTTTAAACTTATAGAATAGATTTTTAACATCATGAAAATTCTTACATTTATTAAAATTATCTCTAATTGTGTCAAGATCAGTTCCCGGACCTTTAATTGCGTCGTATAGATCATCAGACATTGTTGCTAAAACAGTTCCAGATAATGTTCCATGACCTTGTTTTAAATCTCCACCTTTTTTAATTAATGATTTAATTGAGTCATATGGACTCTCATTAAGTAATTTCTTAAGTTGAGACTCGTTTAAAATTATTTTTTTCATAATAGTTAGTTTGTGTTATTATATAAATACCAAGAAATTATGATTTCTCGATTATCTCAATAAATATCGACTATATAAAAAAAGACCCCCGTAGGAGTCTTTAATTAAATTAGAGTTTCAACCTATTAATTTCTATGTAACATACTCATGATTTTATCTTTTGCATCACCCTCTATCTTATGTAGAAAATTATAAAGGTGACCATGTTCTTCTTTCTGTAACTCATATTCATATAACTCATGAGTCATTCCTTTTATCATTTTACCTTTATTAACTTTAAATGGCGTACCGTCAAAGTATTTTGAATCCGTACCAGGTCCTGTTGGTGAACCATGATCGGAATCAATTGACTCTCTCCAATATTCCGCATGGTTAGCCCACTCATCCTGATCAACTAACTCAGGTGGTGTAAACCAAACATTCCACGATAGTATATTCTTTTCTTTTAACATATTACCTGATGTTAAATTGAAAATATCAACAATCATTTGATTAAAATGGTCAACTTCATGTGATCCTGTTTTCTTTACCTTCCCAATTTGAACATCTAATGTTGCAACGGTCCATGCCTCATCTTCGTGCTTAGCCCATTCAGGATTAGGAAACCTTTGATCCTGTCCTTTAGTCAATGGAAATATTGGTTCGTCAGGAAATCCAATTTTACTTGTTTCGATAATTATTGCGTCCTTCTTAGTTGATGGGAATGGTTGTTTACTCTGTGCAAAGTGATCCCATAAATGTTTCACCACAAAACCCTGATGGGAACTTGGACTAAACCATATTTTACCAACAACACCCATATCGGCAGCCACCTCTTTAGTGTCTTCATTTACCCATCCTCTTGTTCCTGTAACCGTAACTTCCACATTCATACTCCCAAACGATGGGGAATGTATACCTTGTTGTGGACATATAATTGAATATACTCTACCACTATCTGAGTACCCAATTCTTGAAATGTCGGGAGAAAACATAGTGTAACATCTTTCAGGGTCTTCTTCACCTGGTTTTGTTTCCCAACTAAATTCAGGCCATAGAACCTTCATTTGTCTTTGTATCTTGTCAATGTTTTGTAAATTATCGGGTATTGGTAATGAACTTAGATCTGGTGTTGGATAATTAAAATCAGGGTTAGAATCTAAGAATCCACCCTTCCACCCTTCTGCGGGTATTCCGTTTTGTTTTGTACTCATTTATTTTAATCGTTTAAAATTTGTTTATTATTTTTTGTCTTCGTAAGTTTTTTGTAAACGAACCTCGTTGCAAATATTAAAAAGATAATCCCCACAATCGGATTGTCTATTGTTCTAATTAATCCCCATGGCATATTCTCAGGTGATGATGAATAACTCATACCAATAATGAAACCAATAGTTCCTGTTATTAATAAATGTGCCACTTTTGCAATTACAAACGACAGTAAACCTGTCAAAAATCCTTTCTTCATGATATATTGTTTTTAGTACTTTAATAATACTTAATTTTAAAAAAAAAGTAAAGGGCATAAAAAAAACCCCGTTAAAATGAATGGGATTATTAGGTTATTCTACAATAATAGTTGTTCTAAAGTTTATGGGGTTTATAACCATCCAACAGGAGGTCCCAATAACTCTTTAATAATTTTTTAATGGTTTTCATCTTTGTAATGTGAAATTAAATAGTTCGGTATCTTCTTCTACCGTCCCACTGTACTTTTTTAGATGCTCCTAACATTCGTAGTACGGAAACTTTACGATTAAAGTTACTCCTTTCAGAATTAAGTTGTGTGTTACCATTTTGTGATTCATTGTTCATATAATTGTCATTTGTCATTAAATATCTATTATACGTATAAAAGACCAAAAAATCAAGTAGGGATTGTTATAATAATTTCATTTCCTTTTTTAGCAATATCGAAGTTTGAAGGTGTTAAGTTCTTATAATAGTCCAAATAGAAGGATGTTCGGTTAAATTCCTCCTTTTTTGTCTCTAAAATCAGTTTTTTTAGTTGATTTTCACTTAAAACGACTTTCATTCTAATTTATCTTTTAAAAATTCTTTATACTTTGATGGTATTTTGTCATTATTTAATGTTTTCATTTCTAATACCACACTATAATTATACTGTACAACCTCCTTTGTTGCGTTAAAAACCTCAAGTGGGGTGTAATTATTTCTAATATTTACCAATTGTTGGATTTGTGAATCATATCTATCTCGTGTATTCATAATACTATCAAATGAGTAGTCAATTATATTATCAAATAACATAAAACCGTGTTTTTCCTGTAGTTTCTTATGGAAATTGGGTGATGCAAACACCATAAACGGTTTCTTTTCGAATATTGGTCTAAGTGTCTTTTCTGTGGCGAAAAAATAGTCATATACTGTCTCAAAAACAATATCAAAGGAAGACTCATTATACTCGGTTGGAATCTCAATCTGATTTCTATTCTCCACTTCACTTGGAAGTATAATTTCTTTAGGTTCAAAGTGTGTTAATTCTATTGGTATAAAAGGAGAGTCATTCTCCAAAGGATAATCACATATGGTGATATTTTTTATCGATTTTGTTATTTCAGTGGTTACTGCTAAATTTAGATCATTATTTAAATTAAATTTAAAAATCTCATTCATTATGTAGAAACGGTGGTCTCGACCTACCTTTAAACCTACTAACGAAGTGAATAATGTGTTTGGTGGGGTTGGTTCTTCTGAAATACTTGTATAATTGGTGTGGTTGTACTGATTGGTTCGTATAAACCAATGAATACTATCCCACATTATCACTTTTACGTTAGAATTATTCTTATTTATTTCTTCATTAAACTCAGCACCTGTGTATATTGTTAGTTTTTTACCATATTGAACCAATAATGAGTTTATTTCACTGTATAAATGTAAATTGTTGTTGGTGAAGTCGTATTCTTGTGGTTGTTTAAAAACTATATGGTCTTCTGAAATAGTTTCTATTAAATGTTTCACATTTCTTATCCACCACCCCATGTTCCATTCATCGTAAACTTTTGTTTCTGTTTTTTGGGTCTTCAATTCCATATGAAGTGGACTATCCGAGTTTTTGGAATACTTCTTCTGCCTTTCTCATCCTTTTAGGGTTGATTTTGGACGGTCTTTCGAAGTATTTAGCAAATGCATATGCAGAATCGTATGGTGTGGTAGTTTTCATCAGTTCTTTACGTGCTTTCTTCTCACGTGTCTTCAATTCCCAATCTAAATAGATTAATTGACCCTCAACACTTGATGAATCTAAGTCTTTTTCTTCACAGAACTTAACTAATCTCTCCCAACGAGCGTTATGCCATTGACAAAGACCGTAAGATGTACCACCATCTCCGAGTGCACCTGTCTTATATCCTGATTCAACGTATATATTACCCGCAATTCCTGATGCTTGTGATGGGGAATACCCTTTTTTGATCAAATAACGAGCAATTTCCACTCCATTTGTCTTTTCACCAATAGAACCATCCGCATTTAGGGGTGAATTGATGTGTTTTTTTAGATCTTCCTCACTAATACCTTCAGATTTTAGTTTTTCTATCAAAATAACCATCATTTCGGGGGTTGCGGTTGATGTGGAGTCATCTTTTACTTCAATTCCGTTATCATTTATGAATTTATCTACCGCTTTCTCTGTTTCAGGACCAAATAGACCATCAACACCAAATCGAGGGAGTTCATAACCTAATAATATAAGACCTATCTGTAAAGATTCTACAGATTTCTTGTATTCCATAGATCCTACTTCTTCTACAGACAAACCATCTTCTTTAGAAACCTCTAAAGATTTAAAGAAATCATTAACTTCTCCTGTTACCTCATCCGCTTTATCCTCATCTTCTTCCTCTAATGGATAAAAGACATAGTTTTCAACTATAAGGTTACTTTTCTCCTTACCATAGGTTAGGGTGTGTATTCTTCTAAGGTTTTCTATAAGGGTCTTCTTCATGGTTATATTCTTATCCTTATAAATATTCAAATAAAATTTTAAATTCCAACACACTCCCCGAAGGGGTCAAAAGGTTCCGGCGAGCGAAAAACCCTGTAAAAAGGGTGGATAAAACCATTTTTTAAATGTATATTAACTCATGAGTATAATGAGAATGTATCCTGGCGATATTTTTGTAACTATGAGTGACGGAGTTAATAATATAGCGATATTAGGTGGTGGTGGACTATTGGCAACTGAACTAAAGAAGGTGACCCCCGAAGTAAAACTCTTTAAGAGAGAAACGGTGGACATAACTAACACCTCAACGTTCAAATACTTAGACCTTTTCGACACCATCATACACACCGCAGCACTTATAGACAACACAAACATCTCAGGTAACGAGATAAACTACATCGACACCAACATCGTGGGTACAGCAAACCTTACAAACTACTGTATCTCTACGGGGAAAAGACTAATCTACATTTCATCAGACTACGTATATGATGGAACGGGAGATCACAAAGAAGATGGACCTGTAAATCCTTACAATCTATATGCGTGGAGTAAACTCGGTGGTGAATGTAGTGTACGATTCTTAGAAGACCACGTTATCATACGTACGAGTTTCGGTAAAACGGAATTCCCATACCCCAAAGGATTCAATAACCTCTACTCGTCGAAAGACTACGTGGATATTATTGCACCTCTTATAATGGAAGTGGTAAACAACCGTGAATTTCGGGGGACTATCAATGTAGGTACAGAAAGAAAATCCCTATACCAATACGCACTCTCACGAAACAAAGGTGTGGAACCAACAAGTCTTCCCAACACAAAAGATTTTTCACTAAACTTAGATAAATTAAAAGAATTATGAGACAATTACTAAAGAAAATCGAAACGTCGGATGTATTTTTAATAACAGCGTTAATATTATACGTTACATTCATAACTACGTTCTTATACAATAATCTATGATTAGAATAGTTGTAACAGGAGGAGCGGGATTTATAGGTTCATCTTTTGTAAACCTTATGAATGAGTATTCAAACACTCACAATTTATTCGACATTATTGTGGTCGATAGTATGACCTACGCATCAAACCCTGAATTACTCCCCGAAGGGGTCACGGTTATCCAGAAAGATATTTGTGACCTCAAAAAGGAAGACATCGGAGAGGTGGATTACATTGTAAACTTTGCTGCTGAGTCTCACGTAGACAATTCAATAAGTGACGGATCACCGTTTATACACACAAACATTCTCGGTACCTACAACCTACTACAAGTGGCAAGACAAATGACTCACTTAGAAAAGTTTGTTCAAATATCCACCGATGAAGTATATGGGGACCTAACTAACTACGACCACACACACATGTCAAAAGAGGATGATGTACATAGACCTTCGTCTTACTACTCAGCATCCAAATCCGCGGCGGACGGACTCGTGGTCGCAGCTAACAGAACATACAACCTTCCGTACCTGATCACTCGGACCTGTAACAATTACGGTATCCACCAACACAACGAAAAGTTCCTACCCAAAGTACTGAACTGTGTGGAAGACGATCAACCAATCCCACTCTATGGGGACGGTGAACATATCCGTGAATGGATATGGGTAGAAGATAACGTAAGAATGATCTTCGATCTAATGATCTCCGAATTCGGAATATGGAACATCGGATCGGGGGACAGATACACCAATAAAGAAATCCTAAAAGGACTCTCCGAAATAACAAACAAACACGTAAGAGTTGAACACGTAATGGATAGATTAGGACACGATAGACGATACGGTTTAGATAGTTCAAAACTACACGAAAATTATAACGATAATTATACAACCATTACATTAATGGAGTATTTAAGAACATACATAACACAAATATAAATGATAGGAATTATAGGACAAGGATTTGTCGGAACAGCAGTTAAAACGAAGTTTGAAAAATACTTCACCGTAAAGACATACGATAAATTTAATACAGAGGGAAACTCAACTTTAGAAGACACAGTAAAAGGTTCTCTATATGTCTTTGTCTGTCTACCAACTCCAATGAACACAGATGGGAGTTGTAACACTGACATTATAGAAGAGGTTTTAGATCAGGTCGATCTTATATGTGACGTTAACAATGAGAGAAAGACGTTAGTCTTAAAATCTACCGTCATATGTGGTACGACCGAAAGACTAAACCAAAAATATAAGAACCTAAATATTGTCTTTAATCCTGAGTTTCTTACAGAGAGAAACGCAATTGAAGATTATAACAATCAACAACGTATAATTTTAGGTGGAGAAAGACCCTATACTACAGAACTTAAACAGATCTTCTCTAAGGTATTCCCTAACTCACATATCATAAAAACTGATTCTACTCACGCAGAGATGGTCAAGTATCTTACTAACACTTTCCTTTCAGTCAAGGTAAGTTTCGCTAACGAAATATATCAACTCTGTCAACAACTGAATATCGATTATGATAAGGTGGTTGAATACGGAACCTTAGATCCCCGACTGGGGTCCTCACATTGGTCTGTACCAGGTCCTGACGGAGACTTTGGATATGGTGGTCATTGTTTCCCTAAAGATCTCTCAGCACTCCTTAAATTGAGTTCTGATTTAAACACCGTAAACAACGTACTGAATTCCACACAAAAAACTAACGACGAAATTCGTGCACTACGTGATTGGGAGTCGATGAAAGGTAGAGCGATAGTATAATATATGGGAAGAAAAAAGATAGATTGGAACAGAAGATCTTGTGATACTATGACACATAAGAAGATAAACCTACACAACTTTGGTTGTGATAAGATTTACGTTATATCTGATCCCGATAATATTGAAAGACGACAATCATTCATTGATGAATGGAGATACTTCGACGGATTCGAATATGAGTTTATAGATTCAGTCAATTACAGTAAAGGACACTTCTCCATTGATAAACTACTTAGAAGTGGTGAAATGAAAGGAGAATGGAATGATCTTGACCAAGGTAAGAATGGACAACCTGGTCTCACAGAAAATATGATTGGTATTGCACTTGCACATAAGAACGTATGGAAACTAATACAAAAACAACAAGGTAAGAAGTTCCTTATACTCGAGGACGACGCATGTCCAAGTGATTACCTAATTGATTACATATATGAAGGTACGTTTAAATTATTTATAGATAGAGTTGAGAAATTATACTCTGACCTTATATGGCTCGGTAGAACATCCCCTCAGATAGCAGGTAAACCAATTGATGATATATTCCAAACACCACACTCACACTTGGGTATTGGTGCCCACGCATATATCTTAGACAGTACATACCTTCCTAAGTTGGTAAACAATTACAAGTTAGATATGCCAGTCGACCTTTTCTTGGAGTATGTAGGTCCAAACATGACAAATCAACTTACTAATGTATACGCACCATACTTTTCCCTTATACAACAGAAAGGACACATAATCAATAAGTGGTTAAATGATGACATTGATGACCCCGATTATATCTTTAGTACTACCTCACAAGTTAACACCCTATTAAAAGGTGGTAAACTACTCGAACACCCATGGGAACATACATCCCCCGTAATGAGAGAATACTGTGACGATAGAGTTGATACATATGAAAGGTTTGGTTATACATGGACAAGAACAGTTCTTAAGGATAGGAAAAACCTACTGTAGTGTAATCCCCGATTTCTACGAAAAATTCCCAAAAATTTTATTTTAGGTTTTGACCCTTTTTACCCCTATAAAGGTTTTACCCCCCACGAAATAAAAAAACCCCTTTTTCCCAAAAAAATCCCAAAAAAATTTCACTCACGGCATTGACCCCCCTCTGGGAAAGTCGAAATACCCTTATTTAAGGGGGGGCTTCGGAGGGGGGGGAGGTGTAGGGGGGACCCCCCATAGGGTGGTATAGTAGGTGTGTGGATAATAATCCCCCCTGTGGACCGTCGAGTAGATCAAGTATCCTATGAGTGTGTGGATAATAATTTACAGTAACTGAACCCAGGTGATCAGATCGGATCTTGAGTCTCACCCGTCAGGACGTATCCCAAATTGTTATCCACACAGAAACATTTGGTTTATAACATATAAAGTATTATATTTGTATGTAATCAACCCACATATAAATTATGGTAGTAACACCAAAAGAAAAAAAGGTTATTGAAAATTATTTAGAGTATTACCATTCTAAATTTAAGAATGGAAAACAAGAACCCCCATTTTCTAAAATAAGTTTTAGTAATCAAATGAAATTATTGTACGACCACTTAACATTTATAGTAAAAGAATAAATGTAGATTTGTTTGGTATATTAAATAATTTATATTATATTTGTAATGTAATCATTAACATTAAAAAGAAACATCATGGAAAATTTAGGTATGGTATTATTAGTAGGATTTTATGTAACGTGTTTAGTAGGTTTTGTATCTGTATTAACTTATGGTATTGTAACAATGGTACATAGTTACATTATGGAGAAGATTGAAAAGATACGTAGTAACTACATCAGATAATATTGAGGTGGTTAAGTAGACATTCAAGTTCAGAAACTACTATAAACATAATTCAGACTATTCCTTAAGTTGAGGACGTAACAGAGAAGTTACCGTAATCTAAACTCATTTATTTAACCTCTACATCTGTAGGGGTTTTTTTATTTATACTACTATTAGTTAATCCCCCGAAGTTACCATCTCAGGTTCGTGTCTTAGGAATTGTTATCCACACGATATGGTGCCGATAACAATTGTGTCACACATGTAACATTACCTCCACCGAAGTTACCATCTCAGGTTCCGACGGGATCGAATTGTTATCCACACACAAAGTTTATTTTTTATATTATTTTATTAGATTTATAAGATAAAAACCTTTATATTTGTAGGGTAATCAAATATTAACCATTTAAATAAATATCAGTATGAAAAAAGAGTTTTTCTTTAGTTTAGATTTTAACGGAGAGTTAGAAGATTTTGAGTGTCACGTAGGTATCGAGGAAGAAACAGACGTAACAGACATTATGGAAACCTTGAAAGGTAAAGGTTTAATTGTAAGTGAACACCGAACATATGGAGAGGTTTACATTACATCAGACGGAAAGTGTAGTGTTGTTTATATTCATTTTGACTCCCCAACCGACGGAGATTTTCGGGAAATGGTTTTAGAAACCACGATTTAAAATTAGACCCTTACAGAAATGTAGGGGTTTTTTTATATCTTGTAGGTGTGTGGATAACAATCTGAACTGTAGACTCCGGATCCCAACTTTTTTCCAATGTTCCAAATTTTTCTTACTTTTTTTTAACTTCACCCGTCTCCTCCACGAATTGTTATCCACACAGAGATTCTGGAACGGAACCCCGTGATTCTGGGAAATTGTTATCCACACACAAAGTTTATTTTTTATATGATTTTATTAGATTTATAAGATAAAAACCTTTATATTTGTATGTAACCAAATAAGAAAAACGAATTATGAAAGTATCAACAAAAATTAGTAAAGACCAATTAACAACTTTGTTAATGGAAGTAACCAAAGGGGAATTTGTAAACATTGAAACGACTACAATCGTTAAGATGAACAAAAAGGGAAACCCTTACTACAACCAAGTATTTAAAACATCAAATAAAAATGTTAGATGTTTACCCGATTATGAGAAAAGAGTACAAAAGAAAACTGACAACTCCGAGTTTGTTAGTAGACCAAATTGGTTTACACACGAAACTGATTGTGTAGTTTCTAAAAACTCCGACCCAAGTCAAAAATACTTTATGTATGAAACCTTTGAAAATCAAAGTATGAGAAATACTTACATTCACAATGGTAACGAAATTAACAAAGAGGTTTTATCTCCTTACTTACCAACTTACCAAGAAAGAGATATTCAAGTGTTTACGATAAACATTGACAACATCAAAAAAGTATCTCTCAAAGGTCAAAGGTACGAAGTACGATAATTGTAATACACCCCCCACGAAAGTAGGGGGTTTTTTTATAGGTAGTCCTTGTGCAGATAACAATTGACCTCCTTCACCGTCCCGATCACATTCACTCCACTCCGAACCGTCGACCCTAAATTATTATCCACACGACCTTGTGCCGATAACAATAGTGAAGGACGTGATAACTATAGTATACATTTCGATCTGAGTTGTTATACATAAAATAAACTTTGAAAATAATATCACTTTTATTTTGTTATATGAATTAATTGTATTACTTTAGTAAGGTAATCATAAAACATTAAATCATGAGAGGTTATTTAACAAGACAGAAGAAAGGATACATCTTAACAATCGTAGACAATAGTGACATTAAACATCACTTCAACATATTCAATATGGATAAGTTTTGTTCTCGTTGGATGAAAGAAAGTAAGGACATTGTATTACAACAGAAAGGTGTTGGTCAATATATTTTAAAAAAGTTAGGGTTTGCGTTTGATGTTGAGTTAGATTATTTCGACAGAGATAGTTTTGTAAGTCCAACCGATTCAATCGTGTTACCATAAAGATTTTCATTTAGTTTAGGTTAGTTTGGTTAATTCCCTCATCAGAAATGGTGGGGGTTTTTTTATGTTTACTCCCCGCCGCATCTTGAGTCAGGGCCCAATGCACAATATTAGTCGCACAGATCCGTGTGGATAACAATTTCCCAGATTCACCCGGGCCATGTCAACAGCACCTGGATCACGATGAAGTTGCAACAGCACGTCCGTGTAACATTATTAACTGCACAATAAAAGAAGATAAAGGTTTGTGTATTACATATAAAGTATTATATTTGTAGTGTAATCAAAAAGAATTAAATCATGGACATAAGAAAAATAGACTACTTGTACCAAAGGGAGTTTGACACAAGTGAAACAGTAAAAGTATTAACACACAACAAAACAATCTATTGGAGTTGGGGAGTAAGTAAATTATTCAACTGCGACAACAAAGGTTTGTTTCTAAAAGTAAACGGACATCACCACAAACAATATGTTTTAATAACATTGAGTTGGGATGACACATATAAAGTGGATTACCTTAATAGGAATCTTAAAGTAATCGACACACAAGAAAATATATACTTCGACCAATTAGTTGAGTTCATTGATAATCGAATTGAAAGAATAGGAGAATACGTGGTTTGATTTGGTTACAACTATCAACACCCCGAAACCCTCATCAGAAATGGTGGGGGTTTTCTTTTGCTTATTAGTTTTCCTGCAGGAGCTTGCAACCCCTATTGTTATCCACACGTGCAGATAATAATCGTAAATCCGACGACAGGTGAGATCAGGATTGAAAATAAAATAGATAAAAGTTTGGTTAATAATGATTTGTGTGTATCTTTACCGCGTTGTTTGTAGGAAAGACAACACATGAATGGAACGAAACTTTATAAAACCCTTGTCTTAACTGATGAGGGTTTTGTTATTTAGGGACGACAGTGAATCCTGGAGGGGCGGTGAATTGTTATCCACACAGAAAAGTATAATAAATCTTTGGTTATATGTAGAATTGTTTTATATTTGTAAGGTAATCAATATATAATAATCATGAAAATAACATCATTTATCGGGGTTGAACAAATGACCTCTCGAAGTGGGAACGTAGTTCCTAATCAAACAATCCTTTCTGATATGACAGGTAAAACCTTTGTGTCCTATGGAAGTAAAATAGTGTATCAATCTAAAGACAGAGGGTCTGATGGTTTACCACTTGAAATAATAGTTGATGAGAACTATTGGGACTATTCGCGTACAACGGGGAAATACCGTAACGAGTTTATGAATATGGGAGTTCAAGACGTAAGAAACTATATAAAAGAAGGTAGAATCAAATTAGGAAATTTAAATAGAGAATAGATTATGATAAAAGATAAACCCACCACCAACGGAATGACAATTGATTTAACTGGTCCACAAGGAAACGCATTTTTCTTAATCGGTACCGCTAAGAAATTTTGGAAACAGCAAGGTTTCTCTAACGAAGACATTGAATCCAATGTAAAACGTATGACATCGGGAGACTATGATAATTTAGTTAACTACTTCGACAGTGAGTTCGGAGATTATGTTACTCTCTATAGATAACAATGTAATACACCACAAACAACCTCTACTTTTAGTAGGGGTTTTTTTATGCTATACAACTAATGTGTGCACTGTAGCTGCACAGGTCTCCAGGTCGATTGTTATCCGCACGTGCGACTAATAATGTATGACGCCGTGGCCAGTTCATCAGGGTCGGATCGCCAGTCAGGACCAGTGGAAATTGTTAACTGCACAAGAAAATAACAATTAACCTTGTGTATTACATATGTTTTATTATATTTGTAGAGTAATCAATACATAAGTAATCATGGAAAGTTTTAAAAATAGTAAGGGTATCAAAGTACAATCAGCGGTTTACCCTAAAACCATTCTATCATTTAATGAGTGGGCACAAAACCTCAACGTATCTAATGTACACGAAGAACCTACAAAATATAGTCGTTTAGACATACCATTTAAAGTGGAAAGAACATTTGTAGAAAAATTATTAGGTATAATCAAATAATTGTTATATCTTTGTAGGGTAATCAATAAATTAATAATTATGGATAAAAATTTAGTAGTAAATCCGATTAAGTCGGAAAAGGGAACTTATGAAGGATATGATGAAGTGTTCGATATCGTAATGGACGAGTGTGATAACATTCATAAGGAATTAGTTGGAGAGATGAATCGATACTTCCATCTTCATTTTAGAAGTGACTTACATCAAAGGTTAATTGATAAGGGTCTTATTGAGGGTGTACATTTTGAAGAAGTTGAACTTGAATTTCCGATTGAACCTTACCTTAGTGATGAAACTGAATCAGAAATGATTGGTAGTGTAAAAGTAATATATTAGAACTCATGGATAAACATTTAAAGAAATTCAACGAATACCTTAAAGGTAAAACAATCAAGAACATTACTTGGTTAGGAGACAAAGACATGGAAAATCTAATGTGGTATAAGAAACCCGTAGTTATTCATTTCACAGATGGGAGTATTTTAATTCCTCAATCAGATGATGAGGGGAATGATGGTGGAAGTATGTACTTTCAAGATGAAGAAGTATCAGACGTAATATACGTTACATAGTATAAGTTTTCTTTTGGTTGAGAATCTGAATTACCCTCACTTTTATTAGTGGGGGTTTTTTGTGTTTAATAACTTTCCCTTCGCGGGTCCTCTTCAGGTTGAATTGTTACCCGCACATTTTATCAAAAAAAAACTACGAAATGTTTATATATCCAAATAAAAGTGTTATATTTGTAGAGTAATCATTTAAAATATAAACATCATGAAATTATGTCATCTTCATTTAGAAGACCCTTATGGGAACAAAAAAACTCTTATATGTAAACTCGTAGAGGGGTCAATCATTTATCGTTTTTATGGAAGTCACACATCAAGTGGAACTGCGTTTGCGGTATCCAACTTACAATGTAATTTACCCGTAGACAAACGAAACGAGTTTGAAACAAAGGAACAATTCCAACAACGAGTAATAGACGAAGTGAATAATAATTCTGTCTGTCGTGTAGTTAATCAAGTATCAACCGAAATAACTTTTTAATTATGGATAAGTACGAATGTTATAATTGTATGTGGGAGGGTACCTCCGAAGAAATATCACATGTTATGGTAACCAATCTTCACGTAGATTCAGTTCTTGAAGAAAAGGAATGTTGTCCTACTTGTAAATCACACGAAAGTTTAGTTAATGTGGATGAATCAAGGAGATATGAGAATGAAGCCCATTCTCAATGGAACCAATTTTTTTTATAAGTTATGGAATATGAAATAGTATATAGTAGTTCCCCCGAGGGATTAATGAAAAAGGTAAGGTCTCTTATGGAAGAGGGGTTTATACCTACGGGTGGAATGATGTCATACATTACAAAGTCCCAAAACAGATTCCGAGGAAACCAACACGTCGATACCATAAACTCAGTAGAATATACCCAAATGTTATTAAAAAATGTCCGAACGTCTAATTAAATTTAAAATCAGAGATGGTAAAATACACATCAAGTGTCCTAAAGTAACCTCTGAACAATACGAGAAGATTGCAACTCAAATACATAAAGTTGTAAATGAGAGTGTATTACAAAACAATAACTTTAATGCTTCAATTAAAGTTAATTTCTAATGTAGGTATGAAATAAAATTCCTACATTTGTAGTCTTGTTCATGATAAGTGAATGATTACACCCATCGAAAGATGGCAATAGACCCTCTATGCAAATAGGGGGTTTTTTTGTGCTAAGCCGAATCGGATCGGCATGCATAGTAAATTGTTATCCGCACACGTGCAGTTAATAATGTTACACGGACCTGGTCAAAAAACTTGACCACAGCAACTTCACTGGAGTCTGATCAGGATCTGCTGTTCGATTGTTACCCGCACACAAATAATAAAATATTACCTATTATATTTGTTTATATGT
>Ga0209137_1000333_pt1 | contig 51778 bp, 70 predicted proteins | sample SaaInl5LU_22_DNA_FD_184642 | JGI IMG/M metagenome (GOLD analysis project Ga0209137, IMG submission 184642) | Marine microbial communities from expanding oxygen minimum zones in the Saanich Inlet - ESP_105LU_22_DNA (SPAdes) (version 2) | ecosystem: Environmental > Aquatic > Marine > Intertidal... | reverse complement strand
ACCAATTTTGGCTATTACCGTGCCTAACTGGGCAGCAGCTTGAACACCCGTAACATTAACAACGGCTTCCGCGTCAACCGTAACTGAGCCTGAAAGGGCTGTAGCGGCATTACCAAGTACTAGCCCGCTCTTATCCCCCTCAACCTCGACATTACCAAGCGTGAAATCAGCCTGTACACCTGTAACAAAGACGTTAGCGTCGGCGGTGGTTGTGACCGTACCGACTGCGCCTGTAGCCTGAACACCTGTAGTTAAAGCGTCCGCACCCGCCGTAACGGTCTCGCTGCCTAGGGCTGTAGTACCGACAACACCCGTAGCGTTTGCGAGAACCCCGGTGCCGGTTGATGTTGTTACACTGCCAACTGCACTTGTGGCAGAAACCCCAGTAACATTTACATCGACAGGGAAATCGGTTACTACGGTGACTGAGTTAGTAGCGCCGGTAGCAGAAACACCGGTAACCGGAGCGTTAATGCCTATACCGACAGTCTCGTTTCCAAGAGCCGCAGTTGCAGAAACACCAGACACGTTTGTAGAAACGTTCTTGCTAATACTTACAGTTGCTGACCCTACCGCACCGGTGGCTTGGACACCGTTTGTACTACCCGTGCCAAAACTTAACTCACCCCAACCACTACGCCCCCACCCAGAATAGGGTACAACGACGTTAGAAGTAGTAGATACGGTTTCATTACCTACCGCACCCGCTGCGGATACTCCGGTTACTGGTGCATTTTGCCCAATAGCTAGGCCTACTGACCCAAGCGCCGTCGTACCTACAACATTAGTTACGGGCACACTTACATCGGTATTACCCTCCGCAGTGATGTCTAAATAGACCTCAAGGGTGCCTATGGTTGCACCCTGCCTACCTAGCGCAAACTGAAGAACAGCGGGGGTTATAACTATTTCAGGGCCGCGTAGCCAAAAATACCTGTTGAAAGACGAGGTAGTTTCTGCATAAACAAACCACGACCCAGAGTAAGCACCCAAGTTGCCTGTATTGCTAGAAGGTGTAGTTCCGGTGTCTCGGTTCCAACGCCCAGTAAGTGTTGAAGTTGTTACATTAGTCCAAGAGGTTACTGAACTATAAGCTGAGGTAGCTCCATTTGTACTAGTAGACGTTTGGTAACTGTCAACGCCCGCTTCAAACCCAGCAGTAGTTCCGCCAAGGGTAATAGCATCTAGTTGGAGGTCACCCGTAAAGCTAGTACCACTTAGATACTTAAATACAAGGCGCCCAGTAGAACCCGAATAGGTTGCAACAGCACTATTCAGGTTCTCTAATGACCACGACGCAGACTGCCCTGAGTACGTGGCTAGTACTGGCGTTAACCCAAGTGGCATTTACGTGCCTCTAGGCGATACGGATAATCGCGTTGCTCGCATCAGCAGCAGGGAACACAATAGTGAAGTCACCATTGGTTGACGTTTTATCCGAACCAAAATCTAAAACCGCAACAGCAGGGTTACCACCGCCAGACTTGTAGATCAAAGCTCCGCGAGCTGTAATAGTCGCTGAAGACCATGTAGTGTCCGAAAAGTCTAGGAACGCTGTAGTGCCGCTAGAAGTTGGCACTTGGGAAATAGTCAGAGTGTTGCCACCTGCTGAATACCCTGTGCCAGAAGCTTCGTTGGTTGTGCTATACGCCGTAGTAGTCGCACCTAGCGTAGCTGCTGAAGTGAACAAAGCGATCTTGAACACGTCTGCTGTGCCTGAACTGAAATCAAAGTCTCCACCAAGGATTTGAACTTTGAATGATGTTGCCATAGCTTGTGTAATAGCCATTTTTCTTTCCTCTTAAATTAGGCTTTATCTCTAATGATAAGCCCTGTCCTATAGGCATCGGTGACTTCTTTTGCTTCGCCGAAGTTCTTCAAAGATGTTACGGCTTCCACAAAACGTTTCTCATACTCTTGCATGACATCTGCTTCACCTTTCATGTAGGTGTAGGCTTCAATCAAACAACCGTATAAAAGAGCTACTTCCGCATTTGTACTTAACCAAGTAGTGCTACTTCCCGACCCCGAAGTTAAACTAGCGGGCCTGTAAAAGTAATGAAGCTCCACCGCGTACGAAGAATCGGGCGTCGGGCCTATCAAAAAACTACTAACGTCAAAATATGCGTAGTAACGCGGCGCGCCCGTAGTGGTCGCATCCGGATTAAACTCTTGGACAAAGTTAACATCTTTGTACTCAAGAAAATCTTTATTTCCGTCACCGTCCGTGTATGACAACGAAAACGGTGCTAAGAAATCACTGGGTGCCGCAAGATATTGATTACTTGCCGTCGTGTTACCCGTGACGTTTTTACGAAAAAGCGTAAGCTGAACGTTCTTTAAAATACGCTCTTCGGCCACGCGTATAAAAAGCGGCAGGTTATTTACAAAACTTGTTTCTTGGTTTTGCGTGTAATCCTGTATTGCCGTTTTTAATTGATCGTAAGTAAAACTCATGTAATTACCACCGTCACGCCACCTACTTGGCAAAAACCTGTAACCGGTTTTAAGTTTGGCGCTTCTACTAAAGGAACGCCTACGTACACATCTAACGGCTCTACCCTATCCGGGCGAGCATCTTTTAAAGCCTGCGGGTCAATAACTTTCCGGCGAGGATTAAGTTGAGGCTGTTTAACTTCAAACTCATCCCTTCCGACCAGCATCCCGGTCCACTCTTTTTTCATGTCGTTAAGCTTGTAACGAAACCCGGAGCGGTCTGAAATGCCGTAGGCGTTTTTACCCGTAGCAAACTTTCCCATTACAGATTCCTAGAATACGCTAAGCTTGGAACAATATTAAACGAAGCTCTATCACGATCCTCGTCCATAGCGCGTTGCATTTCTTCTTCATACAACGCTTTAAGCAATTGAATGCGGTCCGGCGCTTTTTTAATGGCTATGTAATAAGCCAAACCTGCCGCTAGTGCCGGATAAAATCTAAACGGTATTTGCAACGTGTCTGTTGCAGAATCCGCATCGTCTAAACGAACTAAACGGTTATAAATAATTTGGTCAGTACTGTTGTCTGGGACAGGCCACAGCTTTAACACGGGGCTTATTAAGCGGTCCAAAAACCACTGTGACGACCTAGACTGCTGGGTTTTATTTGGGATGTTTATATAGTCATCCCTACTCAAGCGATCTATACCGTAGTCAGTCCCGTCGCGGCGAACAACTATAGACAAAATATCAATAGTGTCAGCGCCTACATTAATCTCGGAGACGCCCTGAGTTAGTGTGGTAGTGACCTGTTGAATGGTCCACTGGTTCAAACCACGATTAGCCCAATCCGCAAACAAAAGATTCATAGAGCGTTTGGCGGTTTTTAGATCGTACCCGGTACGCATCTCTTTACCGCAACGCTCAAACGCTTCTTCTATATAATCAGAAACGTCTAATTCAAAATCCTTTGATCCGGAAACAGCCATCATTTCTTCCTTTTTAGCGATGCTACACGCTTAGGTTTACCCGCCGGTTGCCCTTGCCGCTTCTTTTGCGCTACCCGGGACTTTTTCTCTGCCGCTGTCATTTCACCGGCGGTCTTAGGAGTTTTGCTCGAAACACGTTTTTTAGGGCGACAATACGGAGTTCCCCGTTTTTCGCCTTCTTTGCGTCCGCATGGTTTTCCCGTACGAACGTCTACCCACTCCTCCTTAAACCATCGTTTAAGGTCTGCGCCTTTCTTAGTCTTACGAACTGCCACGGGATGTATTCCCCCAGTTCTTAGCACCAACTTTACGGCACTTAGCTATCGCGCCAGAAGCGTAGGCAGAGGGGAAGACCTTGTAACGCGCCTTTACCTTACGGTAACAAGCGTCCTTACTGGTAGGACCGCCATCTTTAAAACCGGGGACTCCGCGGCCTTTCAACACGTCCGCACGAGTCACTTTCCCGTCTTTGTTCAGGTCCGGGAACTTTTCTTTCTTGATGGCGGCTCCGCCATCTGCATAGCCCGTAACTTTTAATCCGTTACGTACTTTTCCCATGCCTTTGCATTTAAGCATACTTACTTCATGCCTCGAACAGCACAACCGCCTTTAGCCATTTTAACTGGTCCGCCAACTTTCATGCCTTTTACAGCACAACCGCCTTTAGCCATTTTCTTAGGCTTAACTTCGCCGCCATACATCATACCCATGGCTTCCATTTTGCGAGGACTGCATTTCATAACCTTCTCCTAACCTAATACCATCATAACCACCGCGACTAATGTCGCAGAGAGTTGACTAGCAATACCGGCCAAAATCATCCAGTTCTTGTTCCGCAGATCACGTATATCATCTTCCATGTGGTCAAGATGATTGTTCTCAATGCGGTGCAAAATAGTTTCAACGACGGCCATCTGGCGCTTCACGTCGTTTACTTCCTTCTCTAAAGCCTCGTTACCTACCATTTCTTGCAACTCCAGTAACGTGCAGAGAACTTGTCTTTTGCCGTATCGCATTTATGACGTGCTCTAAAGCTTGCTCTTCTAGCGGGGACATCCTTTTTAATGGTCATATTAGGGTCCCCAAAACGGACAAGCTTTACTTCATCGCCTTTTTTGGCCAAGACGGCAAACTTCTTGCTACCGCCAGACGTTCTTTTAGGCTTGTTATAGCCGGAAAACGTCTCTCCTCTATAAGAAACTCTACCAGAAGGTGTTCTTTTAACAGCCGTTGTAGTGGCCATAAAACCCCCGAGTTAATTATAGAATATAGTTACAGCAGTTATATTGGTTAAAGCCGAGACATATATATCGGACACTCTTACGCCCTCATCAGGTATAAAAACCGAATCAGACGTGCTTGCTCCGAAATCTATGTCTATAGCCGTAGCGCCACCATTTCCTTGCGTTATGGTAAGCCTTCCCGCCCCGGCACCCGTGGTTACTTGAAACCCACGGACACGAGCGGGACCAACACCGACAGAGCCGGTGCCAGTTACTCTTTTTGCTAAAGTATCAGAACCCGACATATACGCTTCTCCTTAAAAGTAGCTTATGTAAGATTGTTATTCTGAAGATACACAACAGTAACCGTTCCAGCACCCGTGCCATCACCATTAGCCCCGGTGAAATCCGCAAGAACCTCTAGGTCAGTAGTGCCAACATTAGTGGCTTCTGCGTCCAATGTGCCGTGGGTTGTACCCAAAGTTTTGGCATCCACAGTGGCTAGGAAAGCATCGGCATCTGCGGCGGTACCTACCGATACGGTAGCCGTACCAGTGTCAGTATTAGCAGTGGTGACGTTTAAGATAACGTCGATTATTTGAGAGTTTGCAGGGACTATGGCAACTCTTTGGTTTAAAGCACTGGCACCGGTAATATCTACGATAATAGACTGGGCCATTGTTACAAAACCAGTGTTAGCTACGTTTGTGCCAACCGTCGTACCAATAGTGTTGCGAATTGTACCGGCCTTAATAGGACCAGAAAAAGTAGTAGTCGCCATGAAGATCTCCTGTCGTGGCTAGTGTCAGCCGCGGGATGCGACTGTCAGGGACATTTGTAAGATACGATAAAAAAAGGGGCAGCACAAGCCACCCCTTTTCCACACAAGACCTAAATCTTATGAACCGCTACCGTACACAGCACGCCAATCTGAGACGCCGAAGCTGTAACGCTCACGGGCCTTGAATCGCATGTTGCCAGTATCGAAGTCGCCTTCCATCGCAGTCTTAAGCGGAGTTCTGTTGAACATCTTAAAACCGTTAGGAGCATCAGTCTTGATGAAGAAGTTGTCTGGGTCTGTCAGGAAGTGGTTAACCACCGCACCGTCAGGAATCATACCCATAGACTTAGTCGCATTGATGTCGTTATCGGCAGTGCCGGGACGCAGGTTAGAGTTGATTACTCGCTCTGCAATGAATTGCAGCTCTTTAGGAATAATCATCTTCATGCCACGTACGGCAATCTTAAGACCACGCTCATCTGTCAGACCCGCGATGTTAATGAGCATTTGCTCAAGAGACGTCTCGTTAAGGTCTGCTGGCACAGCCAAAAGATTTGACTGGTTACCAGATAAAGATGGGTGTGACGCAGAACAAAGAGCAGCGCCGTCACCGACAGGTGCCGCAGCATTGAACGCGTTGTTTAACACAGAGGCAGCTTTAATTTGCTTAGTCTGTGACATAGAACGAGCAAGAGCACGAGTGTAACGAGCTGCAAGACGATCGTAAAGATTGTCCTCAACCGCTTCCTCAGTGATACTGAATGCCAAGGCAATGGTCTCGTGAGTGTAACGTGCAGTAAATGTTTCCTGCGCGTCATCAAACGAGATAGAACCACCCTCTGACTTAACAGGGGCAGTGCCAAAACCTGACAACATCACTTCCTCTTCAAATGCACGATCTGATGACTCTTCGTCAAAGATCTCTGCATGCTCATTTTCGTAACGATCGTACTCCATCCCGAACAAAGCATTTAGTCCGGGTTCCAGCTCTTTCGCTAGTTGTGCGCGAGATATAGCCATGATTTAGCCCTCTTAAATGCCAGTGGTTAATGAAGTGGTTTCTGAATCAAACCGCGATGCATTTGAATTGAAGTGAGCATTGAAACGCACTTTAAGCGGGATACCCGCCGCAGTGTAATCACTGTTCGCTTCGTCATCTACAATGCCTACAATACGGAGGGGCAACGTTGCTGTAGTAGCAACAGTGCTTACGCCCAACGCCGATGTAGAGTTACCGTTGTTTGTAGAACCCGCTTGAGCAGAAGTGCCCAAAGACGCGTTTGAAAACACGGTAGCTAGAGCAGTTGCTCGATCCGTAAGGGTTGCATCCGAAGCAACTTGGAAAATTTGATTCGGATTATCTGCAACGTAAGCTTTAACGGGATAGTTTGTATCCACGCTTACGCCAGCAGCGCCCGGCCAGTAGTTTAGCCACACAGGCTTTTTCTGGACAGAGTCTTGATATTCAACACCCATCAGGACACCTAATGCTGCGGTAGTACCGCCCGCTGTATCTGCTGCACGAGCAATTACACCGGCACTAGTAGGAATAACAATTCCATACTGGAAGATAGCATTAGCGTTGTCAGAAGCGATTTCGTACTCGGTTACACCAGTACTGTTTACGCCGCTGCCAACAAGCCCAATAGGACGTAAACCATAGGCAGTTGCTTGATTTGCCATGATGTATTTCTCCTAAAGGGGTGGCTTAATTCTTTCGAGAGCCACCAAAAGTTACACGAGATTGACGATCGGGTTTATTGATCGCCATAGTTGAGTGAGCATTTTCCCGCATCATGTCGTGATCGACAGCATCCATAAGATCTTGAGTTTTGCCAGAAAAATACGCCGATCTTTCCGCCAAAGTTTCTACTGGAATGCGTGCGAGTAAAAGTCCTCCAACGCCAAACACACCTTCATATTTACCTGATTCTACTACCGGTGCTTCGAAATCGGGATACTCATCCGCTCTTACAAGATCATACCCTTCTCTCATACGCGCAGAAATGTTCTTGCGGTCGTCAAAACCACGAACCTCTGTACGTATCCACCGGTGCGCGTACCCTTCGGGTGCAGGCGGTGCATCTAACATGGATGGGGGTGCCCAAGGCTTTCGCCGCTGTTCTTTCCCCCGGCTGTCTTTAGCGCGAGAAGAGCGATCAATACCTTCAAAACCTAATTTCTTGTCAGTCATTGTCGTCTCCTATTTGACATATTTCGCGTATTCTTCGAGTGGCACACCTAATTTCTTCGCAATAGCGACTTGGCTTGGCGTGAGTTTTACCTTAGTGTTGCGTCCAGTTCTACCCGTGGTTCCACGGGCGCTTCCGGCTACATTTTGTACAGGACGTTTGCCGGCAGAGTCTTTAAATTTATGCGGAAATTCTTTCCGTATGCGATTGTCTAGCTCACTATAATACTCATTGCTTGTTGGGTCAAATCCTTCGTCTTCCACTAAACGCTTGTGCAAGCCAAATGCAGCAAAAGTCATGGCTTCATCGGACCCAAACCATTCATTTTTGCTTGCCCAGTCCTCGGCTTTTGGGTCTGGCGCTCTAGGGGCCTGCTGCGGAGCGGGCTGTTGTTGTTGGTACTGAGCCGCTTGTTGCTGTTCCTTTAAAGAACGCGCTTGAGCTTGCTTAGTAGTTTCGTATCTATCCGAAGCTACAGCCAACTGAGTCATCTTTCTTTGTGCCGCTACAGTAGCGTCAGAATCGCCCATTTCAACCGCACGTTTCAACTCGGCCTCAACCTGTTGCTGCTCCATGCTCAGGCGACTGCCGTACTCGGTCATGTAGCCTTGGTCTAACGCTTGCATACGAGTACGTATCTTCTCCGCCTCGCTTTGCACGTTTTGCGCATACTTAACGGCTTCTTCTCTCTGCCGCTCGGCTTCTCGCATTTTCTTAGTTAAACGGTCAATCCGTTTTTTAACACCGGCGCTATACTCTTGATGCTCGTCATCCTCATCAAAAGATGTATTAGATTCCTCGGTGTCCTCTTTTTGAGAAGATTTAAGCTCTATTTCCGTTTCTTCGGTTTCCGAAACGTCTACATCTACGGACTTTTCGTCTTCTTCAATTTCGTATTGTGCTTCAGCCATGGTTATCTCCTATTAAAAACTGATGATATCTTCGGGATCAGAGATAGTTGCTAGTATCTCGTCATCGTTAAGAATACGTACCTCACCTCCGTCAATACGGAAACGAGACCCAGCATACCGAGCAAAAATTACCCAATCTTTCTCTTGGCACCAATCGCCTTCTGGGAATTTATCTTTGTCTTTGTACGCTAGTGGGCCTTTCTTCAAGACATATCCAACTACAGTTTGGACTTGGCCGTCCTCTAACACTTTGTCCGGTATATAAATTCCACCGTCTGTCTTAGATTTGCCTCTATAAGGTAGTATTAACAGTCTCCAACCGCTGGGGGTTGGGAGCTTTTCTAGGAGGGAAGCGTCAGCCTTTGAGGGGTCTAATACCTTAGACTTTGGCTCGACGTACATGCTGTCAACAGATGTTTCACGTGAAACATCCTCTTCGCTTTTTTTAGGTTTTTTTTCAGCAGCTTCTTTTTCAAGCTGTTTTGCTAAGTAACCGGGTACTTCAATCATTCAACTGCTCCTGTTGTTCTAGCAGGAAGGAGAGTTCCTGTGCTATGTGATTCAATGCGTTTAGCTCACCCATCAGAGTAGCGTACTGCTCCATGGAGGCTATACCGTTGCTTTCTAAAATATCTAATACGTTACTTCTGCGTTCTTTAATGCTTTTTTGAACGAACTGCACCACAACCAAATCATCCATGAATCCTCCCATGATTTTATCTGATATAGTTGCAGTGAATCTTATACTATTTTTCTAAAAAAGGCTAATAGATACCCTGAAACCTTTGAGGTTTCATAATGATGGGACTAAACCCTTTTACAACTCCGCCACCGGCCATTTTCTTTGGCTTGCCCGCTTTAGACAAGGCAATAGCCACCGATTGCTTCTGGGGATAACCCTCGTCTCTAAGCTTGCTTATATTGGAGCTTATAGTTTTCGAACTATTACCACGCATCAAAGGCATGATTTTCTCCTAGCAAATGTGAAAATCACCGCCACGAAGCATAGCGCCCATGCCGCGGCTCTTGCCGGTAATGCAGACGCCTTTTTCAGTATTAGGTGTTTTTTCAGCTTTGGCCGTAGCGTACGGTATACGGCCTTGGCCTTTAATGTCCGCATAGTTTGTGGCTTTAGGGGCTTTGCCCGGAGCAGTTCCGTTACATTTTACAGTGCGCATAATTAATTTCCTCGTTGTTGCTCTCGTTGCGCTTGTATGCGCAAGAGTTCGCGTTGATTAGTGGCTTCAATTCGCCTTTTGCTAGTCTCTTCTTGGCTGGCCAAGCGTTCGTTAAACTGCCGTGAACGTTCTTGCAAAGTTGCCGCTTGGAGGTCTAGCTTGCGCTGGCCTTCGGATATATCGGCGGCAGTGCCTTGTTCTTTTATCTGTAGCTCTTTCTCTTTCAGAGCCAGTAACGGATCTGGACCTTGGCCCTCGCCGCCCATAATGCTCTGGCTCATCTGACGAACTGTCTGCATTTCCTGAGCAATAATCTGTGCAACCAACGTTTCAACGTCAAGCATCTGATCTTCAGTAACCTCTTGACCTTGGTTTTGCTGCAAGAACATCGCTGCGGCTTGCTCACGAGCCTTAAGCTTTACATGTTGTAAAACGTGCTTTTGCAACGCCATTGCCATTGCAGGCATAGCTTGAACGATGCCCGACGCCATAAAGGTCAAGTGCGCGGTTATATGCGCATCGTGGTCCTGACCTTCAAATGCCTTAAGCTCAATATCGTCCATAGCGTCAATATGCTCTTGAGCAGGATCTTTAGGTAACGGCTCATCCGCAGTAGGTGCGTTAAGAATCTTATCAATATCCCGAACGCCCAAAGCTTCGTACATGCGGCGGTAAGCCTCATGCGTGTTATGAAGCTGAGGCGCTTGCATAGCAAGCTCTAACTGAGATTGCGCAACCGCTATACGCTGTGACTGAGAGAAAACGTTTGGATTAGACACCGGTACTACGTCTACCCGGTCGTCAAAATCTTGAGCCATAATGGCTTGATCACCGCCTACCACAGAATACGGATATTCTTGCGGCAAATCATTGGCAATTACTTGAGTCAAAAGCTTTAGCTCTTGCCGTAACGCATAATGCATGCGCTTGTGTACCGCGCTCATTACACGAGTACCTTGCTCAAGCATGGCTACGGTAGTGCCCACCGGCGCATTTTGATTCCCGTCACCAACTTTTAAATTAGTAATCGTAGCAAAACGCTGCCCGGCTTCTACTACAAAACCCAGCAAATTAAATAAAGTCTGATCCGGACCCTTAAACGGAAGCGGCATCAAGCTTTCTCGAATAGCACCGCCCGGCGCATCTACGTCCCTAAACTCTCCCGGCTGCAAAGGCTCAGAATCGTCACGTATGCGCATGCCACGGGCCTTAAAGCCCGCCGGTAAGTTAGACAATGTACCCGCGTCTATTAGCTGGCGTAGCGCCGCTGTGGCGGTCCTAGAGAGTCCACCAATAGTATGGATAAGGCCCAAGCCATAGAAGCCCAGACCCGGAAGGAACTTATAGTGAACAAAGTACTGGATCTTTTTGTACGATTCATCGCCTTCAATGTAGTTACGACGAATAGCCAAAACCTTTCCGGTTTCTTCGCTAATAGTGACGATATACGGGATTTTAATACCCGTTTCCTCACCGTCCTCACCCATGTCCTCAAAGCCCGGTAGATCCAGCTCTACGTGGAACTCAAGCAAAGTGCAGTCGTAGTTAACATACGAGGGGTGCACGCCCTGTATGTTGTCTATTTCGTCGTTAAGCTGCGAAGATTCTTCTTGCCCGGGGTTAATCGGAACATCCAAATAGAACCCGTAAACCTGCTTTTTGCGCAAGTCGTTTGCAGAAATAGGCACTACGTGAGTAATAATCGGAGCCGTTTCCAGATTACTCGTCTCGTAAGGCACAACGAGGTTTTCCGCAGGAACAAAAGAACTTACCGCACGGCCCAAGGTCTCGTCATAGTAAACCTTCTTGAAGGTAGATCCGGCCAAGGGTAAATAAAACAGCATCTGATCGAATTCAGGCGTGTACTCTTCCATCACGTTAGTGATGTAGTAGTTCATAAATTCTTGAACACGACCCGCTTGGGCTTCTTTTTCCTTATCCGGCGCGCCAACAATCGCCGTACGAACCGGACCTTCTGGAGGCAAAAGCTCATTAAAAGCTTGCGCTTGAAACTGAGTGGCGGATTCCGCCAAAAGTGGGTGAGTTACGCCAGTAGCACCACGGAAAGGCAACGTGCGCTCTTCGTACTTAAACCCTAACAGCTCTAAACCTTTGGTATAGGTGTCTTCCCAGTCCTGACGAGACGCTTTGTTCGCGTCGTACTGACCAACCAAATCGTTTGAAATACGCCCCAACTCGCCGTCATCCATGTCCTCAGCAAGATTCCGGTAGAAATCCCCCTCGTCAGTCATGTTGTCGGCCATAGGATCAAAGTCTATGGTAGCGCCGCCTTCCTCATCTAGCTCAATCTCAATGCCGTCGGGCATAATGTCCGACGCAGAAGACATGCCGTTAGGTGTCGCTAAGTCCGCTTCGTCTTGAATAGCCAAAAGCTCAGGATCGTCATTCATGCGATCCATCAAAGAGACTACCGGTTGCCGTGGTTCTGCCATGTCCGTGTCCTGTTTTTAAATTCCGCCGGGGTGACGAGAGTAATTTGTCGCGTTAACAATCCCGCTGGGATCAGTAGTCGTCTTCAACGTTTTAGGGTCTAACCTAGAAAAGTAAAGGTCCGGACCTTCTTTAGGGCTTTCTGCCCTACGCTCTTTAATAGGACGATCCATAATGCGGTCTAGTTGATCCAAGATTTTTTGGTCTACCATCCTAGTAAGATCACGAGTTGTGTTCATAATGCCCGCGTTACGAAGTATCTTTCGACCAACCGCATTGTTGCGGGTGTCCATAGCAATGTCTTCTCGACTGGCGTTATCCATTGTCCGGTCATACTCTTCGCCCATAACGCCCATCGCAGTAGATGCTTCGCCACCATACTCGTTTCCGTAAAGAGCCGTGCCCAACGCATGCGCGCGGGCGTCTAATATCTCAGAGGTTGCCGGCATGTCCATACGATCCGTGGGCCGTGATTCGCGACTAAAGTCTGCTGAACCGGGACGCTCGGGGCTTTCCGGGTAACCGTATTCCTTAATCAACCGCTCCTCAAACGTAGGCCCTTCACCGTAATACTCTTCACGATAAGTGCTGCCCGGGCGACCAGAGAAACGAATCTCGGATGTGTCCGCCATGTACTCGGGCACTTCACCAAACATCTTGTCTTTTGCGTAACGGGCAAGACCTGAGATGCCGCGGCCCACGGACCGCAGTCCTTCGACAAAACCGCCGCCTTGGTCGCCCGTGTCTACCGCGCCGCCTTTTTGGAAGCCGGGTATTACAGAAGTATCCAAGCCCGCTCTGATTAGCTCTTGGCGAGTTTGTTCGGGGGTTAGGTTAAACGAAGCCCCGATTTGATCGAGGTTTAATCCCGCGGCAGCGCCTTGTGCTAAAATCTGTTGCGCAGTTTGCGCTTCGGCTGCCGTGCCTTTTTGACTAGGGTCGTACATAGCAGCAAGATTTTGTTGGATAGTAGGCACCGCACTTTGACCCGCTTGCAGACTTCCAATGCCGGTTGCGTAAACATTACTTGGGGCGGCGGCCGTGACATTAGAAACGCCACCGGGCTCGTAAGTAGAAGCGTCAATTCCTACATCCGCAAGAACCTTTGCGGCTTGGCCTTCGCCTAAATTAAACGCCTCGCCTATTTGGTCTAAGGTTAAACCTTGTCTAGAGCCTTCGTCCAAAACTCGGTAGGCCGATTCTAAAGTAGTGTAGTCCCCTTGTCCGGTGGCCGCGTCCTGCGTGTATAAATCGGCTAGGTTGGTAGTGACAGGAGCGCCTGTTCCCGCTAAAGGTAAGTTTCCTGCCGCAACCGCCGCGTCAACATCCGCCGTAGTTAAAGCTGAACCCGTATCTAAAAGTCCGGCCCCCCCTTGGGAGATAACCGGATTGATAGCATTTACTACTTGTTGAGAAGTTAGCCCGCCAATAGAATTAGCATAGTCCGCGATACGCTGTGAGGCGATTTCGGTACTAGGAGAATTTAAGTACAAATCTTGTAAGTATTTTTCCGCAGGTGACTGGTTGTCTACAACCGTGTCATCTGTGACCGTGTCATTGCCCGTTCCACCCGTGACCGTGTCAAAAACAAAATTGCCGGTTCCAGTGGTTCCTAGAACTTGATCCGTGGTCAGCGTGCCGGCGGGCGTGACAAAGTTGTCGCCAGTGGTAGATAAAATATTTCCGGTAGCGCTACCGGGAGGAAGGCCCGCTGCCGCCGCCTGCTCAGCAGACAACCCTACTGTCGTGCCCCCAAGACCACTGCCTTCTATGTTCATGCCAGTAGACGGGAAGACCGACGTAATATCCATTTCGCCAGATGGCGCGAGGGCCGCGTCCCCCATAGTAATGCCCGTAGTAGGCTCGCCACTGGGCAGGAATCCTTTAGTTACAACCGGCACGGGGCGGTTCAACATGCGGTCGTAGAACGTCACGGCCCGCGGGGCGTCTACTTCATAAGCACGCCGCTGTTCAATGCTGTAAGGATCGTAAGGCAGGTACTGACTAAGCTGGGCCTCGTTCATCATAGGACGACCAGCTACTTGAACATCGGCAAGTGTGTACTGATCCGGAAGAGCATACTCTTGCCCTTGGCCAGAACGGATAGGGGTCAGCTTTACGACTCCCGTGCCGTCGCCGTCACCACCTAAACTTTTGCCTCCCGCAAGTCCAGACTGGGCTATGCTGCGATAGTTGGCACTGTTGACCCCGGCCATGGCTGTACGAAAAAGATCTTCCGGAACTTCGTTTTCTTGCATGTACGTAGAAATGGCCTGCGCCGTATTATCGGGATCTTCTTGAGCGTACTCTTCTTTGATCCGATCAATCTCGGCCATTACTTCTTCAAGTGTCAACGCCATGTCTACCTTCCTCAACCATAATACGCGGCCCGGACATGTGCCGGGTCTTCGTCTTGTTCCCAATCGTCAGTAGGCAACTGTACAAAGTTACCTTGACGATAACGCATCAGTGCTTGAGTGGTACTGTCTACCAAGTCGTCGTGTTCCCCATACGGAAACGCAGCACACTCTTCGATTAATTCTTGTGCCCATTGCTCGTCCGGCACCCATATCATTCCCGCTTCCAAAAGAGGAGCGATAGAATGCACCCTAGTTACCTTATCATTGCCACGGGACGGCGTAAAGTTTACCACAGGGATTCCCATATTGCGCAACTCTTGTGTCAACGGGGTCCCAGAAGCTTTCGCCTCGATTATAACCGTTTCGGGGTCCCAATACTTATACTGCTCCAAAGCCATCGCCTTAAGCTCCGGAAAATCCCAGCGACCCTTCTTAGACTCCAACAAAATCAAATTAGGCTGGGGACCCTCGTCAGGATAGAAAACACCCCACGTCGTTATCGCACTGTAGTCCGCTGTCTCCCGTTTACTAAACGCGGTATCGTAACTTTGGATAACATACTCCAAACGAGGAATCTTAGGCTCATCCCAAACTTTCCACCACTCACGCTTCAAGATTGCGTTCGTGTCGCCCGTAGGCTGCTGCTGATACTGCGCATTCCACTTGCTCGGAGGAATAGACGCCTTTACCGCGGTTAGATCATCCGGAGACCAATATTCCGGCCAAACAGGTTCTCCAGAAGGTAGCTCCATGGGAAACTCTACTACTTCCCACTGGTCCGCCAAAGGATCCTTTGCCATCTGACGCACCAACTGCCCCGTCAAATCTTTTTCCGACCAGCGTGTCATGACCAGAACTATTGCCCCTCCCGGCTGGAGACGCTGTCTTGGTCCGCCCGTGTACCAGTCCCACGCGTCATCGAATCCAGAGTTAGACATAGCGGTCTGCTCAGAGTGCGGGTCGTCAATAATACATAAATCAGCGCCGCGACCAGCGAGGTTACTACCAACCCCAACAGCATAATACATGCCACCGCGAGAAGTATCCCATCGACCACTTGCCTTAGAGTCCGCCGCCAACTTAGATTCCGGGAAAATTTCAGCATAATCCTCTCTCTCAATAAGATTCTTAACCTTTCTGCCAAAACCAACCGCAAGCTCCGTGGTGTGCGTAGCCTGAATGATCTTCATCGCAGGGTTCCTTCCGACCATCCATGCCGGAAACAAGAAACTGGCGAATTCGCTCTTGGTGTGACGAGGCGGCATGTTGACAATCAAGCGCTTCAGCTTGCCATTGGCCACCGCTTCAAGCTTCTCGGCAATAATCTTGTGATGCTTTCCCGCAATGAACTCGGGCCAGAGGGATTTTACAAAAGTCAGAAAGCTAGTCTGGCAATGCTCAACACGCTCTAGCTGCGCTAAACGAAGTTCTAGCTTTAAACGGCGCTCATCGGCATCTTCAAGGTTACTTGGCAGGTGGTCTGACATCGTCTATGTCCATCGGGTCAAGAAAGAGTGGCGTCCGGGGTCCCACATACGCACCAAGGACGTTGTAATCAATGTATTCAGCAGCTTCTTCGTGGGTCATACCGGAGTTTACCAAGATATTGACACACTTTTCGAGGTCATAGACCGCAACATCTTCGTCCCCGGCCCGCGAGCCTATTCCGATAAAGGCTTTGTCAAAGCCATCCGCTAGTAAAATTTCAGGAAAATCATCCATAGATAGGGGTCCCTTGGTTAGTTTTGCTATTACTTGGCGAAATTCGCCACTTATTAGTCTATTTGACCATTCTTTTTATACGATTATATATCGATCATCGCATATCAATTATTTCATTTTTATAAATTTTTTTCAAATTATATTTTATGGTCATTGTTTGTCAAAAACCTGCACAAGCACGCGCTCCGGGGGGAGGGGGCGCGCCTCGCGGTTCGCGCACGACTGATCTTGCATTTTCTGCGCGATTAGCCTCGATTGGCCTAGGGATCCTAGGCGATTTTCCGCGCTACTGGCGCGCCAGTTCGCGCGCCGCGGCCGCGATTAATGCGCCAGTTGTCGCGATCCAGTGACCGCGCTTCACGATCCGGTGACTAAAACACAATATCTAGTGGTCGCGGAAACCGGCCGGTTTTTTTGTCGATTCGGCACCGCTACAGGCCAGTAAATACGCGGCGTGTCCGGATTTTGCCCTGGGTCTAGTCGATTCCCTAGCACAATATCTAGTGGATCGGCGGCCGCGAGCCGGTGGAAGTGAAAATTTTAACGTACAACTGGGGCACTGGTGCCCAGTTCACGCGCCGCGCTCAACTGGCCGCGATTCTCGCGCCGTACGATACGCTTCACGACCGGCCGGCCGCGGCCGGCATATATGACGGGCAAAAAAAAGGCCGCGATCAGGCGGCCTTAATTGCGAGCTGTTAGCGACTACATGGCGAAATGTGTTTTAGATCCGCCAATAGTCAGAACATAATCAGAACTGTTAGGCAGCGCACCCAGTGTTACGTTATTCGATTCGATTAGATCGCCAAGGCCGCAGTCGCGCGCATACTGAATAGCTACGCGGAAGGCATCGGCGCCATGGTCTAGCGAATAGTCGCGATCATAATATCGGCGGCGCTGGCCGGACATAACGACCGAATAGCGGACACCTAGCGTATTGGTCGGGCTCTTATAAAATACCGCGATTGCGCTTAAAGGATGGTGATAAACCGGCTCACCGTTATCCAGTGGCGTGACGATCTCACCATCGGGCACCGCGCGATAGTAGCGCTTCTGCGCGCACGATCGCGGCGGGCATACCGCGAACAGCTTGTCGAATTCATCTAACACTGAATAAAATTGATTATCTGACATGGTCTAGATTCCTTTTAAATGCCGCGCCAATCGCGGGCTTGCCAGTATTGTATCGGCATAATATGTAAAAAGTAAACCGGTACAAAAAAGGCCGCACGCGGCGGCCTTGATTGCGATCTGTTAGCGATTAAAGCTTGTTATCAGTTCCCAACTCTATATCGATTATTCTTCGAGCTGTCGCGAATACCATTTCAAGCAATAGCGCTTCAGACTGGCCGGTTCCCGCCAGTGTCGCGCTAACATACTCGCGAAGATGATCCATCGAATCATAGCCTAGCACCATAGGATTACGCGGCATGATTAAATCAATCTGATTAGCCGGCGGATTATCGGCCGCGGCCGTATCGTTGCGGGTTTCGAGTTCGTTTAAACGGCGCGTGATTTCGGCAACGTTTGCCACCATTAATTGCATGGCGCCATGATCGTTATAAGATGCAAGCTCATCTATTCGGTCGCCGAATTCAGTGAGAGTCGATTCAACATCGATATTTTCGAGGTCATCTATTCGGCTCTCATGCCCTTGCACGTCATCATTATAACTGATGGCGTCATCTACAATTCGGCCGAAATCATAGTCGGCAATTCGGCTTTCGATTAATTCAACAATAATTTCTTCAATCTGTGACATGGTTCTATCCCTTAAAATGCCGCGCCAATCGCGGGCTTGCGTAGATTGTATCGGCTTATTATGTGAAAAGTAAATAGATACAAAAAAGGCCGCACGCGGCGGCCTTGATTGCGAGCTGTTAACACTAGGCCGCTAAGGCGATCCGTTGCCAATCGGCGCGCGGTAGATCTAGCACGCGGCCGCCTAATTTCTGCCAATCGTCCACGCTATCGGCATCTACCGAATGCGCCGCCGCGGTCACCGCGTTAACCATTGTCGCGCGTGATACTGGATTGCCGGCATAACCGGCCTGCCCGATCGTTGCCAGTAAACCGTCTAGCACGCGACTAGTGTCGGCCTTAGTTAATTTCAACACCGATCCAAGCGCTTCTGTAGCAGATTGCGCCGAACCGGTGACAATATCGCCGGCCGCCGCGCGCATCTTATCTAGCACGTTATCTAATCCCTCCCGCGAACCGTACGCGGAAACAAGGTCGCGAACCTTAAGACTAAGCGCATTATTGTCGGCATCCTTGGCCTCATCTGTTAGTAATCCCCACGTGTCAGACTCCGCACGCGCGCTAGTGATATGCGAGCTGCGGTGACGGTTCTCTGTTTGCATTCCGTTCAAACAGGCCAGTGTCCATATCATTTGGTAAACGCTAATCGAACCATGGCCTACTTCACTATTCGATAACCCTATGCCTAGCGCCATCGCATCGCCTACTGCCGCACCATCGCCAGTGTATTGAGTAGATTTCAGTCGGAGGTATAACCGGCGATCGGTAACCGTTCCATTAACCACTTGCCATCCCGCGCTAGACTCCATCAGTTGAGGTAATGCCGCGTTTAATAAATGCGCGTTATCAAACGTTTTAAACTTATCAGAAACAAACGCGCGCGCGACTCCATTCCTTTCGTCATCCATAAAGCTTCGAATCATCCGCGTGCTAGGTTCGCGCTGCCATATAGCGTTAACCAATCCTTCGAACTCATTACTGTAATTGTCGCGCAATCGGCGCGCCGTTCGAACGTCTATTCCGGCCTTAGCAGATATTTGGTCGAAGGCGACATCGTTAACGCGTAATTCGCGAGTAGGTTCGCCGCGATTAGCCTCTAGAATAATGCTAGACGTTTTATGCTCACCGCCGGTGTCGCGCGTTCTAAACTGTAACGCATCGGTAGGCGCTAGATAATCCGCGCTTCTAGAAGCTTGCTCGCGAACGGTTTCGAGTAATTGAGTAAGAGTGTTTGAGCTATTTTCAATTTGCATGATCATGATTCCTATATAAATTTAATAAAATTACAGATCATAGGCATATGCCTATATGCGAATAATATGGGGTTATTGACAAAAGTACAATAGAAATTAATAAAACTTTATGCCCCTATATCGCCGGCCACGTGATGGCGCAATATGGTGCCGGCCGGTAATGATTTAACAAACGAGCGCAATTGCGCAGAATCATCCGCCGCCGCGGTAGCATTAGAGGTAGCACGCCAGTGTATAGCCACGTGGCCATGACCGGCATAGCATCCGCCGGATTCATTTGGCCTTTCGGCCTTAGTCGCGCCGCTACCATGCGCGGTGAATCCGATAACGTAATCGCGATCGCGTCTAGCGCATAATGGTTTGCCGCCGCCGCAATTGCGACACGTGATCGAATCCGGCCTTAATTCCGCCGGACATCTAACAATCAAGGTATCGGCCTCGCGTCTAGATTTGTCGCCGTTCCAATACTTGCGATCGACTACCGCGGTCGCGGGCACGCCATATTTATTGCGCGCTTCAATTGCATCGGAAACCGTATCGCCGGAAAAGTTTATAACGGTTCCATTTGGTTTACATCGATCGATCCAATGCGCCGGTTCAAAATGCGTATAAGTAAAGGCCGCGCCATCATCCGGCACCGCATCCACTAAGGCATCCAAATAATCCAAATCTACAAATTCCGCGCCGCTGTTACCGGCCGGTTTTAATGCGCACGTATTTGGGCACGTAGAATAAAGATCGCCGCGGCCGGATCGGTAGGTGACCGCGCATCCGCCGGTCTTTTTAGCGCTGCTAAAGATTACTGTTTTAAGCATTGGAATCACTCCCTTCGAATACAGATTGGATTAATTTTTTAGAAAAGGTAATCGGCCAATTATCAACCGGTTTAAATTCCACATCGGCCGGATCATACGTGCCGATTGGCGATTGTTTATCTGTATAGACGATAAACGCATCGGTATTGACGCCATGGCGGCGAATAGGCCGCATAATGCAATTGAGAATAAAATCGTTTGCTTTCATTATAAAAACCTCCTCTTTTCCTCGTTTAAGGGATTAACGTATATCTTGGCGCCATTGCGCACCAATCTAGGCGCATCGTTCGCGTATTGATGAAATTGCACTTCCCAATAGCCGTAATCTTTTGTTGCAGCGTACCATCCGGCTATTTTTTGGGTTTCTTTAATGCCGCGTGCAGATAAATTTAGGGTTTCCGATACTGGCGAAAATTGATTTTCGCGAAGCTTTAAAACTGAATGCATGGTGATTTTCCTCAACTTTCCACATATTGAGCGCGTACAATACACATAAAAAAGGCCGCGTACAATAGCGGCCTTAGTTTTATTTTTTTCTGGATTCCGGCGGATCGGCTTTAGACGTTTCCGTTTTAACCGCATCCGGCTTAGGGTAATTGCGCTCGTAATACTGTCGCTGCAATTCCTTTATATGCGCATCAGGCTCGTATTTGGCCTTAAGCTTTTTTTCCCACCATGCCAAACCGAACAGGATCATTCGTCTACCTCCACAGTGTCGAACACGTGGCATATATCTAATAAGTTATCCTTATTAGTTTTTAATCGGCGTTTAATCGCTTCGGTGACCATTTCAGGGGTTACGTCATCACCGTCCTCTTGGTCAGATATAACTTCAAACGCAATATCAAATCCATGACTGTATTTAGGCATCTATAGAATCCTCGTTAGGTGTTAATTCAGGACACGTGCCATCCTCACAGGCTTGGCAAAAATCTTCCGGACGTTCTAGAATATCGGACATATCTGTTGAGAAATAATTAACAAACTCGCCATATTGTTCCGACATTTCGTATAGTGCATAAAAGATAAGAAACGCGGCACTATCGGTTAGCGATACGGGCGCGGAACCGCTCAAACCGCGGTCTAATTCCTGCAAAGCTTTTGTTTGCTCATCCGTACAGAAATATTCGTATTGCTCACGCCATCCAAGTAAAGAATCGTAAATGGCCGCTGCGTCCCTTTGGTTAATGGTTCTCATACGCTTTGCTCCTCCGGAAACAAATACTCAGCCGCGGAATCTATGACATACCAGTTTATACCGATGTTAGCGTCAAAGTTTTTTGCAATAAAGGCAAGGACTTCGCACGATTGCTCTTCGGTTAAATCCGGACGCTGATTCAAAACGTCGTCCACGTGCCATTCATCAACGATGGTGCCTGTTTCTTCATAAAAAGTAGCCATTAGCTATTCTCCTGCAATTTAATAATTAATAAAGATAACTCCAGTGCATAAGCCTTTAGCTCCTCGATGCTATCCATTTGAGGCGTTCCACACGTAACAAAGTTAGCAGACGATATATCGTCCCCAGTTGACCAATGCTGCAAGTCCGCAAGGTATGCTTTGAGGTATTGGATTGATTTGTCAGGCATCGATGGTTTCTTACCCGCGGCCGCCAGAATCCCCGCTATAAACTCGCTATGCTCATCGTCTACAAAGAGATTACGAAACATCCTCTCCCAGTGCCGCAGTGCAGCAGCGCGGCTTTCCATTAAATTAACTCCCTCATCGGGCAAAAATCCAGTGAGCCTTTCTTCCGGTAAAAAACTTAGAAGATCTTCGATTACCGACCAATCGTGCTGAGATATTTGAACTTTCATCTCTTCAATGACCGCGTCTATCAACCCTTGATTGGCATACATTAGCTATTCTCCTCTAGCGAAACATTCTGTGTATAACATTCGACGTCCTCAACCAAATCGGCCAGAACGCCTTCAGAAAAAAGATTAAAGATAAGCTCGCGAGCCTCCTCGTAAGAGTCGGCGTTAACGGTGTAGTGGTGCGCGGTGTTTACGATTACCGCGCCTTTCCATTTATTCGACATAGTTCTATTCCTAAATTATGCCCGCCCAGTGCGGGTTCGTTTAGAATCCTATGCGATTATTGTGTGGTTAGCAAGGGGAATATTTCAATCCATTCAAAAGGCATATCCAGACGTAATACCGGTTCTGTCCGGAGGCCATCCTTTACCAGTGCGGCGGCGTCCTTTCCCGCGTACAGGAAAATAGATTCGCCATTGCGGTGGGATTGGTGGACTAACACCCATGCAGGGGCGTGTTGGTGGGTAGTCAGAAAGCTTACTTGATGGGGCGACAGGCGTACCGAATTACCTTGGGTGGTCTTAAGCTCGATCATAAAGAATTGACCAAGATCATCACATCCCAAAACATCCGGCACACCCGCCGCAGCCCAAGACTCTATTCTAGTCAGCAGCCAGTTCGGCCGGTGCTTCTTCGCTTGGTTCCGGAAGGACTTCCAAAATGCGCTCTCTTGTTTTTTTCCGCTGAGTCTTTTCGTCGTCTTCTTCGGACTGTCCTCCCACGGAATAGGTGACTGGTTCATATTGCTCCTTAATCTCTTTCAAAGCCTTCATGACTTCTTCTTTAGACATAGACTCAATAGTACCGTGCCTGATTTCAGACTTGGAGACATAGATATCGCCTTGAGCCTGACCGCGGCGATATTCTGCCATTACGGCTGCCGAATAAGCTTTATCAGACAAAGCCATATCCCGAATGCGCTGAAGATCTCTGACGTGCCTCTGGTAGTCAATACCGTATTTAGAGTCCAACTCCCTTCGATACTCTTGGATAGCCCTACAAACGTGAGGAGATAGTTTGGGATTAGTTAATTCATATGCCCGGCTACTAGCAGACTTTTCAGGATAGCCCGCATTGATCGCAGCCTCCTTCATAGTCACCTGACCATCCTTGGACACAAGCTCCTTCACAAACAACTCCTGACGCCGTGTGAGCTTGTTAGCGGCACGTTGTTCCATAGTCTTGGGTGGGCGCCCTCTTTTCTTTCTATCACCCGCAGGGACGATATATCGGTCTTTAGTCACGCTTTTCTCCAAAGCAGTTAATTTGCGTGAACTTTATACCAGATGGCTCTTAATTTAAAGCTCTCCCCTATATATGTACTCAGAATTAAAAAAAAAAAAAAAACCATTTTGAAACGCATTAACGGAATATCGACATTAAGGAATAGAACATATAGAAGTGTAGTAATTGTAACCTTTTGGAGAATAGGTGAAACCGCCTGAAACCCGCGCCATTACTGGCCTCCAAGCCCCTCGGTTACATAAGTTACGCCGTTACACCTATTTTTAAATTTTTTTTATTTTTTTTTATTTCTGAGTACATATAAAGGAGAGCGCTTTTTGTACCCACATCTCGCCAAAAGTCTTCCAGAAATCAAACGTGCATTCATTTTTGTCCGTGAGCCGTGAGCCGCGACAGTTGAAACACCCCCTATTGCACATTACACATATACTAAGATACACTAACTGCCCAAATTCATTATAAAGGAAAGAACCGATGTCCGATTTAAAACAGCTACTGGCGATTGACTACGAAACGGATGACCCGCAGGCGCAGGAGATCATTGCTCGTCACAACCGGATCTGGCAGCAAGACCGGGAAGAAATAAGTCGTATGATTAAATCGTATTCTGATCGTCCGCACATGCTTTTGAATTGTTTGGATGCCTTTGTGTCTGCTGCGCGTCGTGAGGGCTTTTCAGATGATTAGGTGTATGTATACAGGGAGGCGGACTACGGCTAAAAGATTGGCCGCACAGATAATTAATAAAGAGCTTAACGACATGATGTATTGGGAGCGTTGGGAAGAAGAAGAGATGACGCCTAAGAATAAAGATAAGATCATGGCTGAGCTTAATAACTTCCATATGGAAATAAGAAAGTTTGTTGACCCTTTTGGTTGACAAAAAAATCTAAAAGTTCTAGCTTCAAGGCGTAGTATCCCTTGAGAAGGACTTTCGCCCGCGGTTGAGCGCTCTCCCACACTTTGCTCCCGCGGGTTTTTTTTGCCTATGCCAAGACAACCTAAAGTAAAGCCCGAGTCGCAAGGCTCCCGATTATGCACTTCCTGCAACAAAGTTAAGATGCTGTCCCAGTTCGAGACTTTTAAAGAGGGGCAGGTACGGGGCGTCTGTCGGAACTGTGTGACCCTCCAAAGATCAAAGAAAACCTCGGCTACCCCTGAAGCCTACATCCGAGTCTTAAACACGCAGTTAAAATCTCAGCGGATCAGACAGGGCATCCAGTACGATTTAACTAACGAAGAGGTAATAGATCTCTGGGATGCTCAAAACGGCAAGTGCGCGCTTTCTGGCGTCCTCATGACGCATCAAAGAGACGGCACCTACGGCGACAAAAAGCCAAAAGAATTCAACGCCTCTATAGACCGCATAAATCCCAACGGGCCTTACGTACGGGAAAACGTACAGTTAGTCGCGGCTCGGGTAAATACCATGAAGCACACGTTAGGTCAGGACATGTTCCTGTGGTGGATAAAGAACATTCATGCGCATTTTGACAGCAAAACTACCCCTGAACCGTGAAGCGTGGGTAAAAAGGAGTAAAAAATGGACACAATAGAATACGACCAAGCTTCTCTGATGTTGGCGCTGATACAAATGACCCGTGGGCGGTGGGACGTGGAGGAACTTATCACGATGCACGGATACATTCTGCACGAGTTGTGCGTCCCGCCGGAAGAGGAGCCGAAGTTGTCGGTGATTCCGTTTGCTAAGGCTACCGCCCCTGACCCCGATACTCCTTAATGAAGGAAAAAGCCAAAAAAAACCCCACCAGAGGCGGGGTTCAATAAGCTTCAACCAAAACAATCAGCATAGATTGTTAAAAAAAATGAGGGATCATTCCCTCACCGCGTAAAGTACTTAAACCAAGGGTTGGGGTCAAGGTTATTCTGCTCGTGTGTCTTCCAGTTTTGGTTGAGTTGTTGGATTAGGTTCTGGCATTTGTCGCAGAAGGTGTTGCCTTTAGTGGCTCGGATCACCGCATGGCAGGACTCGCAGGGCTTTTGGTTGGTAATTCGTTCTTTCCTCATAACACCCCCTTTTCTTTTAAGAATTTTCTGTTTGCTAAGTGCGCCTCCTTTACCCGGACTTTACTTTGGCCGAAGTAAGGCACGGCAAGTCTTTCTTTTACAAGCGCGTCGTTTATCGAGGTTTTATCGGTTAGGAAGATTGTTCCGAGGTATCGTCCAAACTTTCCTTTTTCTTTGGTTGTGAGAGTGTAAGTCCCGCCATCGTGTAGCAGTCTCTTGACAAAATCCTTTGCGGCGAGTCCGGCTGCTTTTTCTTCCTTGTCTCGGCTACGACACTCGGGGCAATCCACACCAAAAAGACGGATAGACTCACCATGAATCCACAGGCCAAAACCAAGGTCAATATCCAAAATAATTGAGTCACCATCAATTACCCTCACAATCTTGCAATTGTATTCGTACATGTTGTTTTTCCCGTTTAATGCGCGTTATACGTTGCTTTGTACATTATATGAAACATAAAACACTTTAATGCGCCTTATACTATGTTTTTCGACACTTTAAAGCGCCATATAACATACTTTTTGTACACTTTGTGGCTCTTCGTCCACTGTTACTTCCGCTTCCGTCTCGATCCATACTTTTGCGCCGCAGGACAGAGGTTTATCTGGGCTGTAGACCACGGTGCTTGGGCCGTGAACCGCGACACGGTTGCACTTAACATTCTCTTTATAAGTTTTAACCGTGAGTACTGGCAGGTCGGCGCCCTTTAAATTGGCGCGGATGTTGTGCTGATTGACGTGGATACGGGTTTTCATCGTTTCTCCGGATCGTTACGAAGTTCTTTTTCCCAGCCGGTCTTGGGGTTGCCGGCGTCCTCTGCGCTGAACCCGGGGGGATAGACTACGATCTTTCCGCCATTGGCTAAGAAAGCGTCAATATCCCGTTGGAGTTCCTTTCTTCGGAGTTCTTTTTCCTTGCCCGTAAGCACCGGAGAGCGGGGGATGGCGTAATTAGTCATCATCTTTTTGACTCTCTGCGTCAATTTTCCGCTGTAGGTCGGCTTTGCGTTTTTCTTCAGCCTTGTTTTTTTCAAAAATACGCGCCCAGTTTTCCCCGAAAGTCTTGGCGGGGATCAACTGAGGGCGTCTTTTACTGCCTTTGCCGTTATCGGCGCGTGAAAACTTACTCATTAGAAGGGCAAATCCTTATCAAAGTCCCCCAGTGGGGCAGAAGTTTTTTCTTGGTAGGGTTCTTTTTCTTTAACCTCAAGGCTCATGTAGCTATCGCCGCTCTTGGATGTCTTGATCCATCCAGCGAGTTCCAGCTCATGGCCTTTGTAGTTCAGCGGGCCGCGGTAGTCGGGCTGGTTAGGCTTGGTCTTCTTCTTGTTGCGGAAGAAAGCGCCGCGGTTAGTGTCATCATAATCAGGCATTATCGACAGACCTCTCTACTTCCTGTGTAACGGCCGCGGCTATGAGGACGGCCTCACGAGCTAGGTCGTAACGGTTCGTGTGCTTGCCGGATTCTACCAAAGCCTGAGCAATCATAAACACGTGGCTTTCAAATTTTTCTTTAGCGGTCATATTATCCCTCCGAGGAATCTTCTTGGTCAGCGAGATATTCATCTCGTTCTCGTTTTCTGTCGAACTCATCGACAAAGTCTTCTTCTAGCGAATCTAAGTAGCGATCTAAATCCGCAATTACGGGATCTTTGTTCACATTATTCTCCTTGTAAGGTAGCCCGTGACGTGGGCCAAGCGGCGTGTGCCTGCGCTTACGACTAAAAATAGCCAAGGAATCGGCATCACACGCTGCGGATGTTTTTCGAACTCACCCACCGTCCGCTGGGGCTTACTTCGAGAGACCTATTTTTCTCGAAGCTTTAAAGTCTGCTGCCGGTACAAGTATCCAAATATACCATACTCGCCCCGCATCATCGCCCGATGCACTTCGACAAGGTGTTCGGCTAATTCTTCTGGGGCCATGGAATTCAGGTACGTGAGCTGCGGATCGTCGTACATGTCGCGCTTAAGTTTTTCTAAGTCCATTGTTTTGGCCTGTTCTCACATTCTAATCTTATATAAAACCAAAGCGCAACTTGTTTTTTACATAAACAAGGTATAATCTGTGCGTCTTTCAACTAAGGAGTATAACATGGCTAAGATGGGACGCCCGGTAAAGTGGCCTCAAGACACGGTAGATCAAATACGGTACGCTAGATTTGTCGAAAAGCGCAAGATAGAGTGGATTGCACTCAAGTTTGGCGTTCCGATCGACACCGTTAGAGATTACATCTACAGAGGTACACGCAGTGGAAAGAATGAAGATAAGTAGGATACACGTCTGCTCTAGGTGCGAGGAAGCTTTTGAGATAGAGCCTTTCTTAGTGAGGTTGCTTGAAGAAGAGGACGCTGAAATTGAATCGATCATTTGTTATGACTGCCTTGCCGAAATCTTTTTTTCGGAAGAAGGCATCAGCGAAGTTATCCATTGATTAATTCAATGCTCTGCTTGGCGCTGGCCGTGTACTTTGAAGCGCGGAACCAGCCTCCTGCGGGACAAAGCGCGGTAGCTCACGTGGTGTTAAACCGCATGGCCGATCCGCGTTACCCTTCTGACCCGTGTGACGTGGTCATGGAAGGCCCAACCTACGCTAATTCACCAAGCAACCTGCCCGTTCGTCATCGGTGCCAGTTTAGTTTTTTCTGTGATGGTCGCCCGGAGGAAGTAACGGACATGGACGCGTGGCGTGAGGCGCGGATGTGGAGTTTATTGGCTATGAATGGTGCGACGGATGACCCGACGTATGGCGCTACCCACTACCACGCGACTTCCGTTTGGCCTTTTTGGGCACCACATCTAGAGCTGACTGCCGCGATAGAAGATCATGTATTCTATCGAAATCCAAAGTTTCCAATAGCTCCGAGAGTCTTTGTATCTGGAAGATGACTTCTTCTGCGTCATCATCGTCCAACTCTATTATTATCCGTTTACCCAACTTTCTTTGCGCTCGTTTGCTTTTCTGCTTCGTGTTTAACACCAAGCATGGCTTGCCACATTTGCAGCTTTTCAACGTCTTCGCTGTTTGCGGCACCCTTGGTTTCTATTTGCTTTTCCACAGTCTCTAATGCAACCCGGAAACTTTCTTCTATGGACTTAGACACCCTCTGCTCCTTTCTTTAAAGAAAATACTGCGTCTCTTTCGTCTACCTTGGGCAACTCTGTTCGGCTTTTAAATTCTTTAACTTCGTCCGCGATGTAGCGTTTGTCTTTTTCGGACAGGTTAGCGTTCTTCCATGCCTCATAGACGATACGTAGTTGGCCGCTGATAGTGCGTCCTTCTACGTGGCTAATTACCACAATTTCTTGATAAACGTCCTTGGGAAGCAGGACGCTTTTCCACTTTGATGTATCCATATTACACGCACCTCTGTGTGCGATTATATAAGACTTTATTCGACAATGTCAAAATCTCCCCAGTTAGGACCCAGCTCAATATCGCACTTATTGGGCACCGATATCTTGATGGCATTCTGCATCATAACGGCAAGTTCCTTGGCCTGTTCGGGAGACTTTACGCTAAAGGCCAGTTCGTCATGGACTTGCAGAAGGGGCACGGTTCCGCTCTTGTACACGTCAACCATGGCCTGCTTTGTCATGTCCGCGGCGCTCGATTGGATTAGCCGGTTCAGCGCTTTATAGGTGTAGGCGCGCTTGAGTCTAGTAGTAGGCCCGTAGGCGTTCACCGCGTCCTGATACGGCATTGCTTTGTTCATGGCAAACTCATCGGGTTCCCACATGTCAAAACGCGCCTTACGGCCTCCCAGAGAGCGCAGAGAACCGCTCGAACGCTTGTCTTCTAACGATCGTTGTACGCCTTGCATCAGCCCTTTAACAAAAGGAACCCGGGCATGGTACTGCTTAGTGAGTTCTTTGGCCTCGGGCAGTGTTATATCTAGCTGCTCCGACAGTTTAGTGACGCCCATTCCGTACATCATCGCCAAATTAATTACCTTGGCCTGTTTACGTGGGATGTCCGCCATCTCAGCTACCATCGTATGGAAGTCCATGTCGGGGTTTTCGTTGTAGGCTTCTACAAACTCGGTCACTCCGGGCATATCCATGTTCTTGTACTCAGCAAACGCATGCGCGTAATGAACCAAGATCCGTGGTTCCTGTTGCGAGAAGTCTATTGCAGCCCACTGCTCGCCTTCTTCCGGGAGAAATAGCCTGCGGATCATGGGGCCAAGCTCCGGGTCGCGGGCCGGGATCTGTTGTAGGTTAGGGTTGTTCATTGAAAGGCGGCCAGAGACGGCACCTCCGCCCTCTGAACGTAGCTGATTGATGTGACCATGCACGCGGCCATCTGTTGCTACAAAGCGCAGGATGGAATCGATAAACGTGCCTTGTATCTTGTTTAAGTTGCGGGCCTCAACGATCCGTTGCGCGAGTTCCGCGGGGTGATCTTCTAAAAACTTCTTGGTGAAGCTTGGAGATCCTTTTTCGGTTTTGGGATAGGGGATGCTTGCGGCATCAAAAGCCTTAGCGATTGAAGCTCCGGCCCAGATCTCTACCTCTTTGCCGGCTATTTCTTTTATGCGCTTGCGCACAAGCTTCTCGCGCCGCATCAGCTCCTGCTTTGTACGCTCTGCCTGATCCACGTCCACGCGTATTCCGCGCTCAGTCATCTCAACCAGACAAGGAAGCAGGTCGGTCTCAACCGTCCATATTGCCCAGAGGTCTTCTTTGTTTAGGATATTCCGGAAGTGATCCCAAAGCTCAAGGGTAATCTCTGCATCTACTTCTGCATAAGGGCCGACATACATGGCCGGTAACTTCCACATCTCAGCCTTCGGATCGACGCCAAACTCGCGAGCAGCCTCGGTCAGCATCTTCTCTGACTTAGTTTTACCAAGGTAGTCGTAGCACAAAGCGTTCAAGCTATAAGAGAAACGGTTCTCGTCAATCAACGCCGCAGTCATCATGGTGTCAATAATGCGTCCGTTTACGGTAAAGCCCATCCGCCGTATCCATCCAAGGTCGTACTGGGCGTTGTGCATGATCTTGTCTGCGGGTGAAGCAAAGATCTTTTGCAGATACTTGTTGATGATGCGCTTGTCCATGTTGCCGCCGCCGGCGTGCGCTACGGGGAAGTAACCTTTCCAACCCGCTACAGCAATAGCGTAACCCACGACTTCACCGTTTCCTGTAGCCCAACCCGGCCCCATGGTTTTTATGCCCGGGTCGCGTGTCTCCACGTCAATTGCAATTTCTTTGGCGTCAAGAATACCTTCTGGAAAAGGATGCTCCGGAGGTAACCAGTCAGACTTTGGGGGAAACATTGCCATCTGTAATTTATTAACCACGGTCGCTTCTCCAAGTTTTCTCTCGAAGAATCGCTTCCGAGAAGTGTGTGCATGCGGCGCAGTACCAACCAAGCCTTTCGTTATGTGAAACGTTAACTACCGCAGTGGCTTTATTGTTGCCGCACTTTTCGCAGGAGTTGTAATACATTGGATCTATGTCTTCTTTTTTCATACGTCATATGCTCTTGAAAAATCTTCGGGGTCTATTAAATATAGATTATCTTTTGTTCTAGTTACGCCCACATAAAAAACTCGGTGGAGGTCATCTACCTGCGAACTTTGTATGGCCGCATAAGTAAGGTCGGTTAACAAAACAACGTTCTCCGCCTCGCCTCCTTTTGTTCCGTGAATCGTGGACAGTTTAATGCGAGGCACGGCGTTAAACTTCTCGCCCTTTCGCAAGAGTGCCGTAATGTAGAGTCGATCGTTACCGGGAATCTTATCCATAGCTTCGTGCCATATAAGGCTGTCATCTACGAGAAGTCCGTAATCTTTTTGCAGAAGCTCGATAGTGAACAACTGGTCTTCAGGGGCATCTATTTTCTTTTTACCGCGCGCAATATGCACGCCGTTACCCGACATAAAGCTGTACACAACCTGTGCGGCTTTAAGCGTGATTGGTCGTCCTTTACGCATCTGCTCCCATGCGTTCACCGCAGCAGAAAGTCTTTCAGAAATGGACCGTGAGCCGTTGCGTTCGAATAGGTATCCATTAGTTTTTAACTGAGACGCTACGTCAGAGAGCATGTAGTTAGCTTGAGCCATTATTAGCCACGTACCTTGAGACATATCCAATCGGGATATGTCCGAAATCCTTGTTACGGTTCCTTCTTCTTCTTTCGGTTTATACTGTTTAGGAAAACGACGGTGGATTCTTTTGGCAATGCCTTCTGCAATCCTGTGTACTGACTGAGGTATACGGTAGGATTGACTAAGCACTTCGCTACCCCCGGGGAGGTTGATGAAATGGTCAACGTCTGCGCCCGCCCAACGGTAGATCGCTTGGTCGTCATCTCCAGCACAATACATTCGGTGTGATTTTTTATCGATGGCATGAGCTATGTCCCATTGCAGTGGCGAGAGATCCTGAGCTTCGTCTAGGAAACAAAGTTTAAACTCTGGGCATACCCGAGGCGCTTCATGCACAAACATTTCCAACATGTCGGTATAATCTAAAACCCCGTGGAATTGCTTGTACGTACGATATGCGTCCGCAATATATTCAACTTCCGGCCAAGACTGTTCTATATTGGTTTGATTGTATTCGCTTCTTAGGTCTGTTTTCTTTAAGCGAGCCAGATTTATAACGCCCAGTACAGGATGCTCCGCTGACTTGCTAGGGGTGTCACCAAAGTCATAATGCGGGCGCGTATGTAGCTGTACGTTTATTTTTTTAGACAAGTCATCAAAGTGTTCCTTCGACATCAAGTCTTTGTCTCGAATGCCAAGCAGACGGTAAGACAAACTGTGTAGCGTACGGAAGTAGGGTAAATCTTCGTTTTCGTCCAAGTTAAAACGGCGAGCGGCGCGTTCCTTCGCCTCGCTTGCCGCCTTTCGGGTGAAAGCCAAGAAAGCAATCTCTCGAGGGGATGTCCCCTCTTCCAAAGCTTGGTCTACGTAATTAAGTAGCGTAGTTGTTTTCCCTGTACCGGGAGGTCCAAAAATACGGAACATTAGAATGGCGCCTCTTTGTCGCTACCTATGTTCTTTGCTTTTACCGCGGTATGACTAACGTCATACGCGGGTATACCCCAGACACGGACGCTCTTGCCCGCAAGCTTCATGACAGTAGACTCACCGTTTATGTCACGTAGACGCTGTGCAATCTTGTGTCCTTTGTATTCAAAGAAACGATTCTTGTGCAGGTATGCAGTGAAGTCTTTAAGGCGGAAATACGTACGCTCCTCTTCCTCGTCTGTGTAGGGACGCCTCAAGATTATTTCTTCTTTGTTTTCGGCTTGCTGCATGACCGTACAGAACTCTTCCAGATGGTCATAGAACTGTCCGGCAAAGCTTGCGTCTTGAGACACTTCAACAATCGCGCCATCCGTTTCCGACATCTCAGTCAACAACTGGTTTATTCGTCCTTCCCACATCTGCTTGCTTACACTGCGCGGCATAAAGTTTAGCTGCTCGACACACGATCGTTGAAACGCAGATTGATTCATCAAAGCCTCTGTATCCATTTCCAAAGGCTGACCATTAACGTCCATGAACCAGACCGGAGGCGTGCTGTTGTACTTTCGCAGGTTAGCAATAGTCGCACCGGATACCGCCGCTTCAATGCCGTACTTACGCGTTTTGCATACGTCCGCATTACAGTAATCGCAAATAGGCGCGTCTTTACATTTGTAAGCGTAATCTTTTTTCCCGAGCTGCTTCGCGACAATGTTAACTTCGTTCAGCGGAAGAGGCGGGTCAAAGTAACGCGCGTTGTACACGAGTATCTCGGACTCCCAAGAATCTGGGAACGCTTTACGCAGGTAAACGCCTACGTTAAACAAACCATTGTTGCGTCCGCCCTCACTAATTTTCTGAGTGCAAAGCGTCTGCAAGCACGGAGGTCCGTCCTTTACAATGATGTTGCTTTCTTCTTTAGCTACGGTCAGTGACTGTAACTGCTCCGGGTCTTGCGCATATGTTTCGTGAAGCGCGAAGAATTCTTCGATCGTACCGGACTGCCCATCATCTTTAATGACGTAGCGAAGCCCTTCCTCTGCATCGTAGTACGGCAGGTTCAGGAAGTTACCCACGTCACCACGCTCAAGGAAGAGCTTGATTTGCTTAGGAAATATCTCACAACCCCCGTAGCCCATCTCGGCTGCGATGTGCTGCAAGGTATCTTGCATTTGTTTAGCGCTGACCCAGTCGGTAGTAAATAGAAAGCAATGCGCACCCCCAGACTTGCTGCGGCAAACAACAAGCGGGATCTTCATCCGTCTAATTTTTTCTACTAGCTCTAGGTGATCAAGCGGGTACTGATCTATGTCGATGCAGCCCCACTTACAATTATTGTCCTCGTTTATAGGTATGATGCCTATTGCATCACCCTTGCCGGAGAGGTGTCCTTCCCAAGTTTGGTCGTTTCTTGGTTGCTTTAGTACCGTAGCTTTACCGGTGTTCTTTCCATTCTGTGCTTTGCGGTCAATTCGATATGTGCCGTATGCCTGTTGTAGACCGTCGAAAATTCCCGCAAATTTCTTTGCGTTATCTGACATTATTTCACCCGAAAAAAGGGGGGCGCGAACGCCCCCTCAGTCCCTACCAAGGAATGTCTTGGCTTTCTGCTGCGGCATCGTCCGTATGTTTCACGCTCACTTCGCCCTTCAAAATGCTCTCAGCAAATTGTTTGGCTTGCACGTAAAGGGAAGGCTCAGAGACAACTTTGTCTACGCTGATTTCCCAACCGTGCCAAGAACCCTTCGAGTTTTCTTCCGAAGTAGTCTTGAGTGTATAAACGTGACTGAAACGCGGTGGCGTAAACGGACCGTTCTTACCAATCATGCTTCTGCTTTGGACCATAGAGTTCCACTTGCGGGACTTCTTTAGCTGTGTTGACTTCATTGCGACAAGTGCAAACTGCGAAGTGCCATCTGGGTTTAAGACAATAACAAAATGCTGATGAGTTTCCTCTAAATAGCTTCCGTCACCGCCCTTAACGTATTCCCGGTTGTCGTCCTTGCTGCGTTCTGTCTCAGGTCGCTTGTCTTCCGGGGTATAAATATTTACCGGTGCGCCTGAACCTGCGCCACGGGGCATCCATTCTATGAAGCGGCGCTGATATGCGCAAGGTATAACGCTTACGCCTTCTTTGCCTTTATACACTTCGCCAGTGACGGTGTTGTATATATCACCCGCCTTGGCATTTTCAAGCTCGTCAAGAATAGGATCCTGTCGGCTGAGAACTTTAAGAAACGGAAGAGCAAGATCGTCTTGTCCTACGTTTTCTAAGCCCACACCGGCGTCCGCTTCGAACATATTCATGTCTACTACGGTGAGTTGAGTAGTAGCTTGAGCTTCTGCACCGGCTACAGTTACTTCTGCGTTTTCTTTTACTGCTGCTTCTTTAGTCATAATGATTAACCCTTTTTAATATTAGCTCGTTGACCTACATATGCCCCAAATACATCCATGGGAAACTCGTTACCCGATTCAACCTGATCCCTCACAAACGCTTTAAGAGTTTGTGGATGGATATCTCTTTTCTGCTCCGGAGAGAATCCGGCCTTGGTAGTCATCTCTACAAGATTTTCTGCGAGACTTTCTTCGCCACGACCAAACTGGCAAGTAACAACATTTTTAATAATGTCGTCATAGCCGTTTTCTTTAAGCCAACCAAAGGCTTTGTCGCGGTTTTCTACCTTGATATATGCACCGTAGGTAGGCTTAAGCTCTACTTTGGAACCATCATCTAGCTCCATCTTAGAAACGCCTATTTCGTGCAGTAATGCAGGAAGGTCTTCATCGGTAAGTTTTAGCAGGTCTTTCTTAGTTTGCTTAAGGGCGTCCTCAAGTTTTAAGACTTCGTCCTGCTTATTGCGAACAGCTCTTGCAAGCTCTGCAATGCTTGATACGCCGCCTGTATCGAGGGATTCTACGTTGGAAGCTGCGGCTTGATCGGCTTCCATAGTTTCAAACAAATTACTCATAATGAGTCTCCTTTCGTGGTTAAAGGACTTTTTAGGCCCTTGCGGTGTAAGATATTCTCGCATATAATCCTACATGTCAACTAATTTTGTGATTACTATGTATACATTCAAAACAACGCCGTACAAGCACCAGCAAGAAGTCTTTGATACATCTTGCGAAGAGAATTATTACGCCTTGCTTATGGAAATGGGTACAGGCAAATCAAAAGTAGCTATCGACACGATGGGCTATCTATTCGAGAAGAAAGAGATTAACACGGCTTTGGTGATTGCGCCAAAAGGCGTATATGACAACTGGTTCCAGAAAGAAATCCCAGTGCATTTGCCGGAAAGAATCAAAACATTAATTGTCCGATGGCAGCCTAACTTCACTAAAAAGTTTACAGAAGACATAACTAAATTAGCTTTGAGGGAAGAAGACGACGACTCGTTGCACATTTTGGTTATGAACATTGAAGCGTTGTCTACGAAGAAAGGTGCGGCGTCTGCGCTTCGTTATTTGGAGCTTAACCCGGACAATATGGTCATCGTAGACGAAAGCACTACGATAAAGAACCGGGCAGCAAAACGTACCAAGACTGTTATAGATCTTGGCAGAGCCGCTAAATACAGGCGTATTCTGACAGGAAGCCCTATTACCAAGTCGCCCATGGACTTGTTTAGTCAGTGCGCTTTCTTAAGCAGTAAAGCACTTGGCTTTAGTAATTACTATGCCTTCCAGAGTCGTTATGCGGTATTGCAAAAGCGAACCATGGGACACAGAAGCTTCCAAAAGCTTGTCGGATACAGGCGTCTGGACGAGCTTAGTGAAAAGCTTGAAACCTTTAGTGCGCGCATACTAAAGCGCGATTGTCTGGATCTTCCGGACAAAATCTACATGTCTCGTACGGTAGAATTGTCCGATGAGCAAGTTTCTGTCTACAATCAAATGAAAGAATTGGCGTTAGCTCAAGTAACTAATGGGGAGCTTGCAACTACGGCATCTATACTTACTCAGCTAATGCGCTTGCAGCAAATAGTCTGTGGTCATCTTCGAACGGATGACGGTGAGATACAGGAACTAAAGAATTCTAGGCTTTCTGCTTTGATGGAGATAGCCGAAGAAGTACAGGGTAAGGCCATAATTTGGGCAACGTGGACACACGATATCCAAGCGATAGCTCAGGCCCTGCGCGACCGTTACGGAGACGAAGCAGTCGCAACATACTACGGCGAAACGCCGCAGGAAGAACGGCAGGAGATTGTTACTCGGTTTCAAGATGAAGAATCAGAGTTGCGTTTTTTTGTCGGACAACCTAGAACGGGAGGGTACGGTATTACTCTGACCGCCGCAGACACTATGGTCTACTACTCTAATTCTTACGATTTAGAAATTCGGTTACAGTCAGAAGATCGTGCGCACCGTATCGGGCAAACAAAATCAGTTACGTACATTGATCTTGTGTCACCCAATACGACGGACGAGAAGATATTAGAAGCCCTTCGAAGCAAAATTAACATAGCCAGCACCGTTCTCAATGAAGATTTCGGTGACTGGTTGCGTTAACCACCACTCCTGATTACATCGCTAGTTATATCAAACGGATACATCTGCGCAAATCTTGCCCTACTTTCTGCTGAAGATGAAGCAGGTTGTGGGGCGGGAGCCGCGGGCCGTGGGGCAGGCTGCGGTCTAGCTTGTGCTTGGGGCGTGGGCTGTGGCTTAGGACGTTGCTCGAGGGTAATTGGGTCTCTAGCCAACGGCCGCCGCATAGGCTGATCAAAGTCAGTTCCTCTTGGCTGCATCTGCGCGGTAGGCTCTCCTTCGTAATCAGAGAACTCTAAAGAATCGGTTAACGCACGACCGCCAGTGGTCCTTATTACACTTTTTAACCTACCGTATACTTGCGTAGCTTCTCTTTGATTCTTAGTTCGTCTAAGAAGATCCGCCATCTGTTTAGGGTTTTTGGTAGCTTCAGTTATGATGTCCCAAGAACGGCCATACGGTAATTTATTTACTAGGGAATTAAAATAACGCGCACCCGCAGCAGGAGTTTGTATGTCTCCTCCGCCCATTCCTAATGCTCTCGTGATTGCTGCGGTTCCCTTAGCACCAATAACTCGGCTTATTAAACCGCTAAGCATAGAGGGATTACCTACAACTTCTCTATCTATTGCGCCTATGTCTCCGCTATCTAACGTTTTTTGAAAACGTTCCGCGGAGTTAAAGAAAGAAGTCCAGTTCTTAACTTCGTCGGCCGATACCACTCCACGGCTTTCAAGAACGTTTAATACCGATTGATTTCCGCGAGAGACAGGACCCATTAAATAGTTACGCAGCTTAACGAAGTCGACCCCGGCTTCTGTATTGCCTCCAGCATGACGCCATGCGGAGTCATAAATGGTCTGCTTAAGGCCCTCTACCACTTCAGGTTTCTTGGCCGAGTTAGCAAACCTAATAATCCCTACAAGGTTCTTAATTGCGTTTGGTTTAGGAGATTGCCCGGGTACGCCAAGCAATCTATCTATTTCTAAGGAGGGAGATTCATCCTTACCCAAGAAAGTTTTAAACGATCCAATGGCGTCTAACTTGGTGTTTGCTCCGGCTTGTCTTTCTCTAAGACCCGCAAGCATAACTTGAGCTTTAGCCGCGTCTTGGAGGTCTTCAAAAAGCTTAGGGAATTGAGTTTGAAGCAACTCACCTTGGTTGCGCATAAAGGTGTTTAACGCATTGACGTTAACTTCACCGGTAGTCGCATTAACAATGTTTCGGTCACGAGCGAGGCGACGCAGGACTACTTCTTCCGCACCTCGCATAGTTCCTTTTAATGATTCTAACTCTGCGCGTTCGGCTTCAGGAGCCTCTCGAATAACAAAGTCTACCGCGTCATCAAGCTCTTTCATTTTCAACGATGTAGGAAGACCGGTTGTGGCGCGAAGCTTATCTCCGGCCAGCTCGGGTATTAAACGGTTACCGCCTTTTGCATTTTTGGCATACAACGTCCCACCGAATCCTCGGGTAAATACGTCGTTCAGCGACTTGGAGAAAGAGTAGGCCGCGTCTAAATTCTTTATGGCATCTAGCTGAGCCGGGTCCATAGCCGCAATTTCTTCCGGGGTCATACGGCCCAAACTGCGTGTTCCAAGATCTTCGCCAGCCGCATTAGCTAGTTTAGAATAGAACCCGGCATCAGAAGCTCTGTTGGAATCTGCGGCACTTTGTCGAGCAAGCTTAAGAACATGCGAACGGAAACCGATCAGGTCTCCGGAAGTTACCTTAACCGCATCGGGTACTTGATCTGCCGCTTCTATGATTCGTTTTTGCGTAGTGTTTAGTGCCAAGCTTTTCTTAGCCAGTTTTAACGCCGCATTTTTCTGACGGGTCAGTGCGGGTCTGCTCTCTCTAGCCAAGCCCTCCACTTGTCCGTCATCGGATCGAGCTTGCGTCTGCATTGAGCGCAACTCATCTTCCAATCTAATCAAATCATCCTGCGTCTGAATATTTCTTAAAGTTTTTACCGTGTCTCCGTCATTACCCAGTGCTCTACCTACGGCAAGCTGCAACCTATTGCCTGTTTCATCGACTTGATCCAAGATAGGTAAGGCAGACGACTCAATCTCCGCAATCTCAGCTTGCAGCTTGGCTACTTGATCTATTTGAGCATCATTTACTTCAGGAGCAATGCGCTTAATAAACTGCCTAACCACCGGATCAAAGGTTAAAGACTTTTCTGGAAGACCCCCAGTACGTGGGTTTAGCTCATCTAAATAAGCTTTAAGAATATTACCCGCGTCCAACTCTATGGTCTTGTCTACCTCGCCATAAAGACGGCCCTCGATTTCACGCGCTTTAGATAACGCCGTGTTTACGGTATCAAAAATAGCATTACCGGCGGCAGCGTATTCTTCGTCGGTAGTGGCCGCGACCCGTGAAGCGCGGTCCAAGGCTCGTACGGTGTATTGATTAAGAAGACCTTCTAGGGACTTAGTGAATTGATCGTTTTGCATTTTAGACGCAGTGGCTAGGACCGAAGGATCCATGCTATCCATTAATCCGTCAATCATCTTGCTTATTGCGCCGGAACCTTCTCGCGCACGTTTCAGTATAAGAGCCGCGGCTTTTGGGTCACGCTGCATTACAACTTCTTGAAGAGCGCGCAAAAACTCATTGCCTGTTTTTTCCGCACTGTTATACAAAGGAACTTGAGACTCAGGTTCCGCCGCTTGAGTTCTAGCTCTTCCAAAAATAACTTTTTCTTCTTCCGGCAAATCGGAAACTAAGTCGTCTATCAGCTTTTGAATATCAGGACGCAGGTCTTCCGGAGCGTCATCTATTACTTTATTCAAAGCCCTAGCTACGCGGTTTAATTCAGCGTCATTACCGCGTCTAGAAGAAGAAATTCCATTTTTTATCAATTGAGAGCCACGGTTGGCTATAAAAGACACCGGATTAGCAACTCCCGCAGCCAATTCAGCTCCCAAGCGATACGCTAATTCCCCGGGAAGAACTGCTTCCGATAACCCCCCTGCGGCGGATATGCCTACTCCCGCAACCGTTTCCGATGCTAAAGTAGTAAGGGGACGATTTATAGCACCTTCGGCAGCTTTGCCGAAAAATCTTTCGGCTTTACCCAAGCCTTTACCCATGACGCGGTTTACCGCCGCCGACATTCCGGGGTTATCCCCCGCTGCCGCAAGAAACTCTCCCGCGCCAAAATTAGGTTTTGAAACTGTGCCGGGAGCACCCATTCCCGGGGCTACTCTTTCCAACGCAGAAGAACCGACTTTTCTAGCGAGTCCTTTAGCCACAAAAGGAGCGGTTCCTGCTCCTATAAAACCAAACGTTTCACCGGCAACTTCGAAGGGACGACGCGAAGGCGTTAATTGTCCGTCAATATCTAGCTCTTCTTTGATCTTTTCTTTTCCGAACTCACCTGCTATCGCACCGACGGCACCGCCTATTAGTGCCCCACCTACTCTGCCAATCAACTGTGCCCAAGGGTTTGGGGAAAGTTTACCGCCGAGTTTACTGCCGAGCTTAGCCCCTTTTGTAAATCCTTGGTATGAAGCAATGCCCGTGGTTCCTAAAGTAAGTCCGGCTTCATCACGGAACGCGCGCAAACGACTAATGTCCCTTACGCCTTCTACGTTGTAGGAAATAATATCGGAATCGGTAAGACCGGCTTTGCGCGCAGCATCGTAATCGTAACTTCTACGATTAGATACATGCCGAGCGATGTCTTCTTCGTTAAGACCCGCCTCTACCGCACTTTTTATGTCAAACTGAATTTTATCTGGGAAACCGTTTGCCACGAGTTATATCTCCTTGTTCAGTTTAACGACCTTCAAACATTGCGGGGTCAGGCTTATTTGGATTTAAGGCTGTTTCAAAGTTCATTATCGCTCTGTCGTAATTCTCAATCAGCGGAGATAAACGTCGAACGTCTTGCCGCGCGGTAGTGACTTGAGCCGTAGTGAACTTTTCAGGCGTCTCAAGTATGCTAGTTGCCAAGTCCTCTACTTCTAACAATTGGTTACGCATGTTGGTAAGTTTTTCAAGCGTAGTTTCTTCTGAAGAGATACCCGGTTTTCCCAGTTCTGCGGCAAGCGCTTCTACTTCATCCTTTAACGCCCTTCCACCCACTGATTCTCTGACAAAACGCTGTGTGACGTTAGCTAAAGAAGTTAACTGTGTTTGAGCGTCTGCTATTTCAGAAAAAGGAGCTTCTCGGTCCGTTACTCCTAATTCACGGGCATAAGACATAGTGGTCCTAACCGGATTAAGAAGTGTGCTCAAGCCCACTCCCGGAGTTAAGTTTGGCGTTTCTGGGATAATCCTTCCCGGAAGCTCAATGTCTTGCTCGGTGATAGACATATCGTCTGTGTTGTTCAATATCTTATTGAACCGGCTGTAGTCTTGAACTGGACCACCTGCTTGAAACTTGCGTACTTCTCCGCCGTTTGCAAAAGGCATCGTAAGGTTTCGCTGCTGTCTCGCGTCTAAGGCATTTCGCAACTGCATGGGTATCGGAGCAATCCTAGTCTCGTACTGACCTGTTTGCGCGTTGTACTGACTGGTCGGCGTCATATAAGTAGAGATAGCAGTATTCATTATCGCAAAGGCATTAGGGTTATTCTGATCTAATGATCCGTCGGCGTACTGGCTAAGAAGAGAAGGGTCCGAAATCAGGTTCTGGGTAACGCCCGCTAAGCTATCGCCGAAGCTGTAATGGGATTTTTGCATTGAGTTCAAGGCCGCAATTTGAGCTTCGTTGTTCATAAGAGCCATTCTCATTGCCGTGTCTGTAAAATACCCCTGCTTCTCAAACTCAAAACGTTCGCGGGCAAGGACCGAATTAAGCCCTTGGTACTCATCGTTAGTATAATTTTGACGTGTTTTATCGGAAATAGCGAACTCTTGAGCCTTTCGAGCAAGGTCGAAAGCAGTCTCGTCTGCCCCTCCCCAAAAGACGTCGGCACCACCAACGGTGCGATCCATACGCTCCCGTTGAAGATCAAGACTTTGAGTAAATTGATCCATTTCGTGAGATTGACGAGCACCAAGGATTTCAACTTGGTTCTCATGTCCCATTTGAATTTCAGCCGCACGACGCGCGCTGTCTGCCGTAAATAAATCTTTTTCAGCTTGAACTTGGAACTCTAAACGCTTAAACGCGTCTACGCCTACGAGCTTTTGTAAGGCCATGCGGCCTTCTTGGCTTAGCTGCTCAAAAGCTTGTCTTATTTGACCCTCTTCCTTAAGCAAAGTCAGCGCATCATCACTGGCTTCACTTTGCAAAATAGATTGCACGTCTCCTCGAGCGAGTATTGACGCTTGTTCTTGGTCGCCTTTTATGTTTTGCAAATTCACTTGAGCCTCATTCACGAGGTTCTGCATTTCTAGGTTGTGGTCTTCTGCACTTTGCGCCAAGTCACGCTGAAGCTCACGACCTAAAGCTGACTCACCCGCTTGGAAACCTTGCTGCCTACTCTGTATGGAACCTTCTGTTTGTCCTTGTAAAACAGATTGGCGTTCTCCGGTTACTGCCGCAAGACGGGCAGCTTGTTCCGCTTCCGCACTCTGAAGAGCCGCGACGCGTGCTCCGCGCTGCGCGTCAGTTACTTCTGCGCCTGCGCGCTGTGCCGATTCTGCCACAGGCATAGCCGCGCGAGCTATCTGAGCGCCAAGAGGCGCTGCGGTCATAGACTGACCAGTGCTTGGGTCTACGCCACCAGCAAGATTAAGTCCTGCCTTGGCGATGTCGAAAAAAAGGCTTGACTGAGCCTGCTTGCGACGGTTTTCAGTGTCACCTAGAAGCTCTTCGTACAAAGGCGCGCGGGCCTCGTACGATTGGCGCACAGCGCTCGGGTCAAAGTCGGTCATAGCCTGAAAGCCGGACTGTTGTGTCAAAAAATCTTGTGGGACTCCACCAAGTTTCATTTTTACAACAGGGCCTCCCATGTTGTACTGCTGAACCGGCATAGGTTCTGCCGCAGAGGCACCCATCATCAACTCGCCAACGCCTTGGCCCATAGGAGTTGCCATGCCTTGCTCGTCTTCCATTTCCACGCCACCGGTTAAACTTTGAATAAGCTCGCCAATGCCCGTATCCATAGCGCCTTGCTCCGTCATCATCATAGTGGGCTGAACCAAAGCTAAAACAGATTCGGGCGTGGCTCGAGCATCTTCTATACCTACAATGCCGGCTAGTTCGTCATAGCGAGAATCGATAGGCTGGGCGTTTCCACGGATGGCATTGATAACCTCTTCCGCAGATTCTGCGCCGTCTAACCCGGTCATCATTTCATCCACATAAGCGCGGCCGTATCCTTCCATTTCACCCGCAGCAGATTGCTCTGCCTGCTGGACTTGAGCTTGCATCTCAGGAGGAATTACCGCCATGGCGGGCATATCCGTGGCCATTGGGGCTGCGGGTCCACCGGCTTGGCGGAAAAGTGGGCGCTTATAGATGTTCATCATATTAGAATCCTAACCCTGCTGTTCTGGCTCCGGTCATTGCGCCGAGGCCCGCGATGCCATAACCCAGAACCTGCTGTGCAGCAGAGGGCTGTTGTACCGCTTGGCTTGTAACCGTGGCCTGCGAGCTTGGCGTGCCACGATAGATGTCTGACAAGAATCCGTATTGTTGATACGGCGCTGCCATTTGTTCAATGTTGGACTGACGTACGGCATCCAGTTCGGCTTGCTGCTGTTGACGATCCATAGCACCAAGGCCACCCAAAGTAGCGATGTCGTTCTGAGTCAAAGTCTGACCTAGCTGACCAAGACCGGCTTGCTGCAAACCTAACGACCCGGCTTGTCCTGCTATGCCCGCGGCCTGTGTGCCAAGCGAACCTAAGCCCTGTCCTATGTTCATCAACTGACTTACATCTTGCTGACCGAGTTGGCCATACTGAAGACCTAACGCACCCATACCCGTTCCGGCAGCTTGCCTACGGGCTTGCGATGCTTCGAAAGCTTGTTGTGCGGCGCTACGCGCAGACTCAAATCCTGCCGCACGCATACGCGCACCGACGTCGCCTTGCTCTTTCAAGATGTTGCTTGCCAATTCTGACTGCATGATACCTTGTCTAGCGCCACCAAAAGCACCTTGGCTTACCGCTTGAGCGGCTTGTTGGTTTTGAGCTAGCTGACCTTGCTTGGCAATGTCTTCTTGAGTTTTTTGTATAACCTGCTCTTCGTACGGGTTATAAAACTGCGATGCGTTTATGGAAGGATCGTATGTCCCCGTAGAACCTAAAAGAGCTTCGCCCGCAGCGCGTTGATACTCGTAAGGCACATCGCGTGTTTGCTGAGCAAGATCACCCGCTTCAGCATAAAACTGTTGAGCTTGTTGAACCGTGGGCAGTGCAAAGTTTTCCAGTGCCCCTTGTCCGGCAAGCACCTGCTCCAAGCCGCCTTGAAGGTACGGCTGGAAAGCGCCAACGCCTTGCTGGCCTAACGCCATAGCAGATTTTTCTAACCCGCTTAGTCCCGCTACTTGGTATGCAGGAGGAAGAGCCTCTGTGCCGGCTTGGACACGCTGACGAACTAAATCTTGAACATCGGCAAGAAGACCAAGACGATACGCTTCAATCTGTGGGTTTTCTTGAACTATCTGGGTTGTTACCGCCATTACGCGACTCCCTCGAATTGTCTCATTACCTGATACATCTTACGTATGCCTTTGTCGCGATCTCCGCCACCCGCGCCGCGCACGGCTTTGGCAGTAAATACAAACTCGCCGTCAGAAAGCATTGCAGGGATATCATCGGAAGTTCCCGTACCCGGGCCATTTATAGCTCCGTTACGACGGGGGAAATTTTGGCTGTCCATTATGCCGCCTTTTGCTGCGCCAACTACAGGAGCAGAAACTCGTCTCGGCTGATAGGCCGCGATGGCTGCCTGAGTTTCAGGAGACCGAGCTAGACGTGTATACGGAACAACGGGCGCTGACGCCACTTGAGTTGTTTCACGTGGAGCATAATTCAATGGTCCGGTGCGGTATAACTCAGGGTTTTGTTCCAGAAGATCTTGTCCGGTTACGCCGCCAAAAGGCATTTCTACGGTTGACTCGGGAGCTTTGAAACCACCGGTAGCGCCTAACACCGCAGTGCCGGCAGCCACCAATGGCGCATAAGAACGAAGTGCTCCGCCGATGCCCGGACCCATTCCCGCGGCGGTGTTATACGCTAACGCCTCCTTGGCGGCTTGTTCTTTTGCAGCCGCAGAGGCGTTTGCAAAAGCCTCGGGGGAAGAAAAGAAATCTTTAGCCGTATAACGTTTTGGAATAAAAGCGTCCTTCATGCTTTCGCCAAAGTTACGGCCGCCCGGAGCAAACGCGTCTTTTACGCTGTCTCGGAATCCCGGAATAACGCGTTGACTAATTAACTCGTTTTGAGTTTGAGCTGCGTTGGCCGCGGCCTGTCGCTGTGCCAGATCCGCAACAATTTGATTGGGCGTAGCTGCCGCAGCCGGAGCGCCTGCCCCACCGGCCATAACAGACTGTTGCTGTGCGCCAAGGCTAGCCATCTGTGTTGGAATTGCTGGAGCAGGTGCCGCAGCCGTGACAGTAGTGCTTGGTATTCCAACCGGAGGCTCACGCATACCCGCAGTAAGCGCTTCTTGAGCCGTGAGCGGAGCACCGGAAGAAGGCAGTGTCGTGCCCGCAGCTTTAGCTAGAATATTCTCGCTCTGTGCCTCAGCTACTTCTGCGACCATCATGTCGTTATTCTTAGCTACTTCAGCAATAGTATTCTGTGCGGCACCTTGCGCGCCGGGTAGCGCACCAGTAACGCCTTCTTTAAAGCCTGATCCAAAACCTGTTCCCGCTTTAGCGCCTTGAATTCCGCCCTGCACGCCGCTAAACAATCCGCCAATTGCGCCACCTAACGCCGCGCTTTTCAGTGCGTCTTTAAGGTTTCCGCCTTGAACTAAGGCACCGATACCGCTACCTAGTGCGCCGGCAGCAATGGTTCCAAGACCCGGAGCCAACACGTTTAAACCAACCGACAGGATGATCGGTGCGGCTTTCTTAATTACTTTGACTACGCCCTTAACGGCTTTCTTGATAGATCGGCCAAGCTTCTTAAGAAAGAATTCGGGCTGACCCGTGACAGGGTTAATAGAGTTTAGCTCACTACCCACAACGTAACGGTCCGGGTCAATGCCCATAGAACGCATCTGTCGGAACAAAGAATCTTTAAGTTTGGGGTTTTCTTCGAACACGGCCATGGGGATAACTGTTTCGCCTTCGGCGGCGTGAACTACGTAGGTATCTTCGTAACGGCCAAACTTAGCCAGATCATCCGCTATCTTCTTGACGGAAGCGACGCCACCATTAGGCAACGGTGCGTCGTCATCGGCCCAATCGCCAACATCTGCGGTCAGAAAAGACGCAAGGCCGCCGTCCGGAACCTCAAACGGGTCGGGGCGTGAATATACGGACGTTTCGGACATTGAGTCGCTCCTTGATTAATCTGGGCCTCTGCCCGATTTTATCAGTACTTAAAGCACTATTCTACAGCATCTTATCTAAGGTGTGTTAACTGTAACAGACCCTACGCTACCTGTCCCAGAGACGCCTAATGCATTCGGGGAATTGGCCAAAGCTATCTTTAAGAACCCATCTTTCTCGTATACTGCTCCGACCTCAAGACCTTGATCACTGCCACTTTGCAAGTTGGTCAACGTAATGTCGGTAGCCCGCACATCTCCCGGGTTCTGTATCTGGCGGATCAGGGTCTCGTACGCTTCCTGAATAGCCGCAATCGTATCCTGCTGATATTCGGCAGGCGGGTTAGGAAAGTAGACACGGGTAAGCTGTCTGGATGACATTATCTTCTCCCGTCTGGCCTAATATCCACCCTTGGTGTACCCAGACGCCACTGTGTGTCCGTCGTATTGGACTCTACTTTTACCGCAAACGACCGTCCCCGTAGCCTAATCCAAGTTTGCTCGGTAAACTGCTCCACCGGCGTTGTAGCGCTTTGCGTCACACCAGAGGTATCGGTCTGTAGGTATGCGCCCCCGGGAAAGTTTCGAGCCTGCAACGTGAAATCTACCGTTGGAGCCGTTGAAATGGAGTTTTCAAAGGTCAAGTCCGGGATAAGCTTGCTTAAGAAGACAAAGTTGTTTCCATCTCCAATGCTAATCTGGCTGCTTTGTATGTAGCTGGTAATGGCGCTAGGAGGATTAGTACTACCGTCGTTCTGACCCGTTTCGTGGTTATACAGATAACCGTCTGTGGAGGCCGCAATCGGGGCGTTGAACAAACCACGGTCACGCCAAGCGGTGCGCGTCAACGCGCCTATAGCCCACGTATTCTCTACGTAATTGTAAATGACGTAGCGATCGTTTTCGTTAGAACCGGCGGAAGGGTAGAACCACCATACCTCGGAGAAGGTGCTATTCAGAGCGCAAACCGTCAGCTCTATCTGACCTTCGTTTATATCGTCAAAGATATAAGCCCGTACGGGACACGGAAGCTTTTGAGTTTGACCGGTGTAGACGTAGAAGTCCCCGATGCCCATCCAAAACACTTTGTCGTCCACAGCCGTAACCGCCGAAGGACCGGCAACAGTGATGTTATCGGCAACTTGCGCGATGCCGAAAGTAAACGGCGGACCTAAAAACTGCATAGAATGCAACGAGACTTCGGTAAATACCAAGATTTGGTTGCGCGTTTCTACGGCGACTATAATTTCGGAGCCAGACCCTACCCGCAAATCGCCCGCAGTATTAGTTACTTCGGCATCCCACTCCGTCAAAGATTCTTGAGAGGAGAAACGTATTAACAATGGATCTTGGACACCCACGTTGTTTTGAGAATCACACCCAAAAACAATAGTGTGCCTATCCTGATCGCTGACAATAACTTGTTTGGCAATCGTAGGAGTGCCCGGATCGGCTCCCGGCAAGTCCGCTAAAGCAACCGCCCTGTCTACGTTGTAATCGCTGGCGCTGGTGTCCCAGTAGTAAATACCGCCGTCACGAGCGTTGAACAAAAGATCTTCACCAAAATTGTCTATGCCCCACAAACGTACGTTGTTGACAGTGGTCAACGTAGTCGAAGAACCCCACGTGCCACGGCCCCAGACGCCAGAACCCCAACCGGTGCCGGTAACCACGACACCCAAGCCACTGTTTATTTGATAAGTGCCAACTACGCTTGCACCGCCGTTACCGGTGTCTGATCCGTCGGCCGTGACCGGCGTAGGGTTAAGCACGCCATTATCTGTAATAGACGCAATCGTGGACACCGTACGCGCTTCGATGGTGTAGTTATTATAGTCCACGACGTTTATCTGATATTCCTGATTCAGGATATCGGCGGTGATTTGACCACCCAGAGACGCCGCGCCGCTAAACGTAACGAAATCCCCCGTAGCTGCCCCGTGGTTATTGTCTGCAACGGCAATGGTAGCTGATCCGTTGGTCGCGCCAAACGTCACGTCGCCCGCGGCAGTGGTAGCCCGGATAGGGGTAATGTCGTAATAGAAGCCGCCTTCGTTAATATAGAATTTATAACGAGTGCCCACGGCCATGAGCAACGAGCCTTGCAGGGTTACGTAGGGGTGAAGGGCACGACAGGGCGCAAGAAAGCTGTAGTCAGACTGTCGGGTCCAACCGCCTATTTTCTCAGGAAATCCAAATCGGAACCGGATCTTGTCGGAGTCAGACCAACCGCCTTCGTTAGAATAGCTAGTGTTTTCTTTGTTAACACCGGGTCTGAATTGTAATTTCGCTAAGGGCATTCGCTAACCTCATAATAGGTATTCACCTGTCTCGATCATGGATGCGAGTTCATGTGCGCGGCCTTTAACGTCCCGACTCCACTTTGAGTCAAGGAACTCCTTTGCTGCGAGGGTATAATCAGCCACTTCCATAGCGGCTAACGCTTTCTTGAAGCCACGCAGACGTGTGGCACCAAGATTAAAACTAATGTCAATCATAGCATCTTTTCGCACATCATCAAGGTCATTAAACCAAGGATATTCAGAACTTAGCTCTTTTATGACCCTAGCTATGTCGCCTTCCAGAAGAAAATCAATTTCTTCGTCCGACAGACCTATGCCGCCATTGGGGTCTATATTTCGTCCAATACCTAAAGTCCAATACCCAGCGCTGCATTTGTAGGCCACGTGCCGGCCGTTAGTCTTAACTTCGCCTTCGTGGCGCTTAAGCATTTCCAGTAATTTTTCCATGTTACTTCTTTCCATTACTACCACCGAAGAAAAACGCCGATATCCCCGAAACCAAACCGCCAAGGTATCCTAAAATTAGGTTAACCACTCCGTCATCATTAGCGTCTGGGGGTTGGATCGTCACTAGAAACACATAGGCTAAAAAGCCCAATAGCGCAAACATAGCAAATACTTTAGGGGTAGGATCGTCTGAAAACTTAGCCCTAGCGTCTTTTCGGTCATCAACCTCCGTTTTAAAAGACTCAAGGTCAATCTCCATCTCGCGAATACGGTCTTTAAAGTCACCGTCGGCCTGCTTTACTAACATGGCCTTTTCAGGCTGAGTTTCCAGTATTTTCTCAATGGCCTCCGCATTAGCGTCAGGGACCCCCAGCTTGGAGGCGACCATTTTTACGGCCATACCGGCCATCGGACCCCCCGCTGCTTGTGCAACAGTAGGGGCCAGAGTCTTAAGCAAACCGCCTATTTTAATCATACTTCAGCGTTTTCTTCTTCGACAATGTCGTCGATGGTGTCGCATACGTCCGGGACAACCACGCCGGTAGTAGCCGACAAAGCCGAACGCCCTACGGCGCGCATGCCTTTGTAAACACCGGAACAATACAGCTCTTTGTTTTCACGAACTTGCTCTACGGTAGTACAAGAAGCCATGAGCAGTGCAATACTAAATATCAACGCCAGTCTTACCATTTTTCTGATCCTCCAAGAACTTTTGTAGTCGCTCTTTATAACCTTCCATAAAGTGGTCGGAAATACGGTCTTTTATACCCCTATCCTTTTTACGAAGATACTTAGAAGGGTTGATATAGTCTACGCCACCATTAGAGAAGTACAGCATATCTTGGGACTTACTGGGGCCGTAACAAAGGCGAGGCACGCGAGGCACCGAATCGCTTCCGTTTACAACCGAAATCTGATTATCCAACGTCATCGGCTTCTTGAAGCCCTTAAAGAAAGTGTTGGGCTTGCCAAACGTAATCAAGTGCAAGTTGTCGTGCTTGCCATTCAGCTTAGCCGCCGACAGTTCTGCTAATGCACCGCCAAGGCTGTGACCACAGATCAGCGTTCGCTTGTTGTAATCAATGTACGGCTCGATGTCATCCCACACTGACGCGTGGGCCGCGACAAACCCGGCGTGACACAAGCGCCCGGCATACGGGACAGGGACAGGAAACAGGTTAAACGCCCAATCTCCCACTTGTTGCGTGCCACGGAACACGATTATGTCGATGGTTTTGCGCTGTACAATGAAGACTGTAGTAGAGGTAAGACCGGACTCAATCTTAGTCGCGTCACGATTAGTCTCGTTGTACGCTTTCATTGACCAACTACAGGCCATGTTAAGAAGAACCGGATCTAATTTCATTTTTACCCTACTACTAAATTTATCATCCAAAAAATTATACCCATTGTCGCTACCGTCATTAAGAGGATAAGGGCGCCGTCAATTATAAGTCGTTTCCGTTTAGCCCTAGCTTCGGCAGCAGCGAGACGAGAGGAGCGTATGGTACGCCGTGTCTTCATCATCTCATTATAGAAAGCTTCGCCCGGCCCGTATAGTACGATAATCTCTCTGAGCTGAGACTCCATTTGCTGCGTCTTGTGCTTCGCCATCTGGATTTCTAAGGCTTGGGCCTCTACCGACGAGCCTCGCAGGAACTTTGGGCCGTACTGATTCTCTTTCTCTATTTCAAGAAGTTTTTCTTTAGAGTCAAAAAACTTGCCTATGTATTGTGCTGTATCCTCGATCTCACGGCCTGCGTTAACCGCTTTGGCTACCATGTTATAGGCACGGGTTGCGCCAGATATACACGCGGTTATGGTTAACGGGTCCATTAGTACGGCCTCACTATTACGGGGTCTGCCCTTCGTGGTAAACAATAAGCAGCAAGGGCCACGCCTCTCGGCTCGTAATTAAGTGTCCGTTCTACTTTCCCCCTAACGATGGCGTTCGCAAAATAATTACATCTGTTGATGTCGTAGAACCACATATCCGCAGACTGTATCTGGCCGTTGACCAGTACATATAACAAAAATAGGTGCGTCACTACTCATACCCTACTACTCTACGACCTCAGTTTTTTGTATGCGGTAACCACAACATCGGGGTCAACAAGCAAATTTCTGGGGTCTTGCGGTTTAAATTTGCTTTCGTCCCACTCACTACCCATATGGTATTGCAAATTTGCATTCTGTTCGTAACCGAATTGAGTCCACCTTGTAGACCCCCAAAGCACCACACCTTTAGTTTCAGCACTTGGTGAAAAGTGATTTACGCAAGAATCTATACCAATAAACCCTTCTGCGTTCTTTAAAACTTCGTGTATTACGGCCCAATGCTCTTCAAATTTTACAGTGCCTTCGTAGCTTGGTTCGTTAGGCAAAGTGGAGTCGATTATCGTGACATCGGGGAACTCCGCCTTTAATTTATTTATAACTTCTTGCGCCATGTAGGGCGGGTAATTTCGGCTAGGGTCAATACTGTTGTACGGGTTTTGGGGGTTAAACCCAATAGGTGCTTGCCCTCCCGAAAACTGCACTAACATGTATTTCCCTGTAACCCCTAGTTTTTTTAGCATTGCCGCTGCACGGTCTTTTAGATGATCCGTATACATTTTTGGCTTCATGCTAGGGTCATACTCAACCCCAAAATGTTCGCAGAACGACTCAATAATATGCTGCTTACCAAGAATAAAATTACTTTTGTATGGTTCGCAGTAAAGAATATTGTCCGAAGCTAGTATTCTTTCGTCGTGGAGAGGTATGGTCTGTTCATACCCCATCGCTATATCTGGATTAAAAGCACAAGTGTCGATATATGGCGTGTATACCTGTATACCTTGCCCTGCTTTCTCCTTAAGTTTTGGTACTAAAGCTGTAAAAGCCGTACATTTGCCTATCCCACCTTCGACAACGTATGTGTTGAGCATTTATATTTTTACCTTTTTTAATTTTCGTTAGCAGCAATAG
>Ga0209137_1000330_pt1 | contig 51915 bp, 54 predicted proteins | sample SaaInl5LU_22_DNA_FD_184642 | JGI IMG/M metagenome (GOLD analysis project Ga0209137, IMG submission 184642) | Marine microbial communities from expanding oxygen minimum zones in the Saanich Inlet - ESP_105LU_22_DNA (SPAdes) (version 2) | ecosystem: Environmental > Aquatic > Marine > Intertidal... | reverse complement strand
CCGCTCGTGTTTGTGGTTTAGCTTTCGCCACCGAAGATCGACCAGACGCTGAGGTGGATAAACATTCCCAGCAGCAAGATAATGCCAATACCGCTCACTGACATCAACAGTGTTACCGAGTTGACTGCAATTTCAATGTCGTGGTCGTTCATTTTTTCCTCTTCGCGATTTGGTAGGGAGTGAGTCTCTACCCTAACTCACAAGGACTCGGCAAAGCCTTGGGCTGCTTTCAATCTGGGTGAGCGAGATTGCTATTTCTTTCTCCTAGTGCTAATCAAAGTTGCTCCGCCAACCAGTAACAGGGCAGCTGGAGCGACAAAGTCAAGGTTTGATTGCCAGTCGGTCGAACTGTTTGCAATTACAAAGACAACTCCTAAAAGCCCAACTGCAATCAGCGCCCAAGCAAGCCCATTGGTCATAGCAGGGTCAATTCTCTGAAGGTCCGCCCTGGTTTTCGCTGTCGTCACACCGCAACTTGGGCAATCAAGGTCATTCTTGGCAACTGGCAAGCCGCAATTTCTACAATCCATGTTTCAAATTCTACGTCTCAAAACTTCAGCTCGGCAGGGTAACGGCAAGCTCCTTTCGGTTACGAAAAGGATCCCCGGTGGGCCAGTGTGCAGACAAATACCCGAGAATCAGCGCTGCCGCAATTAGTTCAAAGCTCATTGTCTGGTGTGTGCCTTCAGTCCGAGGCGCACGCGCTTCGGAAGCTAGAGCCCCAACTCTTTGCGCAGGAGCTCTATGTGGCCCTTGGCCTTGACGTTGTAGAAGGCATGGCTGATTTTGCCCGCACTCACGACGAAAGTGGAGCGAATGGTTCCCATGTACTCCTTGCCATACATCTTCTTCAGCCCGTAAGCGCCGTAGGCCTCTTGGACCTTGTTGTCGGGGTCACTTAGCAGCGGAAAGTTCAGGCCTTCCTTCTCTTGAAATTTCTTAAGCTTGGCTGGCTTGTCTGGTGAGATTCCCAGTACCTGGTAGCCGGCCGATTTCAGCGAATTTATGTTGTCTCTGAAATCGCAGGCCTGGGTGGTGCAGCCGGGGGTTGATGCTGCTGGATAAAAGTAAACGATCACATTTTGGTCAGCGAAGTCAGTCAGCGCTACTGGCTTGTCATCCTGATCGTTGAGCGTGAATGCCGGGGCCTTTGTTCCGATTTCTAAAGTCATAATTGTCATAATAGGCTTCAGCTCAGTTTTATTTCCATAAACAGAGCACACCTGCCTCCAGAGAGGGCGCCTTGATAGCTGCAAGCACTGGCTTTTTCAGCGGCCTTGCGCTGATTGTTGCAATCGGAGCCCAAAATGCCTTTGTGCTTCGTCAGGGGCTTCGCAGAGAGCATGTGTTTGGCATCGTGCTGTTCTGCGCTGTCTCGGATGCCCTCCTAATCGGTGCCGGAATTCTCGGCCTTGGTGCGGCAATCGAATCGGTTCCGTGGCTCCTGGTGGCGCTGCGGTTTGTGGGCGCTGCCTATTTGATTTGGTTTGGTATTGGGGCGGTTCGTCGGGCCATTAATCCCGGCTCATTGGAAGGTGCTGGGTCTGGCCGAGTCGGGCTTTGGGGCGCGCTTGCCACCGCTGCGGGGCTCACCTTTTTGAATCCGCACGTTTACATCGACACTGTCATTTTGCTGGGGTCGATTGGTAATCAATTCCAGGCGGATCGTTGGCTGTTTTGGATCGGGGCAAGCCTTGGAAGCTTTGTATGGTTTTTTGGTCTCGGTTACTTCGCCAGGTTGCTCGCGCCGCTGGCGACAAACCCAAGATTCTGGCGGATTCTCGAGAGCTTTATTGCGATTGTGATTTTCACCATCGCGGGCTACCTGCTATTTGGGCTCTAGGGGACAATCCCTTGGTCCAGTTTGCCCATAGGGCATAATCGAAGCATGACGGACCCGGATAGTTTTTCAAACTTCGCAAATCGCTCTAGCTCCAAGTGGCTCAGGTATCCAGCTGATGTGCTGCCGATGCACGTTGCTGAAATGGACTTTGATGTAGCAGAGCCAATCAGGGCGAGGCTTGCCCGGATGGTTACAAATTCTGACCTCGGATATCTTGGCCCATTCGCGAAAGCCGGTCAGGCTTTCGAGTCTTTTGCCTTGAATCGCTGGGGTTGGCAGCTGGACCCAACGCACGTCAAAATGGCCACCGACGTTGGCGTCGCGGCCGTTGAGATTTTGAAGGCAGCAACTGGCCCAGGTGAACAGGTTTTGGTGAACACACCGGTTTATGCCGCTTTCTTCTCCTGGCTGAAAGAGGCTGACTGCACTCCGGTGGATGCACCCTTGGTGCTCGAAGGTGACACTTGGAAGCTTGACCTGCCTGCAATCAGGGCAGCATTTGAAAGTGGAGTCAGGGTTTATCTGCTGTGCTCGCCACAGAATCCAGTCGGTCGAATCCACACCGCCAAAGAACTCACGGAAATTGCCAAGCTTGCAAAGGAATTTGACGTGCTAGTAATTTCGGATGAAATTCATGCCCCACTTTCATGGGTTCCGTTCACTCCATATCTTTCACTTGGGCAAGAGGCTGCCGCTACCGGTGTGACGATCACCTCCAGCTCCAAAGCTTGGAATACCGCAGGGCTCAAGGCCGGCTTCTTGGTGACAGCTTCGGATCAGGTGCGAGCAAAGCTCAAATCGTTGCCCGAAGCCATGCAGTGGCGAGCATCAATTCTGGGAGCGCACGCAATGGTGGCCGCCTATGAACAGGGCGTGGGTTGGCTAGACCAAACGGTTTTGCAGTTGCAAGAGAACCTTGAGCACCTAAGGTCTGAGGTCGCCAACAGACTTCCGCAGGCAAGACTTTATGAGATGGAGGCCACCTATCTGGCTTGGCTAGACCTTGGCGCCTACAAAATTCAAGACTTGCAACAGGCGATTCTGAAAGAGGCGAAAGTCGCGGTTGTTGCAGGCTCGGACCACGGCATCGATGATGACTACCCGGGGTTTGTGCGGTTCAATTTTGCAACCTCGAAGCCCCGAATCACGGAGGCCGTAAGGCGCATCGCCGAACTTTGCGAAGGACACTAGCGAATTGGACCAAGGGGCCGAAACCAGAGTTAAAGCGATGGCTAATGAGCTCTTTCAAGCTCATGGGTTAATTCGCTATTCCTTTGGTTTTGACCGGGCTGTTCGTAGAGCAGGTCAGTGTGACTATCAGGCCAGAAGAATCACGCTCAGCAAGCATTTTGTGGTCACATCCTCTATTGAACAAGTGCAGCAGGTGCTGCTGCACGAGATAGCGCATGCCCTTGCTGGTCAGCAGGCTGGCCATGGAAAAATCTGGAAGCAAAAGGCGACCGAAATTGGCTATCGCCACGAGAAGCTGGACGGCAAGGAAGTTGCTAAAAACTCTGCGAAGTATGTCGGCCTGTGCCCTGGTTCCCATGAGCACTATCGGATGCGAAAGCCAACCAGGGCGCTCAGCTGCAAGCTTTGCTCACCGAGGTTTTCTGCAAACCACCTAATCAGCTGGCAGGAGAGCTAGCTCGGTCCGATTAGCAGCGCACTGATAATCGCACCGGCAAAAAAGTTCAGCCAGATAAATCGCTTCCAGCCTCTGTTTGCGCTTTCACAGGTCTCATCCGTAATCTGAAATTCCCTGCCAACCACAATCAGGTAGGGCAGGGCTGCCAGAGCAGCAAAGGCAAATCGGTCAGGCAGAAATATCACAATGACGGCAGCCACAGCGTACGAGGCGAAGGCCAATCTCACGGTAAGTCTTGCCCCCAGGTAGGTGGCGATAGAGGCGATCTTTGCCTGACGATCAGCCTGGATGTCTTGAATGGCGCCGAATGCATGGGAGGCCATGCCCCAGAGCATAAATGCCAATGTCGCCAGGGCGACAACGGGATTGAGTAGGTTGCCGTGACCCAGGGAGAGACCAAAAAGCATTGGCCCTACAAAGTGAACTGCAGAGGTGAAGGAATCCAACACTGGAATCTCCTTGAACCGCAGATGCTTGGCAGAGTAAGCAACCACGGCAAAGAGCACCAACAGCAAAATAAGCGAAGCTTCAGCACTGCCCGAAACCAGCAAATAAACCACAAATGGAGCGCAGCTAATAGTTGAAATCCAAAGTGTTGCCGCGTGGTATTTGGGCTCCAAGAGCGCACCCTCGATTCCACCCTTCCTGGGATTGGCCAGGTCGCTTTCGTAATCGAAGACATCGTTCACCCCATACATCAACAGGTTGTAGGGGATCAGGAAGAACAGGGTGCCAATTATTAGCTGCGCAGTTACTTCGCCGGTAGCGATGAAGTAGGCGGCCGCGAAGGGAAAGGCCGTGTTTATCCAAGAGATTGGCCGAGAGGAGACAATCAGTCTCGAAATTAGCCTCACAGCCTCACCCTAAAGAAGTTGAACAGAGTTGGCACAACCAGCAGCGCTACCACGGTGTAGGCAAAGTCCTCGATTGGTGCAACACCAATTTTGATACCGGAAATCTTGGCCTCGTCGTAGGCCACAATCCCGGTTGCAATGATCACGTTGTCAAAAATAGCGGTAATAAGCAGCATCACGGCCGATGCAGCCACCAGCGGTTTGCTTGCAATGTAGCTGCGCATGAGGAAGAAATAAATCATCGCTGCCGCAAGTACTGAGGCCGTAAGTAGCAGGTAGGTCATTTCTGAAACCGCCTTGCAAACGCTAGGTAAACAAGCAACGCGTTGTAGCTGAGCAGTATTAGGAAAAACACTTCTTCGACTGGCAGCTCTGGGGCGAGCACCAACCCAGAAAGATGAGGAGCGTCACCTCTAAAAAAGATGCCCAGGGCAATTCCTGCTAGATCCCAGATCAAAAACAGTGCCACCGCCACGGCAATCGAGAGCAGTGCCGCTCTGGGGGAGCCAGTGATTGCGAGCTTGTGCCTTCTGTCTATCAAGTAGAGCCCGAAGATTGAAAGAATCAGGGCCGCAAGGTAGGCAAAAGGCAGTAGCTGTTGAATCAACTAAGGCCCTTCCAGCTCTCCACAGTGGTTAGTTCACGCTCGATTGGCCCCGATGACTTGTCAGCGGTTAGGTGCTTGTAGACAAGCTCAGCCCCGATTAGGCACATCGGAAGACCAATGCCGGGGATGGTGTTGTGGCCGGTGTAGAAAAGGTTCTTGAGTTTCTTTGAGTAGTTCTTGGGCCTAAAGAAAGCACTCTGCGTCAGCGTGTGAGCCATGCCCAGTGCTGTTCCACTCCAGGCATTGAATTCATTTTCGAAGTTTCCAGGTCCCATGGTGCGGCGCAGCACAATTCGGCTCTTCAGGTCTGGGATTTCACACCATTGGGCAATCTGATCGATGACTCGATCCGCTTCCTTCTCGAAAGCTGCATCGCCAGCGCCATTGATGCCGCCAGAGCCGATTACGGTGTCAGCGGCAATTGGAACCAGCACGAACAGATTCTCGTAACCCTCCGGGGCAACCGAGCTGTCAGTTTTAGATGGGTTGCAAATGTAAAGCGAAGCAGGGGAGGGGATAGCAGACTTCCCGTCGGCCTTTTTGAAGACCTCCTTGAAGTTCTTGCTCCAGTCCTTGGTGTAGAGCAGGGTGTGGTGATCAAGCTGATCAATTTTTCCCTTTACCCCCAAGTACAGAAGCATGGCTGAAGGGCCCGGAACCTTTTTGTCCCACCATGAGCTTGGGTAGGTCTGATGCTTTCTGTCGAGCAACTTGGTCTCAACGTGGTGCAGGTCGGCGCTCGCAACAACCACGTCTGCGATGTGGTTTATACCGGCAACCTCGACTCCCACCGCCTTGTCGTTCTCATGCAAAATCTTGGTCACTGGCGAGCTGGTGTGAATCTGAACGCCGTGTTCCTTGGCGAGTTTTGCGATTGCCTCAATCACCGTGTGAAGGCCACCCTGCGGGTAGAAAACGCCCTGGTTCATGTCAACGTGTGTCATCAGGTGATACATGCTCGGGGTGTCGTAGGGCGAAGCTCCTAAGAATACGGCTGGGAAATTCAGCATCTTCTTCAGTCGTTCGTCCTTCACATATTCACCGGAGAAGCTGTAGAGCGGTTTCACCAATAGCTTTAGAAAACGACCCAGCTTGTTAAGGACTTCCGGGTGAACAAAGCTTCTGGCGTCCTGGAAGTTTGTGTACAGGAAATGCTTGATTGAGAGCTCGTAGGCATCCTCGGCAGATTTTAGGTATCGCTCGAGCCCCTTGGATGCGCCTTTTTCGATTGACTCAAACATTTCCTTGACGCCCTCGACGTTGTCGGGCATCAAAATCGAGTCGCCAAGACCCTCGTTCCTGGTTTGGTAGGCGGGGTTTAGTCGCTGCAGGTTCAGTTCTTTGTCGGCTGATGTGCCCATCAGCTTGAAAAACTGCTCAAAGGCATCAGGCATCAGGTACCAGCTTGGGCCCATGTCGAAACGAAAGCCGTCTTGCTCCCAAACGTCAGCCCTGCCACCGATACCGGCCCGCGCTTCGAAAAGGTCAACCTTCATGCCGGCCTTTGCAAGTAATGCAGCGGTTGCTAATCCCGCAATGCCACCACCAACGACGACAGCTGTTTTTTGGGTCAAGGTTTTGCTCCTAATAGTGATTTAGCAAGCAAAAACAACTTGCGAAGATTGTTAACAGAGATTCGGGTGTGAATTAGTTCCGAAGCTTCGGTATTCGCAATTTTGGTATTCAGCTCTTGAAACAAAAGCTGTGCCGTGGTGACTGCCTTTCTGGCAGATGGCGGTAGCAGCGGAAGTGCCAGTGATGAAATTCGAAGGTCGTTTTCGATGTCTTTGGTCAGGCGAATCTTGGTTTCATCATCGAAGTTTTCAACGCTCACATTTGGGAAGTAACTGCGCCCGAGCCGTTCGAAGTCTGATGCTAAGTCCCGCAGGAAATTCACTTTTTGAAACGCTGAACCTAGCCCTCTGGCACCAGCCACAAGAGTTTGCTTTTCGGTCTTGGTGTAGTCACCCTCGGCAACAAAGACTGCCAGGCACATCAGCCCAACGACCTCGGCGCTTCCGTAGACGTACTTTTCAAAGGATGCTTGATCGTGAATAGTTTCGGTCAGATCCTGCCGCATCGAGTAAAAGAAAGGCTCAATGATGTCCTTGCCGATACCAACTGATCTGGCCGTGACTGCGAAGGAGTGGATGATCAGGTTTGTGCTGAAGCCGCGCTCGATGGCCAGGTAGGTTTCTTGCTCAAAATCATTAAGAAGCTGTTCGGGATTAACAAGGTTCGATGCCTGCGCTGCCTCTTCGGCGCTGCCATCGACAATTTCATCGGCAACCCTAACCAGCGCGTAGATATTCTCGACATGAGCTCGCAGTTTCTTGTTCAGCACCCTGGTGGCAAGACCAAATGAAGTCGAGTAGCTGTAAATGACTTCTTTGCTGGCTCGATGGGCAGCGTGAGTGTAAAGAGCCAATCCGGTTGGCACTTTTGTCGTGTCTTGATTTTCCACGACTTCAGGGTATCGCGATATAAATCGTAAGATTGAACAATGCCGAATCATATGAAGCCAAGAAGCCATGTTGTTACAGATGGAATTGAACGCGCTGCCGCCAGGGGAATGCTCCGTGCGGTTGGCATGGGCGATGACGACTGGCAGAAACCACAAATCGGAGTCGCGTCCTCCTGGAACGAAGTAACTCCGTGCAACCTGTCACTGGACCGGTTAGCTGACGCCGCAAAAGCCGGCGTGCATCAGGCCAAGGGTTACCCGCTTGAATTTGGAACCATTTCGGTCTCGGATGGCATTTCAATGGGTCACGAGGGCATGCACTTTTCACTTGTGTCACGAGAGGTTATCGCCGACTCGGTTGAGACCGTGATGCAGGCCGAGCGCCTGGATGGCTCAGTTTTGCTTGCCGGCTGCGACAAGTCGCTGCCTGGCATGCTGATGGCCGCTGCGCGGCTGGACCTGGCTTCTGTGTTCTTGTACGCAGGTTCGATTGCCCCGGGTTGGGTAAAGCTTTCGGACGGAACTGAAAAGCAAGTGACGATCATCGATGCCTTTGAGGCCGTTGGAGCCTGCAAGGCCGGCAAAATGAGCGAAGAAGACTTAGGTCGCATTGAGCGAGCAATCTGCCCTGGCGAGGGCGCCTGTGGCGGAATGTACACCGCTAACACAATGGCTTCGATTGGCGAGGCGCTTGGCATGAGTCTTCCCGGTTCGGCCGCGCCACCATCAGCTGACCGTCGTCGTGACAGCTGGGCTCACCGTTCCGGTGAGGCTGTTGTGAATTTGATCGACAAGGGCATCACTGCCAGGGACATCATGACCAAGAAGGCATTCGAGAATGCAATTGCGGTCTTGATGGCATTCGGCGGTTCAACAAATGCGGTGCTGCACCTGCTAGCGATTGCTCGTGAGGCTGAGGTTGATCTGAAGCTCGAAGATTTCAACAGGATTGCTGACAAGGTTCCACACCTTGGAGACCTGAAGCCTTTTGGTCAGTATGTGATGAACGATGTTGACCGGGTCGGTGGAGTCCCAGTTGTAATGAAGGCGCTGCTTGACGCAGGCCTTCTGCACGGCGATGCGCTGACCGTTACCGGTAAGACCATGGCCGAGAACCTGGCGGACATCAATCCACCAGACCCAGATGGCAAGATCATCCGCGCTATGAACAACCCAATTCACAAAGATGGTGGAATCAGCGTGCTTCACGGAACCATCGCTCCTGACGGAGCTGTTGTGAAGACTGCCGGTTTTGATCTTGACAAATTCGAGGGCCCAGCAAGGGTGTTTGACCGTGAGGCAGCTGCTATGGAGGCGCTGTCAGAAGGAAAGATTGCGGCTGGCGACGTGGTTGTTATTCGCTACGAAGGCCCTAAGGGTGGTCCTGGAATGCGCGAGATGCTCGCGATTACCGGAGCAATTAAGGGTGCGGGATTAGGCAAAGATGTCCTACTATTGACAGACGGCAGATTCTCAGGCGGCACAACCGGACTGTGTATCGGCCACATTGCGCCAGAGGCCACCGATGGTGGACCAATTGCTCTGGTTCGTGATGGAGACTTGATTCGAGTCGACATTGCTGCTCGTTCGCTTGACTTACTGGTTAGCGAGGAAGAGCTGGCGGAGCGTCTAAAGGACTTCCAGCCATTGCCGCCGCGTTATACCCGCGGTGTGCTAGCGAAGTATTCAAAGTTGGTTCACTCGGCCTCCGAGGGTGCCTACTGCGGCTAATTGTTGATTTGAAAGAAGACCTAATGGCAACTGAGACACTCACCGGTGCACAAGCTCTAATTCGTTCGCTCGAGATGCTTGGCGTTGACACCGTGTTTGGTCTGCCAGGTGGCGCGATTTTGCCCACCTATGACCCACTTATGGACTCAACCAAGGTGCGACACATCCTGGTTCGGCACGAGCAGGGTGCTGGTCACGCTGCCGAGGGTTACGCGGCTGCTAGCGGCAAACTTGGCGTTTGCATCGCAACCAGTGGACCGGGTGCCACCAACCTGGTGACCGCAATTGCTGATGCTCACATGGACTCTGTTCCGATGCTTGCAATCACCGGTCAGGTGAACTCTTTTGCAATCGGAACCGATGCCTTCCAAGAGGCGGACATCGTTGGCATCACAATGCCTATTACCAAGCACAGCTTCCTGGTTACTAAGGCCGAAGACATCCCTGGCGTTATTGCGGCTGCCTACGAAATAGCAACAACAGGTAGGCCCGGGCCGGTTTTGGTTGACGTCGCCAAAGATGCTCAGAACGCAAAGTTTGAATTCTCTTGGCCGCCAAAAGTTGATCTTCCTGGCTACAAGCCAGTCACTGACCCTCATGGCAAGCAGGTCCAGGCTGCTGCTGAACTGATTTTGAAGTCACACAAGCCAATCCTTTATGTCGGTGGTGGTGTTATCCGAGCCGGCGCCAATAAGGAGCTTCTCAAGCTTGCTGAGCTGCTACACGCTCCAGTAACAACCACGCTGATGGCGCGTGGTGCTTTCCCGGACTCGCACCCGCAGCACCTGGGTATGCCGGGCATGCACGGCACCGTGCCAGCGGTAACGGCCTTGCAAAAATCAGACTTGCTCATCACCTTGGGTGCCAGGTTTGATGACCGGGTAACCGGAGACGTGAAGAGCTTTGCCAAGGGCGCGAAGGTTATTCACGTTGATGTTGACCCAGCGGAAATCGGAAAGATCCGTCACGCGGATGTTCCGATTGTTGGAGACGCCAAGGTTGTTATTTCAATGCTGATTTCTGAAATCGAAACTCAGCTGAAGAAAACCAAGCCAGATTATTCGGACTGGTGGGTGTTCCTGAATGGACTGAAGGAGCGCTACCCACTTGGTTACAACGACGTGGATGACGGCAAGCTCGCGCCGCAATACGTGATCGAGCGCATTGGTGAGCTTTCTGGTCCGGAGGCGGTTTTCGCGGCCGGTGTTGGACAGCACCAGATGTGGTCAGCGCAGTTTATTAAGTACGAGCGTCCAAACTCATGGCTGAATTCTGGTGGCGCTGGAACCATGGGCTACTCAGTTCCGGCAGCTATGGGCGCCAAGGTTGCACAGCCAGATCGCTTGGTGTGGGCAATCGATGGCGATGGCTGCTTCCAGATGACTAATCAGGAGCTTGCAACCTGCACCATCAACAACATTCCAATCAAGGTTGCGATTATCAACAACTCTTCATTGGGAATGGTGAGGCAGTGGCAGACCCTGTTCTACAACTCCCGCTACTCAAACACTGACCTGAACACCGGCACTGACACCGCAATGGTTCCAGACTTCGTCAAGTTGGCAGAGGCCTACGGCTGCCTGGGAATCAGAGTAGAAAAGCTTGAAGAGGTTGATGCCGCAATCAAGCTGGCGATGGAGACCAATGACCGACCAGTGGTTATCGACTTCATTGTTGGTCGCGACGCGATGGTTTGGCCAATGGTGCCTGCCGGCGTTTCAAACGATGCGGTTCAATATGCCCGAGATGCTGCCCCGATTTGGGATGGTGAGGAGTAATCATGACTCAGCACGTTTTGTCACTGCTTGTTGAAAACAAGCCCGGAATCCTAACCCGTGTCGCAGCGCTGTTTGCCCGCCGTGGCTTCAACATTGAATCGCTGGCTGTGGGAACCACAGAGGTTGAAGGCGTTTCAAGAATGACCGTTGTGGTTGGCCTAGATGGTCAGCCATTGGAGCAGGTAACCAAGCAGCTGAACAAGCTGATCAACGTCCTAAAGATTGTTGAACTTGAGGATGAGGCATCGGTTGCCAGAGACCACATGCTGATCAAGGTCCGCACCGATGCTTCGACCAGATCTCAGGTGCTGGAGGCTGTCACCCTATTTAGGGCGAGAGTGATCGACGTAGTAAGTGATTCGGTGGTTATCGAGGTCACCGGAGATGCAGCTAAGTGCCAGGCTTTCATTAAAGTCTTGGAGCCATTTGGCATAAAAGAATTGGTTCAGTCTGGCGCAATAGCAATATCGCGCGGCTCGAAGTCAATGAGCGAAAAAGTGCTTCGCTAAGGTTTACCCATAACAAACAAGGAGAACGAGTAAATTGGCAGAGATTTTCTACGACAAAGATGCAGACCTAAGCATCATCCAGGGTCGCAAGGTTGCAGTATTGGGCTTTGGATCACAGGGGCACGCTCACGCGCTGAACCTAAAGGACTCCGGCGTTGACGTCGTAGTTGGACTTTTGGAGGGCTCAAAGTCCCGTGCAAAGGCCGAGGACCAGGGCCTAAAGGTTCTTACTCCTGGTGAGGCAGTGAAGTGGGCCAACGTGATTGTTGTGCTGGCGCCAGATCCAAAGCAGCGCGACCTGTTCACCAATGACATTGCACCAAACCTAGAGGCCGGCGACGCCCTAGTGTTCGGTCACGGATTTGCGATTCGCTACGGCTTTATTCAGCCACCAGCAAACGTTGATGTTTTCCTAGTTGCTCCTAAGGGACCGGGTCACCTGGTTCGCCGCGAGTACGAAGCCGGCAAGGGTGTTCCAAACCTTGTTGCCGTTGAGCAGGATTCAACTGGTCACGCAATGGAGCTTGCGCTTTCTTACTCACGCGCAATTGGTGGTACCCGTGCTGGAACCATCAAGACAACATTCACCGAGGAGACCGAGACCGACCTGTTCGGTGAGCAGGCGGTTCTTTGCGGTGGTGCTTCTCAGCTTGTGATGTACGGCTTCGAGACCTTGGTTGAGGCTGGCTACCAGCCAGAAATCGCCTACTTCGAGGTTCTACACGAGCTCAAGCTCATTGTTGACCTTATGTATGAGGGCGGCATTGCCAAGCAGCGCTGGAGTGTTTCTGACACCGCTGAGTACGGTGACTACGTTTCTGGTCCTCGTGTTATTGACCCATCGGTCAAGGACAACATGAAGGCTGTTCTAACTGACATCCAGAATGGTGCCTTTGCGAAGCGCTTCATTGATGACCAGGATGCTGGTGGACCAGAGTTCAAGGCGCTTCGCGCCAAGGGCGAGGCTCACCCAATCGAGGCAACCGGTCGCGAACTGCGCAAGTTGTTCAGCTGGATCAAGAACGACGACGACTACCAAGAAGGTAACGTCGCAAGATAGTTCTATTGCTAAACCCCCTCGAAGCTTTCGAGGGGGTTTTTGCATTTTGACGTGAGGTTGATTCGATTGAAGCTGCGGACTGTAGAATTTTTTCAGTCGAAAATCTCTAAGGATAAATAATGTGCGCACAAGTTACCTGCAGTTCCTGCTCAAAGCCAACCTGGGAAGGTTGCGGAGAGCACATTGACCAGGCGCTAGCCGGTGTTGCCGAGGCAGACCGCTGCCAGTGCGCGCGATAGCCCTAGCTATTTTTCAAGGCTAGAATGGGGGCTATCCCATCGCTGTCGATTTTTCGTTAGGTTAGCCATTGTCTAAGCCAATAGTTTTAATTGCTGAAGAGCTTTCTCCTGCCACGGTTGAGGCGCTTGGTCCGGATTTTGAGATCCGCCAGGTAGATGGAGCCGATCGAGCAGCGTTGCTGCCGGCACTAAAAGACGCACATGCGGTCTTGATTCGCTCTGCCACCAAAATGGACGAGGAGGCGCTAAAAGCAGCCCCTTCTCTGAAGGTAATCGCGCGAGCCGGAGTTGGCCTCGACAACGTCGACATTAAGGCTGCAACAAACCAGGGCGTGATGGTTGTGAATGCCCCAACTTCAAACGTTATTTCAGCCGCGGAATTAGCTATTGGCCACATCATGTCGCTTGCCAGAAACATTCCAGCAGCGCAGGCATCGATGCAGGCTGGAAAGTGGCAGCGCAGTGCCTTTTCTGGCGTCGAGCTTTATGAGAAGACAATTGGAATCATTGGCCTTGGCCGCATTGGCACCCTGGTTGCCCAGCGCCTGGCTGGGTTTGGCGCAACTCTGATTGGCTACGACCCATACGTTACGCAAGCCAGAGCTGAGCAAATAGGCGTTGAACTGGTTGACATGGATGCGCTGATGCAGCGAAGTGATTTCATCACCATTCACATTCCAAAACTGCCTGAGACCACCGGCATGATTTCTACCGAGCAGTTTGCAATGGCCAAGCCGAACTTGCGCATCGTGAACTGTTCCCGTGGCGGAATTATTGATGAGGACGCTCTCTACCAGGCGTTGGTATCGGGTCAGATTGCTGGCGCAGGTCTGGACGTTTTTGTGTCGGAGCCCCCAACCGGTTCGCCACTAATTGGGTTGGAAAACATTCAGCTGACCCCTCACCTTGGAGCATCTACTGAGGAAGCTCAGGAGAAGGCCGGCATCTCTGTTGCGCGATCTGTTCGTTTGGCTCTGGCAGGAGACCTAGTTCCAGATGCCGTGAACGTTGCTGGGGGAGTGATCGATGCTTCGGTAAAGCCAGGAATCGCATTGGCCGAGAAGCTCGGGCAAATTGTTGCTGGGCTAGCTCAGGGCTCGATTGTTTCGGTGGAATTTGAGGCTCGCGGTGAAATCGCAGCCCACGATGTGACCGTGCTGAAGCTGGCCGCCCTAAAGGGACTGTTCCAGACCATGGTGACCGAGCAGGTCTCCTACGTCAATGCGCCACTGATGGCAGAGTCACGAGGAATTGAAGTTCGCCTGGTGCAGGACACCGTCAGCGATGAGTATCGCAACGTGACCACCGTAAAGGCTGTTTTGTCAGATGGCAGTGTTGTCTCTGTTGGTGGCACGGTGATTGGGCCAAAGCACCACCAAAAGGTTGTCTCCATCAACGGCTACGACGTCGAGTTGTCAATGGCAGAGAACCTGGTTGTGATGGTCTACCAAGACCGCCCTGGAATCGTCGCGATCTATGGCAAGGCCTTTGCTGAGGCGAAGATAAACATCGCAGCGATGACAATTGCGAGGCAGCAAAAGGGCGGAAAAGCCCTCGCTGTGATCACGGTTGACTCACCGGTGGATGCCGAAGTGCTTGAGGGTGTCAGAAAAGAGATAGACGCAGACGTAATGCGCGCTATCTCAATTACTGATCAGTACTAGTTAGTAGTCGCGCGGTTCTTCGCATCCATGCCCTGCGACCAGGTTGTGTAGCCACCGTCGAGGTTCTTGGCGTTGATACCGTGTCCCTTTAGAAGCTGCACAGCGGTGTGACCTCGCTGACCAACAGCGCAGTGCACAATTACCTCTTTGCCCTCTAGCTGGTCCAGATTCTCACGCAGAGTGTCAACTGGAATTAGCACCGACCCCGGAATGTGGCCGGCTGCATTTTCAGATTCTGACCGGACGTCAACCAACAGGGCACCTGCTGCCATCTTGTCGGCCAAGTCGCCGTACTGAACGCTCTCGGTCTTGCCAGTGAAGATATTGTTGCCGACATATCCAGCCTGGTTGATTGCGTCTTTGGCGGAGCCAAAAGCCGGTGCGTAACTGAGCTCTAGGTTCATCAGGTCATCAATCGTAAGACCTGCATAAATAGCTGTGGCAATCACGTCAATGCGCTTATCAACGCCGTCACGACCAATTCCCTGAGCGCCAAGAAGCTTTCCTGACTCGGGGTCAAACAGAACCTTCAGGCTGACAGTTTCGGTGCCGGGATAGTAGCCGGCGTGGCTACCGGGGTGAAGGTGGATTACTTTGTGAGCGATGTCCATACGCTTAGCTAGGGCTTCGGTCAGACCGGTGAGCGCTGCAGCCATGCCGAAAGCTCCGATGATGCCGGTTCCAATCGAAGGCCTTGCGGCAACCGTTTCTCCGGCAATCACGTCGGCCACCAGCCGACCATGGCGATTGGCTAGGTTTGCAAGCCAGATCATTTGATCTTGACCGGTCAGGGCACTAACTTTTTGAGCTGCGTCACCCACGGCAAAAACGTTGGGGTCACTGGTGCGCATTTGGTCATCGACCACGATGCCACCGGCTTCACCGATTTCTAAACCTGCATCAACGGCCAGCTTGTGATCTGCCACCACTCCTATGGCAGCCACCACAAGGTCAGCATCGATTACCCTGCCGTCTTTCAGGGTCAGAGTGGACTCATTCACGGTTTCGGTCTCTGCCGAAAGAGCAAGCTCAATGCCGTTTTCGATTAGCACCTTTTGCATTGGCTCGATCATCTCTGGGTCGAACTGGGGCAGAATGTTGCCTCGGAATTCAACGATGGTGGTCTTGATTCCTCGGTGCTGAAGGTTTTCGGCAAGCTCCACACCAATGAATCCAGCACCGATGATTGCTGCAGATTTGATCTGCTTATTGTCAACCAGCGCCTTGATCTTGACAGCGTCTTGAACGTCTCGGAGGACAAGTGCTCTTTCCAGTCCTGGAATCGGAACCATGCGTGGCTTAGCTCCGGTGGACAGGACTAGCTGGTCATAGCTCTCTTGGCATTCGGTGTTATCTAGGAGATTGGAAACGGTCACCTGCTTGTTAGCGCGGTCAATCTTTGTAACGCGGCTGTTCACGCGAACATCCAAGTTGAATCTGGCGTGCAGAGACTCGGGTGTTTGCAGAAGCAGGCTCTGCTCCTGTTCTATAACTTCGCCGATGTGATACGGCAGACCGCAATTGGCATAGGAAACATGCGGGCCCTGTTCGAACACAATGATCTCAGAGTCTTCTTTTAGCCTGCGCAGCCTTGTGGCAGTTGACATACCTCCGGCAACGCCACCAACAATCAAGACCTTCATTAGCGAACCACCTTGAGTCCCGCGCGCTGCCATGCTGACATGCCGCCTGCCACATTCTTGACCTGATAGCCGTTTTTACTCAGGATGCCAGCAGCCTGAGAGCTTCGCATTCCTGACTGGCAGACCACCAAAATCTCTCGCTCACTCGGAATTTCCTTGAGTCTGCGCTCGAGCACCCCAAGCGAAATCAGCTTTGCTCCTGGCGCATGAAAGTTTTTGTATTCGTGGCTCTCGCGGACATCAACAAGAACTGCTCCGCTTTCCTGAAGTGCTTTTGCGGCTTCGGGGGAGATCGTTTCAAACTTTTTCTTGAAAATATCAAAAAGACCCATTAGTTCGATGCCTCCATGGAAACTTCCTTGCCTGCTTGGATCCAGGCACCGGTGCCACCTGCAACCGAAACCACGTTGTAGCCCTGGGCTTCCAAATAGTTCGCGGCAGTCATTGACCTGCCACCGGACTGACAAATAATCCAGGTCTTACTGTCTTTCGAAAACTCGCTTAGGTTCTCCGGGATGCTGTTTAGGGCAATGTGCTTGGCACTTGGCACGTGGCCATCTGCAAACTCCCAGCTCTCTCGAACGTCCACTACCTTGTCGCCAGCTTTGATTGCTTGCTCCAGCTCGTTGATTGACACTTCATTAGCCATTGTTTTTCCTCTCGATTCTTGTCTTGTCTAGCTCAGGGCTAAGAATGCTTTTTCTAGCTTTGCCCGGTCCTGCTCACCGGCTTCATCTTTGGTGCAGTTGGCAATGCCTGATGCGATTAGTGAAAATGCTGCGCGATTGATTGCGGATTGAGCCGCAGCCATTTGAGTCAGGACATCGGTGCACTGCCTGCCCTCGTCCAGCATCTTGATGATGCCGCCAAGCTGCCCCTGCGCCCTGGCAAGGCGCTTCCGGACTGCATCGATATCAGTTTCTGGAATGTCCATGTTCGCTCCTTGTTTTAAAGTTCAAGTTCCTGTACTATAGCACATACCCCCGGGGGTATAAATAATTAGTTTTGATCAGAGGAAAAGTTATGAAGTTAATCAAGTTTTTGGTTGCGGCAATCATTGCGGTATTTGCAGTTGGTTCACTTGCCGGGTGCTCAACATCAGAGGCGAGGGCGGCCAGTGAGTTTGCAGCGGTTATCGATGTTAGAACCGGCGATGAGTGGAACTCTGGTCACCTAGCCGGTGCGTTGCACATCGGAATCGCTGACGCTGACTTTACTGAGCAGCTGGGCCAATTGGACCCGAGCGCGGACTACTACGTTTATTGCCGCTCAGGCAACAGGGCTGGTCAGGCAATTGACCAGATGCGTGATCTTGGTTTCACCGGTGAGCTGGTAAACGGAGGCTCCGTTGCAAACGCCGCCAAAGCCCTTGGATTGGCAGTCGTAACCGACTAACACCCGCGCAAAAGCGCCGCGCAACGGATAAGGTTGTAGAAACCAACCTTGTGAGGCTTTTTGAACCAGATAAACCTTGCCGTAATACCCGGAGATGGCATTGGCCCGGAGGTCACTGCTGTTGCCCTGGAGTGCCTAACTAAGGCTCTTGGCGACACCAAACTTCAGACCACCTCTTATCCGCTTGGTTCCGACCGCTATTTGGCCACCGGTCAGGCGCTAACAGACCAAGATCTGGAGGCACTTGCCGGTCATGATGCGATTTTGCTTGGTGCCATTGGGGACCCACGGGTTCCATCGGGAGTGCTAGAGCGCGGTCTGCTCTTGAAGCTGCGGTTTGCCTTTGACCATCACATAAACTTGCGCCCTTCAAATCTTTTCCCCGGTGTTGTTTCTCCGTTGAGTAACGCAAAGCAGATTGATTTTGTGGTTGTTCGAGAGGGAACCGAGGGTCCCTACGTCGGAAATGGTGGCAGCATTCGTCAGGGAACCGAGCAAGAGGTTGCAAACGAGGTCTCGGTAAATACTGCCTTTGGCGTGCGAAGGGCAGTTGAGTACGCCTTTGAGCTTGCCAGCAAGCGCGATCGCAAGCAGCTAACCCTTGTTCACAAAACCAATGTTTTGGTGCACGCTGGGGCAATCTGGCTTCGCATGGTTGAAGAAGTTTCTGCTCAATACCCGCTGGTTAGCCACGACTACATGCACATCGATGCCGCGACCATTCACATGGTGAATTCGCCAGAGCGTTTCGATGTGATTGTCACCGACAATCTTTTTGGTGACATCATCACCGACCTTGCTGCTGCAATTTGCGGTGGCATTGGCCTTGCTGCATCGGCTAATCTAAATCCATCTGGGGCGTTTCCTTCCATGTTCGAACCCGTTCATGGCTCGGCTCCCGACATTGCTGGAAAAAATCTGGCAGATCCAACCGCGGCTATCCTTTCTGCGGCGCTTTTGGCTAAGACTCTCGGATTTGATGAGGCCGCCGAAAGAATCGAATCAGCGGTTGCAGCTGACCTTGTCGAGCGTGGCGATGCCAAGCGCTCAACTGAGCAGGTTGCTAGCGCGATTATCGCGAAAATTTAGGTAGGTCAAAATGGATTTCAAGGTAACTAAAAACCCGAGCCCGAGTTCTTCATCGGATCGCTCTGAGGTAATTTCAAACCCCACCTTCGGTACTCACTTCACCGACCACCAGGTGGTCATTGTTTGGGAGAAAGCCAAAGGCTGGCACTCTGCAGAGGTGTTGCCCTACGGCCCGATCCTGATGGATCCGTCTTCGGCCGTGCTTCACTACGGGCAAGAAATCTTCGAGGGTATCAAGGCCTACCGCCACCAGGACGGCTCGATTTGGACCTTCCGCCCAGACAAAAATGCCAGCCGCTTGCAGCGCTCAGCGCAGCGGATGGCACTGCCTGAACTGCCAACCGAATTGTTCATTGAATCGCTTCGCCAGTTGATAGCGGTCGACGGAGCTTGGGTCCCGGAACCAACGGGCGAAAAGACCCTCTACATGCGTCCGTTTGAAATCGCCGCAGAGAACTTCCTGGGAGTCAGGGCGGCAGAGCGAGCCGAGTATCGACTAATTGCAAGCCCAGTCGGCCCCTACTTCACCGGTGGCATCAAGCCGGTGTCGATTTGGATCGCGCTTGATAGTGCCAGGGCTGGAAAGCATGGCACCGGCGAGGCCAAGACCGGCGGAAACTACGCTGCCAGCCTTTTGGCTCAGCAAGAGGGCTATGCCCAGGGTTGCTCTCAGGTTATGTATTTGGATGCCGAAACCTCCACCTATGTTGAGGAGCTTGGCGGCATGAACCTGTTTTTTGTCTACCAGGACGGCTCAGTGGTGACACCGCCGCTTGACGGAACGATTCTGCATGGAATCACCAGAGATTCGATCATCACCCTGCTGACAGACGCTGGCCACGATGTGATCGAGCGCAAGATTAGCCTTGACGAAGTGCGCGAAAAGGTTAAGTCAGGCGAAATAGCAGAGGTGTTTGCCTGTGGCACTGCCGCGGTGGTGACACCGGTTGGGCTGTTGAAGTCTCGCGAGGAAGAAATTACCATCGCCAACAACGAACCGGGTGCTGTGACCGTTGCAATGCGCGAGGAACTAACTGGAATTCAGTACGGAACTGTAAAAGACCGTCACAACTGGATGCATAAGCTGGCAGACTAGGCTCGTGCAAATAGTTAGAGCTCAACATAACGGCGAGGCCAAATTTGGCAAAATCTCCGATGGAATCATTCACTTCTACCTGGGAGATCCAATTCTTGGTGCCAGCCTGGGCAGCGAAACGGCAGCGCTTTCTGAAGTGAAGCTGCTGGCTCCGGTGACTCCAAGCAAGATCGTTTGCATCGGAATGAACTACTCGGCACACGCAGCTGAGATTGCCCAGGATGTTCCTGATGAGCCACTGGTGTTCTTCAAGCCAGTCAGCGCAATTATCGGACCCGAGGACACCATCGTGCTGCCTCGGCAGTCCGGGCAGGTAGAGCTAGAAATCGAGCTTGCAATTGTTATTGGCAAGCAGGCCAAGGACATTTCCACGGCTGATGCTGCATCCCATATTTTTGGTTACACAATCGGTAATGACGTCACCGCCAGGGATCTTCAGTTTTCTGATCTGCAGTGGGCAAGGAGCAAGGGCTTTGACACCTTCTGCCCGCTAGGTCCATGGATCGAGACCGAGCTGGACCCTGAAGCTCTTTCGCTTGAGTCAAGAGTCAATGGCCAGTCCAGGCAGAAATCAACAAGTAATGACATGATCACCAACGTCTTTGACATTGTTTCTTATGTGAGTCAGAACGTAACGCTATTCCCAGGCGATGTAATCCTGACTGGTTCCCCTGCCGGAATCTCAAGGATTGAAGCTGGTGACCAGGTCGAGTGCGAAATCAGTGGCATCGGCGTTTTACACAACCCGGTTGCTTAGTTAGATAGCTAGAAAATGACAAAAATTACCGCACCAACCACTACTGCCCAGGGCGCTGAAGTCCGGGTTAGATTCTGCCCGAGCCCTACTGGAACCCCTCACGTTGGACTGATTCGCACCGCGCTGTTCAACTGGGCCTACGCCAGAAAAACCGGCGGCAAATTTATCTTCCGAATCGAAGACACCGATGCCAATCGTGACTCCGAGGAGAGCTACGAGCAGCTTGTTTCAGCGCTTCAGTGGCTGGGTATCGACTGGGATGAAGGAATCGACGTCGGCGGCCCAAATGAGCCATATCGTCAGTCCGAAAGAAGCGACATTTACCTGGATGTAGTTGAGAAGCTAAAGGCATCGGGGCACCTCTACGAGAGTTTTCTAACCGGCGAGGAGATCGAGGCTAGAAACATTGCCAACGATCGAGCGGTCCAGCTTGGCTACGACAACTCTGAGCGTGATCTGACCGAGGAAGCTCGCGCTGCGTACCTAGCCGAAGGCAGGCAGCCGGCACTGCGGCTGCGGGTACCAGATCAAGACATAACTTTTACCGACTTAGTTCGTGGCGAGATTACCTTCCCTGCCGGTTCCTTTCCTGACTTCGTAGTGGTCCGACCAGGCGGCGCACCGCTATACACGCTTGTGAACCCGGTCGACGATGCACTCATGGGAGTCACTCACGTGCTGCGCGGTGAGGACCTACTGTCTTCAACTCCTCGCCAGATAGCGCTTTATAACGCGCTCTATGAGGCCGGCGTGGCCAAGTTCATTCCCAACTTCGGTCACCTGCCGTTTGTGATGGGCGAGGGCAATAAAAAACTTTCGAAGCGAAACCCGGAGAGCAACCTGTTCTTGCACCGCGACCGCGGCTTCATTCCCGAGGGACTGCTGAACTACCTGGCCCTGTTGGGTTGGTCAATTTCTGCAGATCGTGACATCTTCTCGATGGCAGAGATGTGTGCCAATTTTGAGGTCACTGACGTCAACCCAAACCCTGCCAGGTTTGACCAGAAGAAGGCCGAGGCGATCAACTCCGCTCACATCCGCCTGCTCACGGACGAAGACTTTATGGACCGGGTTCTGCCCTATTTGCAGTCCGCTGGCGTCATTGGCGCAACGGTGACAGAGCACCAAGCCGAGGTTTTGGCAAAGCTTGCTCCATTGACGAAGGAGCGCGTGACTGTCTTGAGCGACGTAGTTGGAATGATCGAGTTCATGTTCGTAGCCGATCAGGACCTCTCAATCGATGAGGATGCTAAGAAGCAGCTGCCTGAAAATGCAGCTGAAATTGTTAGTGCAGCCATCTTGGCGATCAAGGACCTGGCTGATTTCAGCACCGAAGCGCTGCAGCAGGCACTCAGCGACGCTCTCGTGGAAGGCCTAGGGGAGAAGCCTCGTAACGCCTTCGGGCCGGTTAGAACGGCTATCAGCGGTAGAAGGGTTAGCCCTCCGCTTTTTGAGTGCATGGAGATCTTGGGAAAGCAAAGCTCACTAGCTCGACTAGAGGCATTTGCTCAATCCCACTAGGATAGGACCTCGGGTCTAGGCCCGACCCTTGGGGTATGGTGTAATTGGCAACACGGATGATTCTGGTTCATTTGTTCTTGGTTCGAGTCCAGGTACCCCAGCAAGACGCAGCAGGAGCGTAGATGTTAGACGCCTTTTCAGCTTGGTTTCTAGTTTTCGCTTTTATTTCCACCGCCCTATTTCATGTGGCGATTGTTCTCGGCGCACCGCTTGGTGAGTATTCCTATGGTGGTCAAGCCGCTGGCAAACTTTCACTCCGCCTGCGCGCAACCAGTATTTTTTCGGTGATTGTGATGCTCGGGCTGGCAGGTCACTGCCTGGCTCAAGTCGGTGTTTTTCAGCCGCTTTTTGATGGGCAGTTCAATCAAATTGGAAACTGGGCGATGGTCGCCTTCTGCGCTCTAGCAGCAATCATGAATAACATCACCAAAAGCATGAAAGAGCGCCGGCTCTGGGGTCCAGTGACGCTCGCCATGCTGGCTGCATCGCTGGTAGTGGCAATCTAGATTTCTAAAACCTGCCCCGGCTCCAGGTAAACAAACTCGCCTCCGAATTTCTCAGTGACTTCCTTTACCCGAGCATTTTGCAGCGCGTGACCATTTTGATTTACCAGACCGTTGTGGGTAGCGAAAGCTCGCTTCGGCTTTATGGCAGCGACAAAGTCCATCACATCCGAAATTTTCAGCCATGGGGCACTGGTTGGGCAGGCCAGGACCTGAACCGGAGAATCCGGAATCGTGTAGCTGTCTCCTGGGTAATACAGCTTGCTGTTCACCATTACGCCCAAATTTTCAACCAGGGTAATGCTGCGATGAATTTCTTGGTGGAGGTAGCCATAGAAATCCAGAACAAAATCGCCAATTTCATAGTGGTCACCGTGATATGCGAGAGTCACTGGAAGGCCAGCGAGCTTGGTGGCAACTTCAGGGGGACCGAAGATCACTGCTTCCGGGTTTGATTCCAGAATCGTTTTGATGTGCGGCAAATAGCTGTGGTCGTCGTGGACGTGAGTCAGGCAAACCGCAAGGACGTTTTGAAAATCAGGCAACTGTTCCTGATACATCCCGGGGTCTATCAAAACCGTGCCGGAATCCAAGACCAGTTCCAGAAGTGCGTGGTTGTGCTTGATAATTTTCATGTCTCTCCTGAAATCAGTCTATGTTTATCTTGTTCGGTGAAAGGTAGTGCCAATGAAGCCACTTGGAGTAATTCTTAATCCACAGGCCAATCGAGGCGGAGCCAAGGCAGTGGGCCAGGCAGCGTTTGAAGATTTTGCTGAGGCGGGTATTCCGGTGGTGAACCTCTCCGGCGACACGGCTGCAGGCGCCATCAAAAAGGCCGAGCAAATGATTCAATCGCAGGACCTATCTGGAATTGTGGCAATTGGTGGCGATGGCACCAGCCAGCTGGGTGTGAACTTGGCGGTCCCAAACCAGCTTCCACTTGGTCTAATCCCAGCCGGAAGCGGTAATGATCAGGTGCGCGAGCTTGGGATTTCGCTCACTGACACTAAAGCTGCGGTCGAGAACATAATCGCTGCGCTTGATTCTCCAAAACGCGTTGACGCCATGAAGGTGAGTGTTTCAGGTCGAGATTTTTGGTCAATCGGTTCTATTTCTGCCGGTTTTGATGCACTCTGCGCAACCAGGGCGAATTCTTTGAAGTGGCCAAAGGGGCCCAACAGCTATGTTGCGGCACTTTTGTTGGAGCTACCGTCGTTTGAAGCCATCGAATATCACCTGGACATTGACGGCGAAAAGCGAGTGGTTGAAGCAATGCTTTGCGGTGTGGCTAACGTCAAGAACTTTGGAGGCGGAATGAAGATTTCTCCAAGTTCGGACTTTACCGACGGTGAGCTGGAAGTTTTCATGCTTCATAAAGTCTCTAGGGCCAGGCTGCTTCGGATTTTTCCGACTGTTTATAAGGGAAACCACATCAGATTTCCGGAGATTGAAATCTTCAAGGCGAAGTCCATCAAGATCTCAAATGATTCCTTTCCGGTGACAAGCGATGGAGAGCTTGTAGGGAATGCTCCATTTGCCGCTGAGGTCCACCCGGGAGCGCTCAGATTGCTCAGTCTTTAGATTGCTAAGGAACGGGATTTATGGCAGACTTCTGAAGTTGCTTTTCGGCCCCATCGTTTAGCGGCCTAGGACACTGCCCTCTCACGGCAGCGGCGCGGGTTCGAATCCCGCTGGGGTCACAAATATCGCTCTCGAAGGTAAAAACCTTCTAGGGCGATTTTTTTATCGCCACTTTCTAGAAAAACTAGTTGCCAGAACAATAAATACCACTGGAATCAGCGCCATTGCATTGAGCCCACCAAAGGTGAACAGGGTGAGGATTCCTCCGGCAACGGCTCCACCAAATGCACCCAAGAGGTTCATCAGTGAGTCGCTGAAGCCCTGGACCTTGGTTCTTTGGCCAGTGGCAAGGGTTTCACTCAACAGCGCGCTTGCAGCGACAGTTGAGCTGGACCAACCGAGGCCCAACAGGAACAGCCCCAGCAGCACCGCGTTGAACTCAGATTGCCAGAAGCCTGAAACTGCCAGTGAGACGATGAAAACTAACTGCCCCACCACAACTATTGGTACCGCCCCAAACCGGTCTGTCAGCCAGCCAAATACTGGCGAGAATGCATACATACCGGCGATATGAAGTGAAATGGTGAAGCCAACTTCAGCTAGCGAATGACCCTCTGCGCTTAGGTGCGCGGGGGTCATCGACATGACCGAGACCATCACCATGTGACTCAGGGCAATGGTGAGAACTGCGTAGCCGGCAATCGGGAATTCCTTGATAACGGCAATTGCGTCCCTGAGTCCGCCGGATTTCCGATTTGGGGAAAGCCCAGCGATGTCTCTGGCCACAATTAGTGGATCAGGGCGCAGACCAAACCAGAAAACCAGGGTGGAGCTGAGCTGAGCAGCAATGGTGAACAAGAATGGCCCAGACAAGTGCGGCATGCCAAGGCTGAGGCCAAGCGCTTCTCCAGGGGCAATCAAGTTCGGTCCGATTACGGCTCCGAGGGTGGTGGCCCAGACCACAAATGACAGGTCCTTGCCCTTGGGTTTCCCAGTGGGGATGTCGGCGGCCGCGAATCGGGCCTGAAGTGAAACCGCAGAGCCGGCACCAAGCAGCATCAGGGCGACAATCTCAACAGCAAAAGACTGGGCATAAGTGGCCGTAATCATGAGCGAGGCACCCAGAATGGCCAAGAAGGCGCCAAAAGCCAGTGCAACTCTTCTACCTCGTCGGAAAGCCAGATTTGCAAGCGGGATGGCCGCCGCAGCAGACCCAAGGGTGCTGAGCGTTGCTGCGGCACCTGACCAGGCAGTGGTTCCCGAGAGCTCAACGGCCAGCAGTGCCCCAACTGAAAGCGTTGCCCCAAGCCCGAAACCACCAAGGGATTGACCCAGGGCCAGAACCTTGACGGTACGCCTCTGTAGAGTTTCTAGACCCTGTTCACTAAACTGACTCACCGCTAAAGAATAGCGGTTTGAGATAAAGTAGTGGTTTACGCAATCGCGAGGTGGAGAACATGTCAAATAAGCCCTTAACCCTGGCTGAAAAGCTATGGAGAGACCACCTGGTGGTCAAGGGGGAAAACGGCGCCCCAGACCTTCTCTACATCGATTTGCACCTAATTCACGAGGTAACCAGCCCACAGGCTTTTGATGGACTTCGCCTTGCTGGACGAGACATCAGGCGCAAAGACCTGACAATCGCCACAGAGGACCACAACACGCCAACTGCTGACATTCACCTGCCAATTGCTGATGCGACCTCCAGGGCTCAGGTCCAGGCGCTTAGAGACAACACCGCAGAATACGGAGTCAGGATCCACTCGCTGGGGGATAAGAACCAGGGAATTGTTCACGTTGTTGGTCCTCAGTTGGGACTCACGATGCCGGGCCTCACCGTTGTTTGTGGAGACTCCCACACTTCAACTCACGGTGCCTTCGGTGCGCTGGCAATGGGAATTGGAACCAGCGAAGTCGAACACGTGCTTGCGACTCAAACCCTTCCGCTGCAGCCGTTTAAGACCATGGCGATCAATGTCGAGGGAACGCTTCGTCCGGGCGTTAGCGCCAAGGACATCATTTTGGCGGTAATTGCCAAGATCTCGACTGGTGGTGGTCAGGGGTACGTTCTTGAATACCGCGGTAGCGCCATCAGGGCCCTGTCCATGGAGGGTCGAATGACCATCTGTAACATGTCGATTGAGGCTGGCGCCAGGGCGGGATTGATCGCTCCTGACCAAACAACTTTTGATTACCTGAAGGGCCGCCCCCACGCACCTGAAGGCGCTGATTGGGACCAGGCATTAGCGGACTGGAGTGACCTCGTCACCGATGACGGGGCTGTGTTTGATAAAGAAGTTTTCATTGACGCTGACACCCTGGACCCGTTCGTAACCTGGGGAACCAACCCCGGCCAGGGCGTGTCTCTAATGGACAGCGTTCCTGACCCAGAGAGCTTTAGCGATCCAAGCCAAAGGGCAGCTGCTCAAAAAGCTCTTGATTACATGGACCTGAAGGCCGGCACCAAAATGAAGGACATTCAGGTTGACACCGTCTTTCTTGGGTCTTGCACTAACGCTCGCATCGAGGATCTTCGCGCCGCAGCCGAGATCATTGAGGGCAAAACCAAGGCCCCAAACATTCGCATGATGGTGGTCCCTGGTTCTGCCAAAGTCCGGCTCCAGGCTGAAGCAGAGGGCCTAGACAAGATTTTCAAGGACTTTGGAGCGGACTGGCGTTTTGCCGGTTGCTCAATGTGTTTGGGAATGAACCCGGACCAGTTGGCGCCTGGCGAGCGAGCCGCATCAACTTCCAATAGAAATTTTGAGGGGCGCCAGGGCAAGGGTGCAAGAACTCACCTCGTTTCTCCCATGGTTGCTGCCGCAACCGCAATCCGGGGCACGCTTTCGGCCCCTGCAGATTTGGAGCAGTAATGGAAAAGATCTCTAATTTCACGGGTATTGCAGCTCCACTAAAGCTAAGCAATGTCGATACCGACCAGATCATCCCAGCGGTTTTCCTGAAGCGCATCACCAAGACTGGCTTTGAAGACGGCTTGTTCGCTAACTGGCGCCAAAAAGAAGACTTTGTTCTAAATCAGGAGCCCTATCAGAACGCTTCAGTTTTGATCACCGGTTCAGACTTTGGCACCGGATCCTCCAGAGAGCATGCGGTCTGGGCACTGAAGGACTATGGCTTCAAGGCTGTTTTCAGCTCCAAGTTCGCCGATATTTTCCTTGGCAATTCTGGCAAGCAGGGTCTTATTGCAGGTGTTATCTCTGAGGCCGACACCGAAAAGCTATGGAGATTGATTGATGAAAACCCGGGCGTGCAGGTTGAGGTTGACCTGCCTTCTCAGGAGATTCGGCTTGGCGCTGAGGTGGTCTCATTCGACATCGACGAATACACTAAGTGGCGTCTCACTGAAGGGTTGGACGACATTGGAATAACCCTTCAAAACGAAGCGGCGATTGCGGCTTACGAGGCGAAAAGAGAGTCTTGGAAGCCCAAGACCCTCCCAGCCAAAGGAGTTTGATTGAGCCGGATCACCATTGAAGGCGGCAAGCCACTAAAGGGGCGAGTCGACCTCAAGGGAGCAAAGAACCTGGTCACCAAGGCAATGGTGGCTGCGTTGCTTGGTGAAACCCCGTCAACTCTGCTGGACGTCCCGCACATTTCCGATGTAGAGGTTGTGCAGGGTCTACTTAGGCTCCACGGCGTGATAATCACTCACGATGATAAAACCGGCGACATGGTCCTTGACCCCTCAAAGGTTGAGCAAGCGCACATGGCTGACATTGACACCCACGCTGGCTCGTCCAGGATTCCAATCTTGTTCTGCGGTCCGCTGCTGCATCGCCTAGGGGAAGCCTTTATCCCGGGTCTTGGTGGTTGCGAAATTGGCGATCGCCCAGTTGATTTTCACTTCGACGTGCTGCGTCAATTCGGTGCGGTTATTGAAAAGCTTCCTACCGGAACCAGGCTTAGTGCTCCCGATGGTTTGGTTGGGGCCAAGATCGACCTCCCATACCCATCGGTTGGTGCCACCGAGCAGGTGCTGCTATCAGCAACCACCGCCAAGGGCCTAACCGAGCTGCGGGGAGCGGCAATCGAGCCAGAGATTATTGACCTGATTGCAATCCTGCAGAAAATGGGTGCGATCATCTCGGTTGACACTGACCGTGTGATTCGGATCGAGGGCGTGAAGGCACTCAAGGGTTACACACACAAGGCTCTGTTTGACAGAAACGAAGCTGCCTCTTGGGCTGCTGCGGCGCTGGCAACCAAGGGCGACATATTTGTTGGCGGTGCCAAGCAGGTTGAAATGATGACCTTTTTGAACACCTACCGGAAAGTGGGCGGGGAATTTGAAATTGAGCCGGATGGAATCCGCTTTTTCCACCCTGGCTCGCCACTGCAGCCGGTAGTGATTGAAACCGATGTGCACCCGGGTTTCATGACTGATTGGCAGCAACCGCTAGTGGTTGCGCTGACTCAGGCAGAGGGGCTTTCAATTGTTCACGAGACCGTCTACGAGAACCGCTTCGGCTTTACCGATGCCCTGAATCAAATGGGTGCTCAAATTCAGATCTACCGCGAGTGTCTAGGTGGAACACCTTGCCGATTTGGTCAGCGCAACTTCAACCACTCAGCGGTTATTTCTGGGCCAACCAAGTTGCACGCGGCCGACATTCGGGTTCCGGATTTGCGCGGCGGCTTCTCTCATGTTGTGGCGGCGTTGGCGGCCGAGGGAAGATCGACAGTTTCAAACGTGCAGTTGATTTCCAGGGGTTATGAGCGCTTCATAGATAAGCTTGCCGCACTTGGGGCCGACTTCACAGTTGAGGGCTGATAATGAGCGAACACTCAGTTCCAATCGTTCCTGGCAAGGAACATAGCTGGCAGTTTCGGCTTGTGGCATTCTTTGCCGCGCCACTGTTGCGCCTGCTGTTCAACATAAAGACCACTGGAGTGGAAAACCTTCCAAAGGGTGGTTACATCCTGGTTGGAAACCATGTCAGCTATCTAGACCCCTTCGCTTTTGCTTATTCGGTCTACATCCACATGAAGAGAGTCCCGCACTACCTGGCCAAAGAATCCATCTTCAGGATTCCCATTGTCGGCAAGCTGCTTCCCAAAGTTGGGCAGATCCCGGTGTATCGAACTGGCCGATCAAACGATGAGCCACTCAGGGCAGCCAAGGAGTTTTTGGCGGCAGGGCAGGTAGTGGTTGTGTTCCCCGAGGGAACTTTGACTCGTGACCCAAACCTCTGGCCAATGCGCGGCAAGAGTGGGGCGATTCGACTTGCCATCGAGCTTGGATTGCCTGTTGTTCCAGCAGCACACTGGGGTGTTGAGAAAGTCCTCGGCAATTACTCCAAAAAGTTCCGACCAAATCCATTCCATGTTGTGAATGTTCGAATTGGCAAGCCAATGCATTTTGAAGAGCTTCGAAAAGACGGAGTCACCAACAAGGAGTTGGCCGAGGCGACCGACAAAATTATGAAGCAGGTAGCCGCACTGGTTGGACAGATGAGAAACGAAGAGCCACCAAAGACGCTCTGGGACCCAACCGCATCAGGTCAAACTGAAACTGGAAACTTCAGGAAAGACAAATGACCAAGATTGCGGTGATGGGCGCTGGCAGCTGGGGCACAACAGTTGCCAAGGTAATTGCAGATGGTGGGCATGAAGTCTTGCTGTGGGCAAGGCGCCAGGAGCTTGCGGCTGAAATAAACAGCACCGGGCGCAACGGTGACTATCTGCCTGGCATTGATCTTTCTAAGAACCTTTTGGCTACCGCTGATGCGAAGGCGGCACTTCAAGACGCTGACCAGATTTACATTGCCATCCCTTCTCAGTCCCTTCGGGAAACCCTTGCCAGCTGGAAAGGGCTAATCCCAGTTGGTGCGACGCTGGTGAGCCTGATGAAAGGCCTCGAGCAGTCTTCGGGTAAGCGTATGAGTGAGGTCATCGTCGAGGTGCTGGGTTGCGCTTCCGACCAGGTAGCAGTTGTTTCCGGGCCAAACCTGGCCCTTGAGATTGCTAGGCGCGATCCGGCTGCGGCGGTTTGTGCATGTGAGGATCAGGCGCGTGCCACGGAAGTTGCCAAAGTCTGTTCCAATGATTACTTCACTGTATTTACCAACCAGGACTTAGTTGGCACTGAACTCGGGGGAGTGCTCAAGAACCTAATTGCGGTTGCCGTCGGCATTGTGAACGGGCTGGGATATGGGCAAAACACCAAGGCGTCAATTATGACCCGTGGATTGACAGAAATCACTAACTTTGCCATCGAGCACGGCGCTCGCAGGAGAACCATGTTTGGTCTAGCCGGACTCGGGGACCTAATTGCAACCAGCGAGTCGAGTCTGTCGAGGAACTTTAGTGCCGGCGAAATGCTTGGCAAGGGCTACAGCAAAGCCGAGGTGTTGCGAAGGATGCAACAGACAGCTGAGGGTCTTAGTTCGGTGGAGCCAGTGCTGGAAATCGCAGACCGATTGGGAATCGAAATGCCAATCGTTCGTCAGGTAAGCGATGTCCTAAACGGCAAAATGAAACCAACTGAGTTTGGCAAGCAGCTGAACCTGCAGGATGCAATCGAGATGGAGTTCTAATGCAACGGCTCGCTCTGATTTACGGCGGTGAATCCAGCGAACACTCGGTGTCATGCGTTACCGCGGTGGGAGTGATCAGCGCGATTGACACCTCGAAGTATGAAGTGATTCCGGTTGGCATAACAAAAACCGGCAAGTTTGTGTTGGAGCCGATAGACCCAGAGTGGAAACTAGAAAACTTCCCGGAGGTGTCGGAGGATGCCCCAGAGTTACTAATGCCACTTGGCGGCGGAGAACTGAGGATGGCCTCGGGAATTTCGCTTGGAAAGATCGACATCGCCTTCCCGGTACTTCACGGCCCAAATGGGGAAGACGGATCGATTCAAGGCCTCTTGCAGCTTTGCAAGATTCCGTATGTTGGAAACGGAGTAATGGCCTCGGCTATTGCGATGGATAAAGTCAGCGCCAAGGCTATTTTCCGAGATGCTGGCCTTGCGGTTTCCCAGGATGAGGTCATCAGCTCAAGCCAGTGGCGTGATTCCAGGGCTAACTGCCTAGAGCGTGCAGCAAAGCTCATGAAGCCAGATGTCTTCGTGAAGCCGGCCCGGTCCGGCTCATCGGTGGGAGTGAGCTTGGTTTCTAGCTCTGATGATCTAGCGGCGGCGATTGAGCTTGCGCTAACCCACGACGAGGTCGCAATGGTTGAAAAAAGAGTGGTGGGAAGAGAGCTCGAGTGCTCGGTGCTGGAGACCGCATCCGGTCAACTCAAGGTTTCGGTGGCAGGTGAAATTGTTGTTACCGGCAGGCCTTTTTACGATTACGAAGCCAAATACCTGGGTGCTGGTGCGGATCTAATCATCCCTGCGCCACTTACCCAGAAAGAAGCCAAGCAGCTTCAACAGGCTGCCGAGGTTGCCTTTAGGGCACTGAATTGCAACGGCCTTGCCAGAACCGATTTCTTCATCACTGCCAAAGGTGTCGTCATCACTGAAGTGAACACGATGCCGGGCTTTACCCCAATTTCGATGTATCCGGCCCTGTTTGAGGCAAGCGGCATTCCCTACAATGAACTGGTCGAAGAGCTGATTCAGAATGGACTAGCAGCCGGCAGAAGGCAGTCTTAGTTGCTGAGAGTTGTGCAAACCTTGTTTCTTGGCAACACCGCTACGGCCTGAGAAAGGCCTTCCAGGACAGTAATGCCGCTGGCGACTTCTGAATTTACAATCACCTCAACCGCTGGAGTGGTTGCGTAGGAAATGAAGCGGTAGTTCGGAGCATCAGTTTCATCCACCAGCCAGTCATTGGCCCCGGCGCTGACGCAAGGAAGCGCTGACAGCTCGACTGGCTCCAGGCCACAGCGGAACAGCACCGCTGCCGGATCACCCCAGGCAGCGGTTGCCTGTGAATTTGTGTAGCGAATTTCCTGGTCGCCAAGAGCCTGTGGCAACCTCACCAAAACCTCTGCGCAGCCAGGGTCATTTGAAAATTCGGCAGCGTCAAGGTTCACGGTTCTGGCGCAACCGGTGAGCAGAACCAGAGAAATAAGAAAGATAGAGATAAATCGCATTGAAATAAGGCTAGCGTTGGTTTGTGATTTATGAAGGCCCCAAGATTATTGAATTAGGTGAGAGCGAAGCGCTAGCGCGCGCTCTAGGCGTGTTTAAGTCGGTCGAGAGCACTCTGGTTCCCTCCGGTGACGACGCCGCTGTGGTGGGGCTGCTAGACCCGAGGGTGGTCATCACTACCGACACCATGGTTCAAAACCATGACTTTGACTTAGGTTGGTCTTCTGCATTTGAGCTTGGCTACAAAGCGGTCACCACCAACCTGGCGGATTTGGTTGCGATGGGTGCGACGCCCAGGGGGCTGACTGTGGCATTAGTAGTCACCAAGGACACCCGCCAATCCTGGTTGGAAGAGTTTGCAAAAGGCCTGCAAGCAGGCTGTGATAACCACGCCAGCCAGTGTGAAATTGTTGGCGGCGACCTTGCCTCAGGCGACCAGTTGGTCATTGCAGTAACCGCTATTGGCGATCTAGATCAGCCAAATCCGGTGCTTCGCTCCACCGCCCAAGTTGGAGATTTAGTGGTGGTTGCCGGCACCCTGGGCAAGGCAGCCTGCGGCCTGGACCTCCTTAGGTCAGCCGACAAAACACTTGCCGATAGCTATCCCGAATATGTCGAGATTCAAAAGCGGCCAATTCCTGATTTGGTCTTAGGAATGGAACTGTCGAGAATTGCAACTTCGATGATGGACATCTCTGATGGATTGTCACTTGATTCGGCCAGACTCGCTAGAAAATCCAATGTGACCCTAAGGCTCGAGCGCAGACTGCTGGAGGGTTATGCAGCGGTCCTGGAGCAGGCTGCACAGTCGATCAATTCGCGGGTCGAGGGCTCTGCCAATCAGTGGGACTGGGTGCTTCACGGTGGTGAAGACCACTCATTCTTGGCCACGGTGCCACCAGGCGCGAAGCTTCCAAGGGGCGCCAAGGTGATTGGCCGAGTTGACCACAGGGCTGAAAACGATATTTATCTAGATGATCAACCGCTAGCCGCGGCCGGGTGGGACTCAGTAACAGGTTAGGCGTGCAGTTCGGAGTTCAGTTCGATGCCAACGCCATCTCTGGCAATTGCCTCAACTGCACCGGTCTGCGAGTTTCTTCTAAACAGCATGCCCGCCAGGCCTGACAATTCGGATGCCTTTACCGCCTCTGATTTGCCATCAACAATGAGCGTGACCTTGGTGCCGGCGGTGACATAAAGCCCAGCCTCAACAATCGAATCATCGCCAATCGAGATTCCGATGCCAGAGTTTGCTCCCAGCAGCGCCCGTTTTCCGATTGAAACCTTGTGGTTGCCGCCCCCAGACAAGGTGCCCATAATCGATGCACCACCACCGATGTCGCTGCCATCTCCGACAACCACACCCTGGGAAATACGTCCCTCAACCATTGAGGACCCAAGGGTGCCAGCGTTGAAGTTCACGAACCCCTCGTGCATGACGGTTGTCCCCGGCGCCAAGTGCGCACCGAGCCGGACTCGGTTGGCGTCTGCAATGCGGACCTTCTTGGGGACCACGTAGTCAACCAATCTCGGAAACTTATCGATTGAGTGAGCTATTACCCCGGCTCTGCGAAGCTCCAATGACCGATTTTCAAAATCATCTAGGGCAATCGTTCCAAAGTTTGTAAAAGCCACAATCGGCAAATTAGGAATCAGGCCTTCCAGGTTTATGGAGTTTGGCTGAACCAGCAGGTGCGAAAGCAGGTGCAGTCTGAGGTAGGCATCAGCCGTTGATTCCACCGGGTTTGCAAGGTTTACCTCGCAGCGAATTACCTCGGTTGTGACGTTGCGAAGCGGGTCAGGACCCGCTGCAAGGTCTAGCTCTTTGGGTGGAAACCACTGCAAATCTGAGGCAGGAGCACTGCCTAGGGTTGGATCTGGATACCAGACATCCAGAATCGTGCCGTCTTCGGCCTTGCTGGCAAGGCCGTGGCCCCAGGCCATTTCGTTTATTTGCTTCTCACTCATCAGCTCCAGAATACAGGTAGCCTTTTGTGCATGGCTTTAGACCCAACCAAGTCCCTTGTGGAGCTCACGCTTGATGTGTGCAACATCGAGTCTGTGTCTTCCAATGAGGCGCAGCTCGCTGATCAGATCCAAGCGATGTTTGAAAACTATCCGCACCTCACGTTGACCCGCGACGGCAATGCACTGGTGGCAATGACAAACCTGGGACGGGAACAGCGCGTGATCATCGCAGGTCACCTGGACACAGTCCCGGTTGCCAACAACCTTCCCGCAGAACTGCATCACTTCGAACGTGAACAGGTGATCTTTGGCAGGGGTTCGGTGGACATGAAGGGCGGCATCGCTGTGATGCTCAAGCTCGCCTGTGAACTAACGACTCCAAGCTACGACATCACCTGGATCTTCTATGACAACGAAGAGGTCGCCTCTGAACTCAATGGCCTGGGGAGACTTTCCAGAAACCACCCGGAGTTACTTGCAGGAGAATTTGCGATCCTCTGTGAGCCAACCTCGGCTTTGGTTGAGGGCGGTTGCAATGGAACCATTCGGGTTGAGGTTCGCACCGTGGGCAAAAAGGCTCACTCGGCTAGGCCCTGGATGGGCTTGAACGCAATCCACCTGATGGCCGAGCCGCTGAATATTTTGAATCAGTACCAACCGCAGACCCTGACCGTGGATGGGCTCGATTACCGCGAGAGCCTGAACGCCGTGGTGGTCTCCGGGGGTATCGCAACAAATGTCATTCCGGACCTAGCTGTGCTGACTGTGAACTATCGGTTTGCTCCAGATAAGTCTGCGGCCCAGGCTCTTGACCATGTTCGAGAGTTGTTTGCTGGCTTCGACGTTGTTTTGACAGATGAGGCCGAAGGCGCACGGCCAGGTCTAGATCTTCCCGCTGCCAAAAAGTTCATCGCCGCCACCGGATCCGAAGTCAGGCCAAAGTATGGCTGGACCGATGTTGCCAGGTTTTCGAGCCTTGGCGTTCCTGCCGTGAACTATGGTCCGGGTGACCCCTCGCTTGCTCATGCTGATAACGAAAACGTCCCGGTTGGACACTTGTTTGATGTTGAAACAGGTCTGCGGGAATGGCTCACCAGTTAGTGCAGTTGGCTTTAAGTCGCTGATTCTGGGATAATTGAAGCTTCTAAGACAAATCCAAGGAGTGTTATCCAATGGCAGCTATGAAGCCTCGAACCGGAGACGGGCCAATGGAAGCAGAGCGCGAGCCGCGCGGCCTGATTGTTCTTAGAGTTCCCCTAGAGGGCGGCGGACGCCTTGTGGTGTCAGTGAACGACGATGAAGCTAAAGAGCTACACAAGGTTCTAGCTGGCGTTGTAAAGAAGTAGTTCTTACTTTCTAACCGCAATTAATAATCCATCACCAAGCATGGAAATGCTTGAGATGAATTCGTCTGAATCCTCAAAGAATCTGACAACAGCGCGAAGCGCCGAAGTGTCATCATCCCGCAGCGCTGGATTTGGCACTCGATCGCGCCAGAGCGCATGAGCCAGCACGATTGCGCCTGATGGCTTCACTAAAGACGTTGCGTGGGGGAGGACTTCCTCAACGGCTGCCGGATCTACATCAATAAACACCAGGTCGTAGGCTGCCTCAGTCATGTTTGCCATGACGGCACTGGCCTTGCCGGTTATTACCCGGGCGCGGCTGGCTGGAATCCCGGCAGCCAGAAAGTTTTTGCGGGCCCGGTCTTGATACTCAGGCTCATCGTCGATAGTTGTGAGGGTGCTGGTCTCTGAGGCGCTAAGCAGCCAAAGCCCGGAGACACCGGCACCAGTGCCAGCCTCAACGACATTCTTGGCGGAGAGCATGGCCGCGATGGTTGCCAGGCCTGCGCCTGTGGCAACAGTCACTGACTCGACTCCGAGCTCCTCGGCGCTTTTACGCGCGGTGGCCATTGCCTCTGGCTCGGTGTTGAATTCTTCAGCGAATTTCCAGCTTGAAATCTTGTCTATCATCTTGGTCTCAAGCTTAGGTTGGGTTGTGTAAAAAGCATGGATTGGATAGTTGTAAACTCTGATACATGTTTGGACTAAGTGCAGAAAAGCTATTGCTGCTTGCGCTACTTGCCGTCTTGATTCTCGGGCCAGAGCGTCTGCCTTATTACGCGAAGCAATTGGGCGAGTGGGCTCGCAAGGGAAAGCGCATGGTCGACAACGCCCAGGTGCAAATGAAATCTGAACTTGGTGAGGGTTTTGAGGATCTGGACTGGAAGAAGCTAGACCCTAGGCAGTATGACCCGCGCAGAATTGTTCGCGAGGCGCTGCTGGATGAAAAGAAGCGACCTGCAAACGCCGCCGAGACTTTGAATCGCGCCAAGCCACCTCAGAAACCGCTTGAGCTTGGTGAAACACCACCGGTTGACATGGAGTCAACCTAAATCTTTCCCAGAAACCTAATCAGTTTCGTCAGAATCGGGGCCAGTGCCTTGTAGCCGGCAGCACGAGTTGGCAGTTTGATTGGACTTCTATTGCTAACTCCAATGGTTCTAGGCTCGGTAAACCTCAGTAGACCTACGGGACCGGACCGCCTACCCATGCCTGATTGCTTCATTCCACCCATTGGAGCGGCCATGGAAGCCATGGATGCGCGATAGCCCTCATTGATGTTCACCGATCCTGCCATCAGCCTGCTGGCCACTTCAAGCGCCTGCGCACGGTTACCAACCACCGAGGCATTCAGCCCATACTCGCTAGCATTTGCTAGCTCCACTGCCTGGTCAAGACCCTCGTAGCCAACCAGTGCAATGACCGGGCCGAACACCTCCTTGTGAAGGATCTCAGCGCCATGCGGAATGTTTGTGATGACTGTTGGTGCAAAAAAGTTTGGTCCAATTTCTGGCAGTGGCTTTCCGCCGGTGAGGATCTCGGCACCCTCTTTTGCTGCTCTTTCAACAAAGCCCGAAACGCGCTCCAGCTGAGCTGAGGAAGTGAGCGCTCCGAGATCAAAATCAAACTTGTCTGAGTTGCCAAGCTTTAGCGACTCAACCTTGGCTTTCAGGATCTGCTCAAACTCCTTCAACGAATGCTGGGGAACATAGAGCCGCTCGATTGAGACACACAGCTGTCCGGAGTTTCCAAAAGCGCCGCCGATGGCGGTTTCTGCTGCCTGATTCAAATCAGCGCCTGGAAGCACAATCATCGGATTTTTACCGCCCAACTCCAGTGAGTATCCAATCAGGCGTGAGGCAGCGCGTTGGGCGACGATTTTTCCGGTCGCAGTGGAGCCAGTGAAGGCTACGCAGTCGGCGTTATCCGTGACCGCATTTCCAACCACGGCTGGCTCGCCGTGGACTACCTGCCAAATGTGCTCAGGAATACCGGCTTCAACACTTAGTTTTCGTGCCAGCTGCACTGTTTTGGCAGTTTGATTGTCAGCCTTTTGTACGACGGAATTGCCGGCCATAAGCGCCGGAATCACATCCATCATGGTCAGGGCCAACGGATAGTTCCAGGGCGTGATAATTCCAACCACTCCGACTGGAGCAGGCTCTACATAGGCGCTGAGCATAAAGGGAGCACCGGAGCGAACCGATTTGCGCTTCATGAGCTTTGGGGTCACTTTGGCGTAGTAACCAATGGCACCCAGGGAACCAGTTATCTCCTCGAAGGCATGCGCTCTTGATTTTCCAGTTTCAGCCTGAAGTAGGTCCATGATTGTCTCTTGGTTTTCGATCATGGAATCCACAATCCTGCGGGCAATCTTTGAGCGAACCTTAGGCTCAGTTGCCGCCCAGGCTGGCTGAGTTTTTCTAGCTGAATCAAAAATTAGGGCCACGTCGGCTGCCGAGTGTGAATCAATCACGTGCAACTCGTTGCCGGTAAGTGGATCTACAACGCTGATAGTGTCCATGGCTAACTCTAACTCGGAGAGATCCTTAAAGATTTCCCACTTAGGCCTCTTGGCATCGAGGCGATTGCAGAGGCAACTGCCGTGATTTCCTGTGCTGCTTGATCGCTTGGGTTGCTCACAACAATTGGCATTTGGTCATCGGCAGATTCCCTCAGGCCCTGACTGATCGATATCTTTCCCAAGACCGAAACTTGCGTTCCTGAGATTTCTGTAAGCCGATCAGCCACTGCCTGTCCGCCACCGGCACCAAACAGTTCCAGCGGGCCATTTGCTGTGGGCAGGTAGCTCATGTTTTCGATTACTCCAAGAATCGATTGGCCAGTCTGCAGTCCAATTGCGCCGGAGCGCTCAGCAACCATTGCGGCGGTGTGCTGGGGAGTGGTTACAACCAGCGACTGGGCACTGGGTAGCAGCTGACCCAGACTGATAGCAACATCACCAGTTCCAGGAGGCAAGTCAACCAGCAGAAAATCAAGGTCCCCCCAGTGGACATCTGTCAAAAACTGCTCAACGGCCCTATGCAACATCGGTCCGCGCCAGGCGACCGGCTGATTGTCCTTGACGAAAAAGCCGATTGAAATCACCTTGACGTCGTGAGCAATTGGCGGAAGCATCAGCTGATCGACTTTGGTTGGGCTCTGATTCACTCCAATGAGCTGAGGCACTGAATAACCGAAGATGTCGGCATCCAAAAGCCCGACTTTATGGCCAAGCTTTGCAAGCGCAACCGCCAGGTTCACAGTGAGCGTTGATTTCCCAACCCCGCCTTTACCGCTGGACACAAAGATGACCTTGGTCAGACAGTCCTTTTCCGCGAACGGATTGAACTTGGGGGGCTTATCACCGCGAAGTTTGAGGGTGAGCTCCTGCCGCTCTTCGGCGGTCATGGTTGTCATGAAAACAACAACCTCGCCGAATTCCTTGGCAAGCGCAGCTCTCACATCGCGTTCAATCGATTGAGCTGCTGGGCAGCCAACGATTGTCAGTTTTATCGTGGCAGTTACTGAATCTTCAGTCTCCTGAATCTCGCCAACCATCCCGAGCTCGGTAATGGGGGCTCTCAGCTCCGGGTCAATAACAGTTGCCAGAGCTTTTAGTGCTCTGCTCATTTAGTTTTCTTGCCGGGCTTTGGATCGTTGCGAAGCTCTTCCAGAAGGTCCTTCATAGCTTCCCTGATTTCATCGCGAACAAAGTCTCTGGTTGCAACCTCATCAACAGCAAGAGCCAGGGCCGCAACCTCACGCGCCAAATACTCAGTGTCGGCAAGATTCCGTTCGGAGCGCTGACGATCCTGTTCGAACTTCACACGGTCTCGGTCATCCTGGCGGTTCTGAGCCAGCAGGATCAGGGGTGCTGCGTAGGAGGCCTGGAGCGACAGCAGCAGAGTTAGAAGAGTGAAGTTCAGCGCCCTGGGGTCAAACTGTGAAGAGGGCGCTGCCAGGGTGTTCCAGGTGAGCCAGATGGCGACGACTGCTGTCATCACAATCAAGAAAGCCCCGGTTCCCATGCCTCTGGCGAATCGCTCTGAGATTCGGCCAACTGTTTCCTGCGAAATATTGGGGAGCCTAAACAGAGGACGGCGAGTCAACGGCTTTTCAAGCTCTGATTGGTTCCTTGCCATTAGTTGTCCTCCTCACTTCTCCAGTCGTCGGGCAATAGGTGGTCTAGCACATCGTCGACGGTGACCACACCAACCAGATGTTGCTCATCGTCGGTCACCGGTAGCGCAACTAGGTCATAGGTTGCTAGGTCACGGTGGATTTGGGCGATTGGTGTGTCTAGGGCAATCGGTTCCTGCTCCGTATCCAAAAGTGAACCGAGACGTTCATGCGGCGGGTAGCGAAGCAGCTTCTGGAAGTGGACAACCCCCAAATATCTGCCAGTTGGTGCTTCGTAGGGAGGCAAGGTGACAAACACTTGGGCCGCCAGCACCGGCTCAACTTCTTTTCTTCGAACCAACGCCATGGCCTCAGCAACTGTGGTGTCGGCCGCACAAATGATGGGCTCAGGGGTCATCATTCCACCTGCGGTATACGGCTCATACTGAAGCAGCTGTCTAATATCTTCAGCCTCTTCATCGTCCATCAAATCAAGCAGCGTCTCAGTGCGCTCGGGAGTCAGGTTGGCCATAAGGTCGGCAGCGTCATCTGGCCCCATTAGGTCCAGAACTTCGGCTGCTCGCTGGTCATCAAGGTCATTGATGATTTCCAGCTGCTCTTCCTCCGGAAGCTCTTCCAGAAGGTCCGCCAGACGCTCGTCGTCAAGCTCGTCGGCGAGCGCGAGCATCCTGTCTTCAGGCAGGTCTAGAACCGCTGTCGCCAGGTCGGCTGGCCTCAGGTCCTGAACTGCGGTCAGCAACTGCTGAGCGTCTTGATCTGCAGGATTCTCCTGGTTTTCGGCAACTTCGTGCCACTGCACAAACTCGGTGGGGCCTTTAGCAAAGGGCAATCCCGATGTCTTTTTCTGCCTTCTGACAAAAAGTTCCGAGAGCACCCATTCGCCGCGCTTGCCCTTTTCGATTGCAAAATCTTCGATGCTGGCAATGTTCTTGCCCTCCAACAGCGTCACCTTGCGACCAAGCATCTCGGCAATCGCTCTAACTTCTTGGCCCCTTATCGTGAAGCGGCGAAGATCAATAAGGCCATTGGTAATTAGTTGCCCGGGGGCAATTGCCGTTACTCGGGCTATCGGCAGGAACACTCGTCTGCGACCAGAAATTTCAATGATGAAACCTGTTGCCCTCGGCGGCAAAGTCTTTCTATATGCCATCAGGACATCGATGACCTTACCGACTCGGTCGCCCTGAGGGTCAAAAACACCGCAACCTGCCAGTCTGGCTACGAATACTCTGGTTGCGCTCATAGAGATAACCTTATTGGGCTATTCACAATCCTGAAAGAATTTGAGCCATGAGCAACCCATCTAGCGCAGCAAAAAGAGGCAAAGCGGGGCCATCTATCCCGCGCGGTCACAGTCTCGGCGAGTTCAGGACGCATGCTGAGGCCTCTGATTTGGTAAATCGGCTAGTCCAGGGTGACCTGGCTGCTAACAAGATTTCTATCGTCGGTCACGATCTAGTGCTGGTTGAGAGGGTTCGATCCAGACTTGGCTACGGACGAGTTGCCGGGTCTGGAGCGCTGACTGGATTCTGGCTGGGCGTTATCTTTGCCCTGATAATTGGTGCCGGGGTTCAGGTTGGTGCCGACGACACAATTACCTATGCGCCACAGGAATTCATGGCGGTTGTATTGATGGCCGCCGGCGGTGGAATGTTGTTTAGCATCCTACGATTTGTTGCCTCCAAGAACCGTCGGGGTTTCCTGAGCTCTCAGATGCCGGTTGCATCAAGGTACGAGGTAATAGTCCCGGAGCAGGACGCAGTTCAGGCCAGAAAGGTCTTGGACCTAGCCAGCTCCTCCGAGTAGTGCTTGGCTAAACCAGTCCTCAATGCCACTGGCGCTTCTCGGCAGTCCCGCACTTAGGTTTTCGTAACCAGTTTCGGTTACCAGCACGTCGTCCTCGATCCTCACGCCAATGCCTCGGTAGGCCTCTGGCACGAGCAGATCATTTTCGTGGAAGTAAAGGCCGGGTTCAATGGTGAACACCATTCCCGGCTCCAGCACACCGTCCTGATACATCTCACGCCTGGCTTTGGCGCAGTCGTGGACATCTAGACCGAGGTGGTGGCTGGTGCCATGGACCATGTAGCGGCGGTGGTGCTGGTTGTCTGGATCAAGCGCTTCGACTGGAGTGACTGGGATAAGACCCAACTCCGATACCTTTTGGGCAATGACCGCAATTGCGGCGTTGTGGACATCGCGGAACAGTGCTCCAGGTTTTACTGCCGCAAAGGCAGCATCTGCTGCCTCCAGTACTGCCTCATAAACAAAAAGTTGCTCTTTGGAAAACTTGCCACTAACCGGAATGGTTCTTGTCACATCGGCCGTGTAGAGAGAATCTACTTCCGCTCCAGCATCAACCAGAATCAGGTCACCTGACTTGACTTCACCATCGTTTCTGGTCCAGTGCAGGATGCAGGCATTTTTGCCGCTGGCAGCAATGGTGTCGTATCCGAGATCGTAGGCGTGCTGTCTAGCAACCGAGAAGAATGCAGTTTCAACCACTCGCTCGCCTCGTGGCTGGCGGGTTGCGCGCGGGATTGCCCTTGCTACCTCGGCAAACCCCGTAACAGTTACTGCAACTGCCTTCTTGAGTTCGGCAATCTCGTGGTCGTCCTTGATGAACCGAATCTCAGATGCTTTTTGCATTAGGTCTTCGCTGTCTTTATCCAAAATCGCTTCCCAGGACTTGGCATCAGTTTCGAACTCCGCGATGTCGCGAGTTTTGATGCCGAGTTGAAGCTCAATTTGACCCAGGCTTGGGCGTTGACCAACCCAGAATTCACCAATTGCGGGGTTCGCAAAAAACTCATCACTGTCTTTTCCGGCGGTTGGTCGCAAGTACAGGGTTGATTCAGGCACCTGGCCCCTGGCGTCAATCACCAGCGCGGAACCCGGAACACTTTGGCTGCCCCAGCCGGTGAAATAGACAAACGCGGAGTCCGGACGGTATCGGTAATCACTGTCGTTAGAGCGGACCCTGGGCTCCGAGGCCTCAAAGATCAGAACCTTGCCGGGAAATTCGCTGGCTATTGTTTCGCGCCTTGCTTTAGTGAAGTCGGCCACTGGCCAACGGGTTAGCTCGAGCGCATCAAATTCGCCCCAATTGCTGCCGACAAACTCCATGAACTTTTCGGAGGAAGGTGTCCGAGAGCGGTTGGTCGGCTGAGATTTCTTTGTCATGCGACTATTCTGCTCCTGTGATAGACCTTCATGCACATTCAAATCGTTCCGACGGCAAAGACTCGCCGACGGAGTTGGTTGAGAATGCGAAGGCTGCAGGGGTTAGCGTCCTGGCAATTACCGATCACGACACCACCTCGGGTTGGGACGAAGCTATTCTGGCCGGTCGTAGAAACGGCGTTCGGATCATTCCCGGTATCGAGGTTTCAACTAGGCAGCAGGTTGACAAAGACCGCTCAATCAGTGTCCACATACTTGCCTATCTGCCGGACCCCACCCACGCCGAACTAACGGCCGAGCTTGAGAAAACCAGGAATTCCAGGATCAGTCGGGCGCAAAAGATGGTCGACCTGCTGGCCGAGGATTACCCGATTCGGTGGGAGCAAGTGCTTGCGGAGTTGCCCGAAGGGTCGACTGTTGGAAGGCCAGCGATCGCAGATGCCCTGGTGACCCTTGGGGTTGTTCCGACCAGGTCAGATGCCTTCACATCGATTCTTCACTCCAAGTCCCGCTATTACGTTTCAGATCATGCGATGCCAACCGAACGAGCGATTGAACTGATTCGTAAAGCCGGGGGAGTATCAGTGATCGCCCATCCTCTGATTGACTTTCCACCCGGTGCGTCTTTTTCGGATCTTCCGGCGCAGTTCTTCGCTGGCTTGATTCGAGCAGGCCTAGATGGCATCGAGGTAAACCACAGAGCGGTGCCGGCTCGAGCCAAGGACTGGCTCAGAAATCTCTCAATCAAGCACCAGCTAATCGTCACTGGTTCTAGCGACTACCACGGAGTTGGTGGGAAAGATAACTTACTGGGGGAGAACCAAACTTCGCCTGAAATGCTTCAGCGAATTTTGGATCAGGCTTCTGGTTTCGAAGCTCCCTTGTAGTTTCGATTGCGGTTACGGTTCCTCGGTGGTCTGGCCGCCTCGGTCTTAGCCTGCGGCTGTGAACGGTTTCCCTGTCGCTGTGGTTGGGTCGACTTCTGGGTTGGCGCGCGGCCAATCCTGCCCTTTGTGCCCGGAGCGATTCCCAGTTCGGCGTAGAGGTGATCGGAGTTTGAATATGTTTCGGTTGGCTCCGGCACTCCAAGGTCCAACTCGCGGTTGATGTGAACCCAGCGAGTAAGGTCATCCCAGTCAACGAACGTAACGGCCACACCCAATTTACCGGCACGGCCAGTTCTTCCGATGCGGTGCAGGTAGGCCTTCTCGTCCTCTGGCACCGAGTAGTTGATTACGTGCGTCACGTCGTCAACGTCAATTCCTCTGGCGGCAACCTCGGTTGCAACCAAGATCTCCTTCTTGCCCTCTCTGAAAGCGCTCATCGAGCGCTCGCGGGCGTCCTGAGACATGTCTCCATGCAAAGGAGCAGCATTGAAGCCACGGTCAATTAGCTCTTCGGCTAGCTTGGCTGAAGCACGCTTGGTTCTAACGAAGATCACGGTCTTGCCGCGGCCGTCGGCCTGCAAGATGCGACCAACGACCTCGTCCTTATCAAGCGAGTGTGCTCGGTAAACAAACTGCTTGATGTCCGCCTTGGTCTTTCCTTCGTCCGGATCGCTGACCCGAATGTGGATAGGGCGGTTTTGGTAACGCCTTGCCAGGCTCAAAATCTGCGAGGGCATGGTTGCTGAGAACAACATGGTCTGGCGCTGCGGAGGTGTTAGCGAGAACAGCTTCTCCACATCCGGCAAGAAGCCAAGGTCAAGCATCTCGTCGGCCTCGTCCAAAACCATGAAGGTCACCTTGGAAAGGTCCATCAGTTTTTGTTTGGCAAGATCCAGCAATCGACCAGGTGTTCCCACCACAATCTGCGCACCGCCCTCAAGAGCAGCTACCTGACCCTCATAGGCCTTGCCACCATAGATGGCGACAACGGTTGTTGGTCGGTTGGCGGTTGCCATAATTAGGTCCTCTGACACCTGAAGGGCCAGCTCCCTGGTTGGCACGACAACTAGTGCCTGCACGCCCTTGGGAGGGTTCTCACCTAGGGCCTGAATAAGTGGCAGGCCAAATCCAAGCGTCTTGCCAGTTCCGGTTTTGGCTTGGCCAATAACGTCGGAACCAGATAACGCAACTGGAATAGCTTGCTCTTGAATCGGGAATGGGCTGGTGATGCCCTTGGAATCTAAGGCATCACAGATGTCTGTGTCGATGCCAAGTGATTTAAAACTCAAAAAAATCTCCGTATGTTTAAGCTCAAGGTTTTCTTTCTGTGCAAGCTGAGCTATAAGCTTGCAAGGTGTTGGATTGGTTTCGAAGAATGCGTAAGGTTTCGCAGAAGCTTGCGCTTCCTTCCAGAGACGCGACCTCGGGTCGCAGTCAAATCCAACTTAACGCTTCTAAGCTTACCCCCTCAGCCGATATCTACATCGCTACACTTTCTCAACTTGCGCTAGTCATCTCTGATTTGCTGGAGCAGGATTCACAGACTGCGCCTTTGCTCAGTCAATCGAAGGCTCAGCAGGCGATAGCTGCTAGCTATCGAGACCGGTCCAAGCAGCTTGAAGCGATATTGATTCGCTCCGGTGATAGCCAGATGGAACTTCGAGCTGACATCCGAGAGCGACTCGATCAATTGGTTATCCTCACTGAGGGTGCTGACTGGTATGAAGACTTGATAAGAATCTATGTCGTATTTGGAATACTTCAGGATGGTGCGGTCAGAGTCGCGAAGGGACTACCCCCAGCCAAGCGAATCAAGGTTGAGCAGTTGATCGGCTCCTCGCAACTTGAAAAGTTCTGCGCCCAGGAACTCGCTGCTGGAATTGCCTCGGACCCAATCCTTGGGCCAAGGCTTGCCCTATTCGGCCGCATGATTGTGGCAGATGCGCTGCTTGAGATTAGAGACTCGGTTGACTTGACCAGGGTCATGCCGGCAACTGTGCCAACCGAAACGGTCTCTCTGGCAAGAGAGCAATTCAAGATTCTGGAGCCATTTACCTCTGAGCTAATTGCTCAGCACACGGTGAGAATGGACCTACTGGGTCTTACCGCGTAGTCGAATTTCGGCAAGCTTGCTGGCTTCGGCCGCCGCCCGGGTTCTCGATAGGTAGCCGGTTCCAAACCAAGTTGCAACTGGCATTACCAACATTGCGATGAACCAAATCCAGGGACTTGAATAGCTGAATCCGAACCAGGTTAGGACTAGCCACACGAAACTCCCTGAGCTAAGCGCAAGGCTAGCTGGGACCAATTTTCCGTAGAAGTCCGACTTTGGAAGCACAAAGGGGGCAACCATGGCCAAAATGCCGGCGTAAGCCACAATGATTAAGATCTCCATTAGGCCAGGAATCCTACTCTGCGAGCTTCCTCGGCGCCTATTTCGACGTAGGCAATTGATGAGGTTGGAACCATGATGGTTCGACCCTTGTCATCACTGAGCTCAATTACCGGCTCGTTGCCTTCAATGGCCTTTTTTACCTGAGCAATCAAATCCTTCGAGCTGTCGCTCGACTGGAAGCTGATGTCGCGGGCATTGTCCTTGATTCCAATTGTGACGTCCATGTGACTCCTTATCGAATAATAAGGTTACGGCAAGAAAAAAGTCCTTTGTGCCAAATAGATTGTTAGCGTGATGATTTCTTCCGGATCCAGCGTAGCTAGCAGCGGGTCGCTGCTAACAAAAATTCAAAAAGGCGACGCGCTGGTTATAGGTGCTCCAGGCAGCGGTAAAACCGGTTTCATTTTGGACTTGGTGGCTGAATACGAATCACTTGGTTATTCTCCCGACGAAATTTTGGTGATTACTCCGCAGCGTGCCCAGGCGGCAATGCTGCGGGACCAGCTCGCACTTGCCTCGAGTCAGGTAAGCACCGGGCCCAGAGCCAGATCAATCACCTCTTACGCCTTTGAAATTTTGACTGCCGAGAATCCCGAGATCAAGCTTTTGTCCGGCGCAAAGCAGCAATCGCTCATCGCTAGCTTGATAACGGCAGCCGAGGAAAAATCTCTGACAAAAAGCTGGGGAGTTGACTCCCTGACCTATTCTTTGTCGGGTTTTCACTCCGAGCTCAGAGACTTATTCTCGGTTCTGGTTGAAAACAACATCGATGATTCCGGCCTCGCTGCTCTGCAGCGACAGTGGCCCAGCGCTAATTGGGCCGCAGCCTTGGATCTCTATCCCGCTTATCTAGAGGAGCTGGAGCGAGCTCGTCAGGTAGACGCATCTCAGCTAATTGTTCGTGCAGCAGCTTTGACAGATGTCCTCAAGCCACCAAGGGTGCTGCTACTAGACGATGCTCAGGACATATCCCTGGCAGGCCTAGAGCTTGTTTCGAGAATTTCAAGCCAGGCGCAACTGATTGTGGTTGGTGACCCTGATTCAGCCACCATGGGGTTCCGCGCCTCCGCAGGTGCCTTTGTTGATTTCTTTTTGAAAAACCGGCCGGAGCTAGTCCAGATTTATCTGAAGGACCAGCTGCCGCAACCGAGGTCTGTATTGAATCTGATGTCCAAAATTGTGCAGCGGATTCCGACCTCCCTCGCACTTGCGCATCGACCCCTGCCGATTGAGCCGGTCGAGCAAGCCGAGTTCGCGCTATTTGATAATCAAATTTCCGAATCCGACTACATTGCCAGTGAACTTCGAATCAGCCGAGTTCAAGCGGATCTGCCCTGGTCGCAAATGTGCGTGGTGGCTAGGACCAGAGTGCAGCTCGATCAGCTGGCTAGCGATCTGTCTGCCCGAAGCATCCCTGTTCGCATTCTGGGTGTTCAACGACCCCTGAGCCAGCAGCCGGCTGCCAGGGCAGTTCTTGAGTTTGGGCAACTGGCCTTCGGTGAGTCCGACCACGACTTGGTCCTGCAGCTGCTGGGGTCGCGACTAATTGGACTGTCTGTGATTCAACAGCGCAGGCTCTTTCGGCAACTTGCCCAGCTTGAACAGTTCGAGGCTCTGAGCAGAGCCCAGGTTCTCCAAAGTTTGTTTGATGATCCAATTGATTTAGATACCCCTGAAATTCGCAGTCTGAACAAGGCGATTGAGCTTTTGCAAGAACTCAGGGCCAACCGAGGCCTTGGCTCATATGCATTCGTTAGCGCAGTCTGGAGCTTGGCCCCGTCAAGCAAGCTGCAGGAGTTGGCTGCCGGTTCCTCCGAGGTCGCCCTGGCCGCCAATAGGGATATCGACGCGATTCTGGAGTTGTTCGCCGCCGCCACTCGGTTTGACCAGCAGCAGCTGGGCACACCGGCAGAGTTTGTTCAAGAGCAACTTGCCGCCCAGGTAGTTCAGGACTCCCTGGCCGGCATCGCCGCCAGGGATGCCGTAGTTCTTGCAACTCCATCTCAATTGGCGGGAAGCCAGTTCCAGGTTGTGGCGATTCCTAGGTTGCAAGAGGGCATTTGGCCAAACCTGAAACCTAGAAATTCAATGCTGGGAGCAGCCTCACTGCAGTCATTTTTGGCAGGCAGGTCCGAGAGTCCAACCGGACCAACCAGAGCAGAACTGGCAGATGAGCTCAGGCTTTTCTATAAGAGTCTTGGGGTCACCCGAAGCAAACTAGTTCTCTCGGCAATGGAGGCATCCGACGAGCAGCCATCGCAGTTTTTGCAGATTTTGCGAGCCAACGGAAAGCAGACCGAGGTAAACATCGAGTTTGATCCAAGGCGCCTGGTTGGAAAGCTTCGCTCCGAATTGCTGCAGGGCGACAGCCAGGCCGCTCCGCTGCTTGCAGCTCTTGCTCTGATCGGGGCAAGTGGCGCCCACCCAAGTAATTGGCAGGGGTTGCTGGAGCCATCAACATCTGAAGATGTCGTTCAAGACGATGAATCGCTCAGGCTCAGTGCATCCAAGCTGGAGGCATTTGAAAAGTGCCCGCTGCATTGGTTCATAAACAGCTTCGGTGGAGACGGTTCGAGCTTCGAGGCATCAATCGGAACCCTGTTGCATGCGGCCATGGAGGTTTCTCTAAACCATGCTCAACTCAGTGAGTTCGTGGAGTCGAATTGGCACACACTCAAGTTCGATGCGGAATGGCTCAATCGCTCTGCACATCGCAGAGCAGTCAAGATGCTGGGTTTGATTTCTGAGTACCTTGATCGACCTGCCGAACTTGTTGCCAGCGAGCAGGGCTTTGAAATCAGCCTCGGGAAATTGGTGGTTGCCGGAAAGATCGACCGGGTTGAAAGAGCCGAAACTGGTCTGATTGCCGCGGATTTAAAAACTGGAAAGACTCCCAGCGCAAAGGATGTTCAAGAACACCGTCAGCTGGCGCTTTATCAGCTTGGTTTGAGAGAGATCTTTGGCGAAGAGGTTGCCGGCGGTCGCATCATCTCGGTTGGGGGAGGATCACTCAAGGTGATGGAGCAGCCAAAGCTCGAAGGTGAATCAGAAGCAGTCATTAGAAAGCTACTGGAGCGCGCCGAGGCAGAAATCGGTCAAGCTCAATTCGTAGCAGAAGTCTCAGGTCACTGTGAGGGTGATGCGAAGTGTCAGCTCCTATTGGCCAGGGCGGTGACCAGTGCCTAAGTATTCCGCGCAAGAGATTTTCTCGGTCGTGAGCAAATTCCAGCTCACGCCAGAACAAGAAGCGGCCATCTCAAATACTGATACTTCGGCTCCGAGTCTGGTGATTGCAGGCGCTGGGAGCGGCAAGACCGAGCTAATGGCTGTCAGAACCCTGTTCTTGGTTGCAAATCAACTCGCGACACCGAGCGAGATTCTTGGCCTTACCTTCACCAGAAAGGCCGCCACTGAACTGGCTGTTCGGGTGCAACAGGGGCTAGTGAAACTTCGGGAATCTAGTTACTGGCCCGAGGGGCTTGACCAGGACTTTGAACCGGCGAAGATAACCACTTATAACTCGTTTGGTAACGAGATATTCCGCTCCCTGTCGCTTCAGGTTGGTTACGACGCAGACGCAGTGCTCATGACGGAGGCTGGAGCAATTTCACTGGCGAGGGAAATTGTTACCCAGGCACAGGTCGTAGATTTTCCAACCCTCGAAGTCTTTGACAAATCCCTTGACCACCTGGTTTCCAGGGTGCTGGCTGCAGCCAGCGCACTTACTGACAACCAGTGTCAGCCAGACACCGCTATCGACTACCTAGAAACTTTTGTAAGCAGCATTTCTGCTCTGCCGCAATCGGACAAGGGCGGGGCCGGGACTTACGCATATCACCAAGCAGTTATCGACGATGCCACGAGCTCAATTTTGGTTTTTGAGCTCGCTAGGGAATTTCAGCGTCAGAAAAAGCTGCGTGGTTTGGTGGACTTTTCTGACCAGGTAGCCCTGGCCCTTGAGGCACTCAAGCAGCAGGATCTGTCACTGCCACATCGGTTTGTCCTGCTTGATGAATATCAGGACACATCCGGGATTCAGACCATGCTTTTGTCCAAGCTGTTTTCGGGAAAGCCGGTCATGGCTGTTGGGGATCCAAACCAAGCAATCTATGGCTGGCGTGGAGCTTCCAGCGCTAATCTAAGCGGCTTCCGGGATGACTTCGGCCAGGGTGAGGTCTACAGCCTCAGCACGAGTTGGCGCTCCGGAGAGGCCATCGTGACCGCGGCTAACCGAGTGAGCCAAGATCTAAATTCTGACTCTGGGCTTGCTCCGGTTCTGCTTCGAGCTGGGAAAGAGGCTGCGGGGAAAGTGTTCGCCCTTGTTTCACAAGACGAAGTTGGCGAGTCGCTGGCAGCTGCCAGTTGGCTAACTGAGCGGGTAACTAGTGAAAGCAGTGCCGCAGTGCTGTTTCGTTCGAAGCAGGCAATGCGCCAGTTCGCAATTGCACTCGAGGACCGAGGTCTAACAGCTGAGATCACGGGACTATCTGGCTTATTGGAGCAACCGGAGGTAATTGACCTGATCTCTGCGCTGCGGGTTGTGGCCGATCCAGAGGCTGGGGCAGACCTGATGAGAATTCTGGCCGGACCAAAATTTCGCATAGGACCGCGCGATATCGCCAAGCTTCATCAATTCGCAAAGAAACTGACCAAAGTTCGCAAGGAAGTCACGCCGGCACTGCCAATCACTCTTGTTGAGGCACTCGATGAAATCCGGAAGCCAAGCTCCAGACAGTTTGCGGAATTGTCGGAGTTGGGGCTGGAGCGCCTGATTCATGCAAGCGAGCTTTTCCATCTCATGCGAACGCAGTTGTCGCTCAGTGTCACCGAATTTGCCTGGGCGATGGCAAGGGAGCTGGAGCTGGATATCGAGCTCTACGCCCATAAGCGAAGCAAATTGCCGCTAGCGAACCTAGAGGGCTTTATCGCGCGGGTTTCTGACTACGAGGCCAGTTCGCTTCGACCTTCGCTCCAGGGGTTATTAGGTTGGCTGGACTATGCGGTAACCAGCGAACGTTTCGAGCTTCCCAAAACCGGAGCAAAGTTGGGCGTGGTTCAACTCATGAGCGTCCATGCGGCAAAGGGCTTGGAGTGGGACCATGTGGTGGTAGCTGGCCTAGTCAAGGGGTCATTCCCAGTTGAATCCAGAGACACCAGAGGCTGGCTGCAGCCCGGCAAACTGCCACATAAGCTGCGGCAAGACTGCAACTACATCCCAGAACTGGCCTGGGAAGCTGCCACCACTCAAAAGGATCTGAAGCAAGCCGTTGATGCTTTTGCCGCAGCCAATCGCCTCAAGCATGATGTGGAGGAGCGAAGGCTCGCTTACGTCGCGGTGACCCGTGCCGGCAATCAGCTGCTGCTTAGCGCCAGCTATTACAAACCGGGCATCCAGAAGGCCAGGGAATTGGCCCCTTACCTCACGGAGTTAGTTTCGGAGGGATTGGCCGAACTGATTGAGGCGGTCCCAGAGCCACTCCCAGCTAACCCATTGATTGACCAAGCCAAGAAAGTGACCTGGCCCTTCGACCCACTTGGGGATACTCGGCCCGAACAAGTCCGGGCCGCCCAAGAAGTCTTGGATGCCAGCCCAACCCTTGCCAGTCAGAGCGTTCAGTTGGCGTCAATCATCGAGCAAGCGGAAAAGCTCAGGACCCAAGAGCAGCCTGAAATTCCGCTAAGACTTTCGGCCTCGCGGGTTGTGGAGCTTTTGGCAGACCCCGACAATTTCCGCCAAATGCTCACTCGACCCCTGCCCGTGCCGTATTCAAGTGCTGCCGAGAGAGGAACCGAATTCCATGCCGCTCTGGAAAAGGCATTTGCGCTCGAAAGTGAGTTGGATTTGGATGACTGGGATTCGGACCAGCGAGCGCTTGCGGAGAATTTTGAAAACTCAAGGTTTGCATCAAGGCAGCCAGTGTTCGTTGAGCAGTCACTTGAATTTGAACT